>Ga0187893_10000911_pt1 | contig 74410 bp, 62 predicted proteins | sample MA1701074metaG_FD_139574 | JGI IMG/M metagenome (GOLD analysis project Ga0187893, IMG submission 139574) | White microbial mat communities from a basaltic lava cave in the Kipuka Kanohina Cave System on the Island of Hawaii, USA - MA170107-4 metaG ...
CATCGACCCGACTTTGTCATCATTCAAGCGCACGATAACAAGCTGTGCCCCATGGTCCACTGCCGCGCGAGAATTTGCCACACTCCAGACGCTGGCTTTGCACTGCATTCAACATCGCAGTGAATCTACGCTCCGAAGGAGCGACGGAATGCACGGGCGCGAGGTCGGCGCCGTCGCCCCTGCCGGGGCGAAATGGTTTTCGCGACGACTCGATTCCACGGGCTCGCGCCCGTGGCTACGGTCCATTGCCCCTTTGGGGCAGGAATCGGAGACAACGCACAGCCGAGGGCGGCTGTGCTCCATGGTCCCCCGCCGAACAGTTCGTGCCAATGACCGGGGAGACGCAGGAATAGCCGCCCACTGTTTCTATTCTTCCTGAATGATGATCCGCGGCGTGACCATGAGCAGCAGAACCTGGTTCTCCTTGATCGTCGCGTCGTTCTTGAAGAGGCGATTGAGGTAGGGGAGGTTGTTCAAGATCGGCACGCCTCGCTCGATCTGCCCGTCGGACATTCGTTTGATCCCGCCGAGAAGCACCGTCCCCCCGTCCGGCACCGCGACCATTGACTGCACGGTGCTGGGCTCGATGACCGGGAAGAGGAGCGAGTAGTCGACTCCGTTGGCCTGGGCCTGTCCGTCGATTCGCGTCTGGAGGGCGCGTATGGGGCTGAGCGTCAAGACGACATAGCGTCGATCCGACGAAATGGTCGGCGTCACCGTGAGGGAAGGACCGGAAAAGACCGACTGAGCGCCGGGGTTGACGTTCTGGATTTCCTGAACGAATGGCGGCAGGACGTCGTTGATGGTCGTCGGCTCATTCTCGCCGATGACGGCAGCGGACTGACCGTGGGACAACATGAGCTTCGGCGCGGAGAGGATGTTGTTTCGCGAGTCGTTCTGGGCGGCCTGGAGGAAAAAGAAGGCCTCGATATCGCTGAGGATGGAGAAGCCGAACGAGGCGGCGTCCACGTCGACATTCGAATTGAGCACCGCGCCGCCGGTCAGGTTGCCGAGGCCCGGCTGAGCGAAAATCCCGAGGACCGGCAGATCGACGATGATCGGCACTCCCGGGAAATAGTTCACCTTCTTGCTGTTTTCGTTCTGCGGCACGGTCGGCAGGAAGTAGGTGAGGCTGTCGAGCAGCCGCGGGACGAACATAAAGGTGTTTTCCTGCCCCCCAACGGCGGTCGACGGTGCGAGGAAGGCTGAATCCGGTTGCATGGAGGGCGGAGTGGGGCCGGCGCCGTTGATCGATTGGAGCGGGGCATCGGAATCGAAGTTGTAGTTGAAGTCGGCGCCGATGCGATCGAAGAAATCATCCTCGACGCCGATGAAACGAACGTCGAGGGTCACCCCTAGTGACTGAATCGGACGGGAGCCGTAGGGGCCGAGGCCCTGGCAGAATTCTTCCGGCAAGCCGAAGAGCCGGCAGAAGACGTCGCATCCCGTCCATAAGGGGATGAGCGCGCAGATCACCAGGGCCGAGACGCCGGCGGCCCGTCGGCGGAGAGTCTGAGGGGTGCAGCTTCGCATGGGCCAATTGCCTCCGTCCTTCGGCGCGACCGCGAGGCCGATCGAGATTTGTCAAGCCGCGACGATGGTTTCTTTGACGACCTCTTCGATCGTAGTGACGCCGTCGTAAATTGCAAGGAGTCCGTTCTCACGAAGGGTCCTCATGCCGTTCTTCAGGGCCGCCTCGTGGAGGACGCCGGTCGAGGCGCCGTTCATGATCATCTCGCGGATCTCGTCGGTGAAGACCATGATTTCGAAGATGCCGACGCGGCCGCGGTAGCCGGTGCCGTTGCAATAGTCGCAGCCCTTGCCGAAATAGAAGCTGCGCCCTTCGACGTCCTCCTGGTGGAGTTGCAGCTCCAGGAGTTGCTCGTCGGTGGGCTTGAAGGCCTCTTTGCAACTCTTGCAGACGCGGCGGCAGAGCCGCTGGGCGACTACCGCCTCAAAGGTCGCGGTGATGAGAAACGGCTCGACGCCGAGGTCGAGCAGTCGGGCGACCGCCGAGGGCGCGTCATTCGTGTGCAGCGTCGAGAAGACCAGGTGCCCCGTGAGGGAGGCCTGGATGGCGATCTGGGCCGTCTCCAGGTCGCGGATTTCGCCCACCAGGATCACGTCCGGGTCCTGCCGCAGGAAGCTGCGCAACAGACGAGCGAAGGTTACGCCGAGTTCGGGATTGACCGGGCACTGAATCAAGCCGTCGATGTCGTACTCGACGGGGTCCTCGGCGGTGAGGATTTTCAGGGTGGGGTCGTTGAGCGCGTTCAGGCAGGCGTACAGCGTGGTGGTCTTACCTGAGCCGGTGGGGCCGGTGTTGATGACGATGCCGTGGGGCCGGTCGATGAGCTGCTTGACCAGGTTGAGGTCGTCCTCGCGTAGGCCGATCTTATCGAGATCGAGGCTGACGTTGCTGCGGTCCAGGATTCGGAGAACGACCGACTCGCCGAAGAGCGTGGGGAGCACGGCGACGCGAAGGTCCACGGAGTTGCCGGCCACGGTGAGGCTGATGCGGCCGTCCTGGGGGAGCCGCCGCTCGGCGATGTCGAGGTTGGCCATGACCTTGATGCGGCTGGCGATGGCCATGGCCAGGAAGCGCGGCGGGGGCATCATCTCGTAGAGCACGCCGTCGATTCGATACCGGAGCTTGTACTCGTTCTCGAAGGGCTCGAAGTGAACGTCGCTGGAGTGGTCCTTGATGGCCCGCAGCAGCACCAGGTTGAGAAGCTGCTTGACCGGGTTGGAATCGATGAGTTCCTTGAGGTCCTCGAGGTCGATGGACTCGCCTCGGCCCTCGAATTTGGCCAGGTCGCCGTCCTTGCCGATCTCGCCGAGAAGGTCGTTGATGGATTCGGCGGCGCCCTCGGGATAGTAGCGGCTGAGCCCCGCGCTGATCTGGTCGTCGGTGGCGATGAGGGCCCGAATGTTGTAGCCGAGGAGCTTTCTCAGGTCGTCGGTGGCCTGGAAGTTGTCAGGACTGGCGATGGCGATGCTCAAGGTGTTCGTGGGCTGGTCGTAGTCCACGGGGATGATGCGGTAGGTGTTCGCCATCTGGTTGGGGACGAGCTTGATGGTGTCCAGTTGCACGTCGATGGCGTCCAGGTTCACGGGCTCCATGCCGATCTGAGCGGCGAGGGCGAATTGGAGGTCGCTCTCGGTGATGTAGCCCAGGTCGATGAGGATGCGGCCGACCGGACCGCGGTTGGTCTTCTGAATGGCCAGGGCCTCGTGGACCTGCTGGCGGGTGACCTTGCCCATCTTGATGAGGATTCGCCCGAGGGGACGGCCCTTGTATTGCTTGATGGTCGAGGTGGCTGGGGCGGTCGCGGACATCGTCACGGACTCCAGAGGGAGGACTATTTCTTTTCTTTTTCGTCCTCGGGCGGTGCTTCGTCGCGAATAGTGATCAGGGCCTCGCCGGCTTCATGCAGCTTGCCCGCCTTCTCGAGTTTTTCTTGCAGTTCGCCGGGCTGTCGAGCGCGATCGAGCATGTCGGCGGCGTCGATCTGGCCGCCCTCATAGAGGGACCAGAGGTGGTCGTCCAGAAGCTGCATGCCGTATTTCTTGCCGGTCTGGATCGCGGAATCAATTCGGAAGGTCTTGTTCTCGCGGATCAGGTTGGCGATGGCCGGCGTGACGACGAGGAGCTCGTAAGCGGCGACCATTCCGGTCGGCTTTCGGGGCATCAGGGCCTGCGACAGGATGGCGATCAGCGAGGTCGACAATTGAACGCGGATCTGATCCTGCTGCTCGTGGGGGAAGGCGTCGATGATGCGGTTGACCGTGCCCTGGCAGCCGGTGGTGTGGAGCGTGGAAAAGACCAGGTGTCCGGTCTCGGCGGCGAGGATGGCGTTGGAGATGGTCTCCAGGTCGCGCATTTCACCGACCAGAATCACGTCGGGGTCGGACCGCAGCACGCGTCGCAGAGCCTCGGCGAAGCTGGAAACGTCGTTGCCGACCTCTCGCTGATTGATGAGGCTCTTCTTGTGGCTGTGATAGTACTCGATGGGATCCTCGACGGTCACAATGTGGCGGTCGATCTCGGCGTTGATGTAGTTGAGCATCGACGCCAGGGTGGTGGTCTTGCCGGAGCCCGTGGGACCGGTGACCAGGAACAGGCCGCGCGGCCTGCGGCACAGGGCCCGGCAGATGGCCGGCAGTCCGATCTGGTCGAAAGTGAGGAACCTGCTGGGGATCAAACGTAGGACGATGGAGACGTTGCCCTTCTGCCGGAAGACGGAGACCCTGAAGCGTCCGGCGTCTCCAAAGGCGAAGCCGAAGTCGGTGCCGCCTTCCTCTTGTAATTCCTGCTGGTTGCGGTCCGGGGTGATGGACTTCATGAGGCCGACGGTGTCCTCCGGTTCGAGCACCTTGGTCTCGAGCTGTCGGAGCCTGCCGTGCAAGCGGAGGACCGGGGGCCGGCCGACCGACAGGTGAATGTCGGACGCGCCCTTCTTGATGCAGGTCTCGAGAATTCGGTCGATGTGGATCGTCGCCATCGTATCTCCACGCAGTCCCGGGGTTGGACCGTGGCCTGAGTGTCCGGTTCGCTAAACCTCGACTTCCGCCTGCGTGATTCGGCTTACTTCTTCCAGGGAAGTCACGCCGCGAAGGATTTTCCGCTGGCCGTCCTGGAGCAGCGTGGTCATCCCGCTGACCTTGGCGGCCCTGCGAAGCTGGCTGACGCCGGCGCGGTTAAAGGCCAGCTCGCGCAACTCCTGATTCATCTCCAGCATCTCGAAGATGCCCTGCCGGCCGCGGTAGCCGGAATTGTTGCAATGCGAGCAACCGACCGCCTTGTGAGCCTGAGCTCCGTCCGGCAGGCGGTCGCCGAACCCGCAGATGCGGATCAGGGCCGGGTCGGGCCGGGGATCGACCTGCTTGCACTCCTTGCACAATACGCGGACGAGTCGTTGAGCCATGATGGCCTGAATGCTGCTGGCGGCGAGGAACGGCTTGATGCCCATGTCGATCAGTCGGGTGATGGCGCTGGGGGCATCGTTGGTGTGGAGGGTGGAAAAGACGAGGTGGCCGGTGAGGGCCGCCTGAATGGCGATCTCGCCGACGAGCAGGTCTCGAATCTCGCCGACCAGGATGATGTTGGGCGCCTGGCGGAGCATGGACCTGAGAATCTTGTCGAAGCCCAGGCCGATGTCCTCGCGCACCTGGCATTGGTTCATTCCGGGGAAGACGTACTCGACGGGATCCTCGGCGGTGATGATCTTCATGTCCGGGCGGTTGAGGTCCTGGAGGGCGGCGTAGAGGGTGGTGGTCTTGCCGGAGCCGGTCGGGCCGGTGACCAGGAAGATGCCGTTGGGCCGCTGGATGATCTTCATGAATCGGGCGTGGTCCTCGGCCTCGAAGCCGAGCTTCTGGATGCCGACGTTGGCCGAATCCGGGCGCAAGATGCGCAGGACGATGGATTCGCCGTGCACGCCGGGGCAGCAGCTCACGCGGAAGTCGATGTCCTTGCCGCCGATCCTCAGCTTGATGCGGCCGTCCTGCGGTACGCGGCGCTCGGAAATGTCCACGCCGGCCATGATCTTCATGCGCGTGGTGACGGCGTTTTGAAGTCGCTTCGGCACGTTCTCGCGCTCGACGCAGACCCCGTCAATGCGATAGCGCACCCGGACGCGGTCGTTCATCGGCTCGACGTGGATGTCACTCGCCCGGGTGCGAACCGCCTCGCCGATCATCATGTTGATGAGCTTGATGATGGGGGCGTCCGGGTCGTCATCGGCGGCCTTTTTTGCATCCCGGGCGTCCTGGTCCAGCGAGGCGTCGACCGAGGCGTCGAGGCTTCGGGACAGCTCGTCGAGAGAGCGCTCGGCGCCGGAGAGATACTTGTCGATATAGGCCTTGATTCGGGACTTCGGGGCCAGGACGGGCTCGACGTCGCTGACCCCGAGCCGGAAGCGGAGCATGTCGAGGGTGTCCAGATCGAGGGGATCGTTGATGATCACCTTGAGCTTCCCGTTGTCGCTGCCCATGGGAAGGATCAGGTTGTTCTTGATCAGCTTTTCCGGGATGAGCGAGAGGGCCTCGGGGCTGACGGTCTTGCGGCTGATCTCGACGCACTCCAGGCCGTGCTGGGCGGCAAGGGCCTTGGTCACGTCCTCCTCGCTGGCGATCTCCAGCTCGACGAGGGCCTCGCCGATCCGCTTGGCATTATTGAGCCCGTACTGGGCGGCGCGATCGGCGTCGTCCTTGGAGACGAGCTTCCACTCCTGGAGGATTTCGCCGAGTTTCTGTCGTTTGCGGGCCATGTCGGGTCGCGTTTCCGATTCATCCGCGCCGCCGCGCTCGGGGGCGGACCGGGCCGATGGATGTCACACCTTGGATGCTCGCTTCGCCCGGCGGCGCGCCGGAAGGAGGCCCGCGCCGTGAGCGGCCCCCGGTGGGGTCCCTCCTGTCTGGCGGGCGTCCAGCCAGAGCCGGCCGGATCCGCGCGCGGGGGCAGATACCGAACTCAGGCCGACCTATTTTATGCGGCCGGCGTTCGGCAATCAATGATCGGGCGGCGGCGTGTACCGATAGAATCACATGGGGCACAGCCGCCCTCGGCGGTGTCTCTTGGCAATCTATTCCACTGCCCGGCGGCGAGCCAATTATCGGATTTCGCGTCTCACTGAGCCTCGTCGAACACATCGGCGGCGAGGACACGGGCGAGACGCCCGGACCACCCATATTGTTAGGCGCTCTCCCGGGTGATGACCGGGTAGTTTTCTCGCTCACCCTTACCCCGCAGCGGATAGTCCTTTCGTAGGGGATGGGCCTCGAAGCCGTCCCAGGTGAGGATGCGCCTGAGGTCCGGATGGCCTTCGAAGACCACGCCGAACATGTCGAAGACTTCCCGCTCCATCCACTCGGCCCCCGGCCAGATCGAAGTGACCGAGGGGACCGCCGGCTTGGGATCGTTGGCGAAGCACTTGACCCAGAGGCGATGGCCCCGGGAGATGGAGAGCAGGGAATAGATGACGCCGTAGCGGTCCGCGGCATCGGGGAAGTTGAGGTAATCGACGCAGGTCAGGTCGATGAGCTGCTCGAACCTCGTCGAGTCGTCGTCGCGGAGCGTTCGCATCACCTCGATCAGCCGGCCCGGCTCGACGCGGATAAAGAACTGGTCGGCCTGCTTCGCCCCGCCGGTCAAGAGCGGCTTGGCCTCGAACGCCACACCGGGCAGCCGGGCGCTTAGCGCGGCGACGATGTCCACAACGGAATCCATGCGGCGAATTGTACCGGTCGGCGACGGCCCCAGCCAGAAATACTCTCCGCCGTGGTGCAGGTTCTGGTCGGTGCCCTCGCTCCGCTCCGCCCGCCCACGGCGCATGCTTCGAACGGTACTGGACTAACTAATGGAAACTGGAGGCAACCGGGGGAAGGTCAGTTGAACAGGCTCTGATCGCCCGGGATGGTCACCGACTCGCTGTCGTTCATATCCACACGCGGCGGGACGAGTCATTTGAAGTCGGCCAAGGCTCAGGAATGAACCTGCTCGGGGAGGCCGAGTTGATAGACCGGCGAGACGGCCAGGCCCAGGCCCTTGCCGCGATCCCTGCTGTTTCGCACGCCCTCGGTCTCGATGATCCGCTGGATGGCCATGATGCCCTCGATGAGGGTCTCCGGCCGCGGGGGGCAGCCGGGAACGTACACATCAACGGGCATGAACTGGTCGATGCCCTGGACCACCGCGTAGGTGTCGAAGACGCCGCCGGTCGAGGCGCAGGCCCCCATGGAGATGACCCACTTGGGCTCGGTCATTTGCATGTAGATTCGCTGGAGGACGGGCATCATCTTGATCGCCACGCGGCCGGCGCAGATGAGCAGGTCGCTCTGCCTGGGGCTGAAGCGCATGACCTCGGCGCCGAAGCGAGCGATGTCGTAGCGGCTGGCCCCGGTGGCCATCAGCTCGATGCCGCAGCAGGCGGTGGCGAAGGGCATGGGCCAAAGCGAGTTTTTCCGGGCCCAGTTGACGCCGTGCTTGCGGAAGAAGTCGACCAGCCCGCCCAGGCGCGTCGTGAGGACGTCGTCGCCGGTCATGGTGTGGGGGTCGTATTGGTGTTTTTCCATGGCCTCGCTCCGCGGCGGTCCGCCCAGGGTCTCCGCGCCTGCTCAATCATATCGGAAAACGCCCTTGCCCCATGCATAAACATAGCCCACCAGGAGGACCGCGAAGAAAATCACCATCTCGTAGAACAGGAAACTCATCTCCGCCGCCGGCGCGCCGGCCGCCCCGGCATGGGTGAACGCCTTGGCCCAGGGGTACATGAAGATCAGCTCGACGTCGAAGAGCAGAAACAGCATGGCCACCAGGTAGAAGCGGACGTTGAATCTCCGCCGGGCGTCGCCGATCACCTCCATGCCGGATTCATAGGTGCCGTCCTTCTCCGGGCCGTGCCGCTTGGCCTTGGGGAGAACATGGGTGATCAGAATGATGGCGAAGGAGACCGCCATCACGAAGAGGACCAGCACGCCGATCGCGGCATAGCCGATGTCGGACGCCTGGGCCACGGTGCCTGTGCTCGATTCCAATCCGTCCGTACGCATGATTCCGCCGATTTCTAACGGCCATCATTATCATAGCGGTCCGGCGCAACCTCGCCAGTCGTGGCCGCCGTCGAAGGCCGCAACTGCGCCGCTGGGACCAACGGAAGCCCTCGATCGTTGGCATTTTCGAGGCCGCGCGACCCGCCGTTTCTGTAGAAACGGGCATGCAGGCTTTCCCAGTCGATGATCAGTCGGCCGCCCGTGGCGACGTGCTGCCGCTCCCAGTTCATGAAGAGGTCGAGACAGGCGTGATCGACGTAATCGAGGCGGTCGAACTGAACGTGCAACTCGGTGCTGGGCCGCACTTCCTCGAGGGCCGCGGCCAGCTTGGGCAGCCGGATGAAGGTCGCTGCCCCGCGGAGGTGAAGGATCGTGCGGTCGTTCTCCGCGTCGTCTATCAGTTCGACGTCAAGGTGTGAGAAGGTGTAGAGGAGTTTGGCGACGGACAGGCCGACCCCGACCAGGACGCCGGTCAGAAGGTCGGCGACGACGATCATGGCGACAGTCGCGATGTAAATCCAGAGTTCGCCGCGGCCGTACTGGATGAGCCGCCGCGCGGCTCGGACATCGGCCAGCTTATATCCTGTAAAGACCAGCAGGGCGGCGAGGCTGGCAGTGGGCACCAGGCGGAGCACGAAGGGCGCGGCGACGACGAAGAGCAGCAGCCACAGGCCGTGGAGAATCGTCGAGCCTCGCGTTCGAGCCCCCGATTCGACGTTGGCGGCGCTGCGAACGATCACGCCGGTCATGGGCAGGGCGCCGAGCAGGCCGCACAGCGTGTTGCCCGCTCCCTGGGCGATGAGTTCCTTGTCGTACTTGGTTCGGGGTCCGGTGTGAAGCTGGTCGACGGCGGTGGCGCAGAGCAGCGTTTCGGCGCTGGCGACGAAAGCGATGGCGAGACCAGCGAGGATGATCTGGCCATCAACGAGGCGAGCCAGGTTCGCCGTTGTAGGCAGTCGGACAGCATCGAGGAGATTGTCCGGCAGCGTCACGCGATTGATCGAGAGCTGCCCCAGCTCGGCGGCGGTGGTGGCGACGACGACGGCGATCAAGGGGGCGGGGATGAACTTCAGGCGCCGCGGCGCCAGGGGCTTCCAGATGGTAATGAGGAGAATCGTCAGGATGCCTATTCGCGCGGCCCAATGGTGGCTGGCATTGTCGTTGGGCATCACGCCCTTGTAGATGGCCTCGGGGAGGGAGATGAGGTTATTCAAGCCGGTGCCCTTCGGCAGGTCGTCGACCATGACGTGAAACTGCCCGGCGAATATGAGCACCCCGATGCCAGCCAACATACCCTGAATGACGGCTGGCGAAACGGCACGAAACCACTGCCCGAATTTGAGCAAGCCGGCCGCGATCTGGATCGCGCCGGCCAGAAGGACCGCGAGCGCCAGCACCTCCAGCCCTTCGCGTCGGACGATCTCGAAGACCATCACGCTGAGGCCGGCTGCGGGTCCGCTGACCTGGAGCGGGGCGCCGGAGAGAACACCGACGAGCAAACCGCCGACCATGCCGGTCACGAGGCCTGCGGCCGGCGGTGCGCCCGAGGCGATGGCGATGCCCATGCACAAGGGAAGGGCCACGAGAAAGACGACGATCGAGGACAAGAAATCGGAGGCGAAGGTCTTGCCGGGCGTCGCCGGGGTGGATGGAGTCAGCTCTTGAGAACACATGTCGTCGTTTCCTCCAACCGGTTTCAGATAAACGGCTCGGCTCTTCGAGAGGCTGCGGGAATGACGGACGTCCGCTCCTGCGCGCCGCCGAGGGGAACGAACTGCCCGTCGTTCGGGTCGAATTCGAAGACCCCGCCCGTCTCGAACTTGTATACCCAGCCGTGAAGGGTGAGCTGCCTACTGGCCAGCGCCGCCGCGACGGCCGGGTGCGTGCGCAGGTGCTCCAGTTGCACGAGGACGTTTTCTTCGACCGTGGCGGTCAGCAGCTCCTCGCCGGCCAGATGGCCGTATTTCTCGCGCATGATTCGGCGCGTCGCCTCGGCGTGAGCCAGCCAACCGCGCAGCGCAGGCAGGTCGCCGAGTTCCTCGGGGGCCAGCAGCCCATTCATCGCTCCGCAGTGCGAGTGGCCGCAAACGATGATGTCGCGGACGCCGAGGGCGGCGACGGCGAATTCGATCGTGGCGGCCTCGCCGGTCGGCGTCGCGGAATGGGGCGGGATCAGGTTGCCGGCGTTGCGAAGGATGAAGAGGTCGCCCGGATCGGCCTGGGTGAGGAGGTTGGGATTGATGCGAGAGTCCGAGCAGGTGATGAACAAGGCGAGTGGGTTCTGTCCGCGGACCAGGCGCTCGAAGTAGGCGCGACGCGAGCCGAAGATTTCCTTTTGAAAGTTGTGAACGCCCTGAACGAGCTTTTGCATGGTGTTTCTCCCCGGTGAATCGAGTCACCGTCTTCGTCGGTGGACCGAATGAAATCATAGTTAGTCTATCGTCCGATCCGGGGCCTTCCCCGGCGCCGGCGGCGCGCCTCGGCGAGCGTGGCGTGCTCATCTGTGATGGCGCGAAGCGGTCACGATCAACAAAGCAGCGGGGCGCCGACGCCGTTGCGGAAGTCGTGCTCGGTTTCTGAGACGTGAGGATGGATGGGCATGCGGACGGGTACGGCCGTCGACTGGCGAGCTGGCAGGCTTCTGGCGCCGTGCGCCGCGCGCATGACCGCGAGCCTGCGCTCGCCGCGGCCACGATGCGCCAGGACGACTTCCGCGCCCAGCTTGCACTCGCCGGATGGCTCCGTGGCGCGCTCCGTCTGAGGCGTCTCGGCCTCCGTGGCCTCGCCACCGGCCGACGGCGAGGACGCCGACAGGCAGGCCAGGGCGACGGAGAGAAAGATCGAAAGAGCGGCGCGGGCCGCACCGGCATTCGCGATCGTTCTCATCGAGCCCATCTGGTCGTGCAACACGGAATCTTCGCCTTGGCGGTTGCCCTTAAAGTCTCGGCGGCCCCTTCGAACCTGCCGAGATAATAGTCCATGAGCGCCTGCGACGGCAATGCGTCGTCACGGACTTTTTACGTAAGACCCTTTCGAGGGTTCGAAACATCTGCCCGGTCTCTGTCGCAGACGGCTCCACGAGCTGAGGCGTTGCCAGGAGAGCCGTGAGGGCTCGCCGAGCGCGTCCCTGGGCTTCTTCCTGATCCGGGGCGCAGCACTCATAGATATTCCGCGGATAATGTCGCCGCCGCCCGCTCCAGCCTTTGTGCTGTCTCTTCCAGGGGTCCGTCGAGCGAGTGGTATCGGTCCAGCACTGAAAGGCAGTCCTCGGCGCCGGGCCCTGTCTCGCCGACGATGGCCACGCACGGCACATCGGCGCCGCGCGCCATTCGACCGACCGCGCCGACCACCTTGCCCATCATGGATTGTCGGTCGAGCCGGCCCTCGCCGGTGAGCACCAGGTCCGCGCCGCCGATGTGTTCGACGAGGCCGGTCGCGTGCGCGACGAGGTCTACGCCGGGGACGAGGGCGGAATGGGTCATGGCCAGCAGCGGCAGTGCGACCGCGCCCGCGGCGCCCGTGCCGGGTTCATCGCGGATCGGCCTTCCATGCGCCGCCTCCAGAAGGTCCGCCCAGTGTGCCAGGCCGCGATCCAAGATTTGCACCTGCGCCGGGTCCGCCCCTTTTTGAGGACCGAATACGGCGGCCGCTCCATTGGGTCCGCAGGCCGGATTGAGCACGTCGCAGGCGATGGTGAACTGGACTTGGTCGAGGTGATCAGGGGGCTTGTCCCAGGCAATTCGGGAAATGGATTGGAGATCGCCGCCGGCCGCGAAGGGCGGCAAGGTGCGGCCGCTAACGTCGATGAGCGCCAGCCCCAGGGCCTGCATCATTCCCGCGCCGCCGTCGATGGTCGAGCTGCCTCCGAGGCCGAGAATGATTGTCTCGACCTCGCTCTCCACGGCGGCGCGAATGACCTCGCCGAGTCCGAACGTTGAAGTCTTCATCGGGTCGCGGCGCTGCCCGGAGATGAGGCCGTAGCCTGCGACAAGAGCCACTTCGACTACTGCCGTCGACGCGTGGCGGATAAGACCTACGGGAACTTCCAGCGGATCACCGCGCGGGCCGTGTGCGGCCACCAGCCGCCGCTGGCCATCCTCGGCCTGTAAGAGGACATCGAGCGTGCCTTCGCCGCCGTCGGCCATGGGGAGGAGTTGGACGTCAGCATCCGGCTTGGCGGCGCGAACGCCGCGGGCCATCGCCTCGGCCGCGGCCCGCGCCGAAAGGACGCCCTTGAAGCTGTCGGGACAGACGATGACGCGCATGTCCTATTCAGCCTGCAAGACGAGTTCGAATCGGACGTAGTCGTCCTGACGGATCCGCAGGAGCTGGAAGGGGATTCTGTCGTGAGGATCGACCTGCGAGATCAGGTGGCCCAGGGCTCCCGTGGAGGTGACCGGCCAGCCGCCGAGCATGGTGAGCAGGTCGCCTCGCTGGATTCCCTGCTTGGCCGCCTGCGAGCGGGCGCGCACCTCGGTGACGAGCAGGCCGACAGGTCTCCGCAACCCCAGCCGCCTCAGGTCCTGGCGATCAAGCGCTCGCACCGAGAAGCCGAAGCGCGCCTCCAGAAGCTCGGCGCTGTCCGGTTGGGCGATGTCGGCGAGCAGCACGTCAATTGATTTTTTGCCGCTGCCGTCGCGCGTCAGGTCCAGCTTGAGCTTGTGTCCGGCCGGCTTTCGGCTGAGGAGGCTGAATGCCTCCATGAAGTTGGGGGTGGCCGCGCCGTCGATCGCAGTGACCATGTCCCCCGGCCTCACGCCGGCTTCGGCGGCGGGGCTGTCGGCATCGACGCGGTCCACCCGGACGCCGGATGCCGCGACCTGATTGGGGTCATCGGCAAAGTGCGCACCGAACCGGACTCGCCTGATGCGCTCGATGTCGAGCATGGCGGGCAGAAGCGCGTGGAGGTGATCGACCGGTATGGCGAATCCGATGTTCTGGGCGTCTCCGCGGATGGCGGTGTTGACGCCGATGAGTTCGCCGAGGACGTTCAAGAGCGGCCCCCCCGAGTTGCCGGGGTTGATGGAGGCGTCGGTCTGGATCAGCCCGGAATAGACGAGGTCGCGGTCGAAGCGGAGTTCACGGTCCAGGGCGCTGATGATCCCGGTGGTCACTGTGTTTTGATAGCCGAAGGGGTTGCCGATGGCGATGACCGTCTCTCCAGGCATGAGGTCGTTGCTGTGGCCCAGCGTCAGGAAGGGCAGCGGACGGTCCGCGTCAACCTTGAGGACGGCCAAGTCATTCTTCTTGTCTCTGGCGATTTCCTCGGCCGCCAGTTCGGCGCCGTCGGCGAAGGTGATCTTGACCTCGGCGGCCCGGTCGATGACGTGGGCGTTGGTGACGAGGTATCCCGCGGCGTGGATGAGGAAGCCCGACCCGACGCTGTGGGCTTCGTACTGCCTGGGGCGGCTGGAAGGGAAGTCGAAGACGTCCTCGAAGATGCCGCGCATGCCGAGTGGGTCTCGCATGGTGACGATAGTGGTGGTGGAAAGGTTGACCACGGCGGGACTGGCGCGTTTGAAGACCTCGACGACGGGAGTGATTCGACCCGCGCGATCTACGCCGGGCGATCCGTGGTCTTCCGCCGGCAGGTCGCCGACGCAGCCGAAAAGGCCGAGACAGCCGGCCAACAAGGGCAGCGACCCCCACGACCGGATGTTACAGCTCCAGCACTTCATACGCTTTCTCCCGGTAGGTGGAGCCGATGCTCTTGCAGGTCAGGTGGGCCTTGCGGCAGGATCGGGCGCGATGGGAGTGGCCGCAGAAGACGTGGCTGACCTTGGGAAAGTCGAGCAGGGTTTCCCCGAGCAGCTCGCTTCCGAGGAATCCGCTGGCGAAGGCCCAGTTGGGGATGATCGTGGGGGGCACGAGTTCAGCGAAGGGCAAGTGATGCACGGCGGCGATGATCCGGTCTGCGGAATCGTGCACGGCTTCCAGGTGGGTTCTGAGCTTGGCGGCGCTTCGATGGGCGAAGGCGACGTCGCCTATGGGCAGGCGGACCCGTTCACCGTCCATCCAGCGGCTGGTCACTTGCAGAGTCGTGGGGGGCACGTCGGAGTCGTCGCCGAGCAGGTGGCGGTGCTTGTGGATGATGGCCGCGGCGCCGGGCGCGACCTTGTGCTGGTAGAACCGCAGAGGAATCTTCATGCCGGCGGGCCGGAACGAAAAATCGTACCAGCCGACGTTGCCCACGAAGGCGACTCCGTCGAGCCGGAAGGGCGCGTCGTCGAGGTAGTGAACGCCGCTGTTCGCGCAGACCTCCGCGATCTCTTTCTCGTATCTGTCGAGGGAGCTGGCGGCCGTCGCGCCGGTCCAAAGTTCGTGATTGCCCGCCACGGCCAGCCGCGGCCCCTTGAACGCCTCGAAAAGCCCGAACACCTGGTCTAGAATCGCCAGGTCGGTCGAAGCGGAATCCCCGACGAAGATGAGACAGTCTCCGCCGCGCTGGCAGATGTCTTTGGCCAGGGCCTCGGTGGGGGCCTTGCTGCGGGCGACGTTGTAATGGAGGTCGGAGGTGACGATGATTCGCATATCGGCGAGGTCCAGCGCCTTGTCGCCGGCCAACAGCTCCGTGCCTGGGGCCGTGCGGATCATAGTCCCGCTGCGGGCAGGACACAACTAATCTGATGCCCGAAGTCGTTTGCATCGAGGACCTGCACAAGACCTATCGCCTCGGTGATGAATCCATCGCCGCCCTTCGCGGGGCGAATCTTCGCGTACATCGCGGGGCGTTCGTCGCCATCATGGGGGCGAGCGGCTCGGGCAAGACCACGCTTCTCAATCTGATCGGCGGCCTTGACGCCCCGGACCGCGGCCGCGTGCTGATCGACGACCAGGACGTCACCCGGATGACCGACAAGCACCGAACGGTGTTTCGCCGGCGCCGTCTGGGCATCGTGTTCCAATCGTTCAATTTGATGCCGACCCTCACGGCGCTGGAGAACGTGATGCTGCCGCTGCTCGTCGATGGGCGTCCCATGCCAGAAGCCCGGCGGCGAGCGGAGGAACTCATCGCCATGGTCCACCTCCAGCACCGCTGGCGACATCGGCCCGCCGCGCTCTCCGGCGGGGAGCAGCAGCGCGTGGCCATCGCCCGAGCCCTGATGAACCGGCCGGCGCTCATTCTGGCTGATGAGCCGACGGGCAACCTCGATCCGACCTCGGCGGCCTTGATCTGGAAGCTCCTTCGGAACCTGTCGGAGGAGGCCCAGACGACGGTGTTGATGGTCACGCACGAGGCCGCCGCGGCGGCCCACGCCGACGTCGTGCACGTGCTCAAGGAAGGGGCCTTCGCCGGGTCCATCGAATCGAAAGGTTGTGCCGATGCGGCACTGGTCGCAACTCGCTACGCGGGACTGGCGAACTAGGCCCGGCCGCTCGGCGCTGGCCGTCGCGGCGGTGATGCTGGGCGTCGGCATCGTCGTCTGGGTGACTTCCTCGTATGAGTCCGTGCGTCGAAGCGTCACCCACGTCGTGCTCGAGTGGATCGGCTCGGCCCACGTCATTGTCGAGCCCATCGAGGGGGTGTGGGCGGTTTTCGGAGAGGAGCTGGAGCCCGCGGTGGCCGCCACGGCCGGTGTGCAGCACACGACGGTTCGAACGCGCGAGTATGTCGACGCGGCCCCGGATCATTCCAGCGGCGACGCCTCGAACACCGAGGATCGGCCGGACTTCGCCCGGATCGAGGTCACCGGCGTCGTGCCCGAGAAGGAGCCATATTTCCGCACCTATCGCCTGGCCGAGGGCCGCTTCCTCTCGCCCGCGGACGAAGGGGCGATCGTGGTCGAGAAGTTGTTGGCCGACGAGTTCCACCTGTCGGTCGGGGGCCGCATCCTGCTTCGCTCGTTGAGGCCGCCACGCGAGGTCCGATCCTTCACCGTCGTCGGCATCATGGATCGCCGACGGGCGAGCGTGAACCAGGCCCCGATGACCTGGGCCAGGCTCTCGGATGTGCAGTCGCTGGTCGGGCTGCCGGGCAAGGTCAAGGGCATCGACGTCATGATCGACGACCCCAGCGTGCAGGGGATTCGCGCCTGCGCCGAGCGGGTTCGCAAGGTCATCGAGGAGCGTAACGCCCGGCTGGCCGAGGGGGACCACGAGACCGAATCGCTCCAGGTGAAGACGACGGAGACGCAGCACCAGAAGCTCGGAACGGCCAAGGGGCTTCTGCAATTCATCATGTTGCTCTTGTCGTGCGTCGTTCTGCTGACGGCGTTCTTCATCATCCTGGCCTCGATGAGCATGGGCGTCGCCGAGCGGATCACGGAGCTGGGCTTGCTGCGTTGCATCGGGGCCACCCGTCGCCAGCTTGCCGGCCTGGTGCTGCTTCAGAATCTTCCCTTGGGGATCGTCGGCACCCTGCTCGGGGTCCCGCTGGGCTTGTTTCTCCAGTGGCTGACCATCAAGAGCGCTCGAGAGTATCTGGGCGAGATGGCCGTGAGCGATTGGGGCATGGCCATGGCCGTCGTAGGCGGCATCGGCACGACGCTGCTCGGGGCCGCGGCGCCCGCGTTCAGCGCACTTTCGGTCTCGCCGGTGGACGCCGCGAGGGTGCACGCCGGCGGGCGGCTGTCCCGCTGGGTGTGGATGTGCGGCATTGCCGGCGTTGCCCTGGTGGCCGGCCACGAGTGGATGCAGCGATACCTGTTCGACTCGGCGGCATCCGGCTCGGGCGGCAAGGTGGTTCTTGCCGTGCTGCTGCTGTATGGCGGCAGCACGCTGATCGCGCCGGCCGCGGTCGTCACCTTTGGGAGGATCGCGGTCTGGGCATCGGCGCTCTTGTTGGGCATTCGGCGGCAGCTCCTCGGCGAGCAGATCGACAAAGCGCCATTTCGATCGGGAGCGATCTGCTGCGGCCTGGCGGTCGGGCTGTCACTGATCGTGGGGCTCATCGTGTGGGGCCAGTCGGTCAAGCAGGGGTGGGAGTTCCCCAAGGAATTTCCCGACGCGATGCTGTACAGCTATGACCCCCTGCCGCTGGAGCGGGTCGAGGCCCTGCGCGACACCCGGGGCATCACTGACTTCACCGTGGCGGACGACTTCGCCTTCAGCTTCAGCCGGCCCAGCAGGCTGTCGGTGTTTCGGCAACTCTCGATGCTGGACCAGTCGTCGCGCTTCCTGGCCATCAAGCCCGATGAGGCCCTCTCCATCATCAAGCTGGCCTTCATCGAGGGGGACGAATGGGAAGCGCGGGCGAAGCTCAACGCCGGCGGCCACGTGCTGGTCACCCGGGAGTTCTCTCAGGCGCGGAATCTCCATCTCGGCGACCAGGTCAAAATATGGGTCGGCCGCACGCAGGCCGAGTTCATCATCGCCGGCGTGATCGGCTCGCCCGGCGTGGACATCGCCATCAGCTTCTTCAACGCTTCGGAGTTTTTCCAGTTCTACGCGGTCGGCGCGATCTTTGGATCGCGGGAAGATGCCCGCAGGCTCTTCGGCCGCAACTACGGCAAGATGATGCTGTTCAATTTCGACCTGCCGGGGTCCGACGAGTCGCGGATCGTCAGTTCCGCCGATCAGGCCGTCACCCAGCGCTTGTTGGCCGAGGACGGCCAGCGTCAGTCCTTCGCCATGGGCCCAGGGCCCGTACCGGGCAGCGGACCTCAGGAGGCGGTGGTCAACGGGATGCTCGAGCGGCTGGGGTATCCTTCCAAGGCCTTCGTCACGGCGCGCGAACTGAAGTCGCAGATCGACCGCAACATCAACCGCGTCACGCTGCTGTTGTCGATCATTCCCTTCGTCGGGCTGATCATCGCGGCGCTGGGAGTGGCGAACCTCATGGCCGCCAACGTCGCCAGCAGGAGCCGCCAGATCGCGGTCCTGCGGGCGATCGGCGTCACCAAGCGCCAGATGGCCCGGATCGTCATCGGCGAGGCCCTGGTGCTGGGCCTGCTCGGCAGCGGGATGGGCATGTCGCTGGGGCTCCTGCTGGCCCGCACGAGCAATCTTTTTACCCGCGTGCTCTCCGGGTTTGAGCCTGTTTTTTCGATTCGCTGGGACCTGGTGTGGGGCGGCGCGGGCCTGGCGACGCTGCTGTGCATCGCGGCGGCGCTGCTTCCGGCCGCCCGAGCCAGCCGCAGCAGCATCGTCTCCGTCTGGTCGAGCGGCTGAATCGGCGTTGCTCTCGCGCGCTAATCTTCCGTCGTCGTGAGGGCCGTTTGTCGGGGCGCCGGTTCCGGCGGGGTCCGCTTGTAGACCTCGCAGAAGTGTTTGGCCGGCATGTCGAAGCGGCTTTGCAGCGTGTAGTCGGCGAACCCGGCCTGCCGAATGAGCACCCGCGACAGTCGATCGTAGGCGGGAGGGCCGGTGGCGGGCTTTTCGGATTGAAGCAGGACGAAGCGAGGTTTCTGTTCGAAGACGTAGTCCACGTCGAGTCGGTGGCGGAGGCGGAGCCCCGATGTCTTGGCGATGTGCCGATCGGTGAGGCCGACGAGGTCCAGGACGCGGCACGGCATCTGGTAGCCGAGCAGCCCGACATCGCGCCCCGCGACGAGGTCGTCCTGTTTTGCGTGTTCGCTCAGGTAGCGGATAGGGCCTGCTTCAAGGGCCGCAAGCTGCCGTCGATAGTCGTTCAGCCACCAGCGGTCGGCGCGGAAGTGGGCCAGTTGCAGTGCAATGCCGATCGCGCAAGCGAGGATGAGGCCCGCTCGCGTGACCTTGCCCCGCACCGGCGGCGCGAACTGAGGGATGGCGAGGCACCCCAGGGTGAGCAGCAGGACGGAGACGGGCAGCATGAACCGCCACTGAGGCATCCAATCACCCCCGGCGATGAAGAGGAAGGCTATTTGCCCGACGATCAATAGGATTGCATGGGCGGTGATGGGTCGGGTCCGGGCCGGGATCATGGCCAGGAGGATGAACAGTCCAAGCCAGCCGTAACGCACCGACCAGGTTGCGAGGTAGTGCCAGGCGGCGCCGGCCGCGGCGACGTCCGGCATGAGCTTCGCCAGTGCGGTGTTCGGGACGAGTTGGCCGTAATAGAACCAGCGCGCCGTAGCCATTACCGAAGCCAGCGCCAACCAGCAAGCCGCGGCGCGCAACAGAATGAGGCGCGATTGGCGGCGCGAGAACCACAGGTACAAACCGTGCATGCCGACGAGCATGGCATTTTCCGGCCGGGCAAGAATGGCCAGGCAGCCCCACAGGGCAGCCGCGCGCCAGGTCTGTCGCTCGAAGTGCGCCGAGAGCATCAGCAGAACGATGATCGCGGCGCTTACCGCGGTCTCCAATCCGGAGACGACGGCGACGATCAACGGCCCGTGCGCGGCGAGGAGAATCAGGGGGGTCTGCCCGGCTCCCCCGCGGGCCTTGGTCATTCGCGACAGCTTCCACACCAGGCCGATGACGGTGAGCAAGGCGATCGATTTGCAGGCCTGAGCCGCCGGCAGGATGACCAGTTCCGCTAGGGTTGCGACGGCGAGCCACAACGGGCTGGAGAAGCCCTCGACGCGCTGGCCGGCGTTGAACACGGGTCCCTCGCCTGAGGCCACGTTGCGGGCATAGCGGTAGGTGATGTAGGCGTCGTCGATCGTGAACCACCAGATGGAAGCACACAGAACGACGCAGATCGCCACAGCCGCCAGCCGGGGGAGACGACTCGGCGCAAGATCGGGGCGGAGCGAGGATGCGGCCGGGGATGAACCGCGTGAGGCCGGCGGCCCGTCGGACCCTTGGCGGGCGGGCCTGCTCGATGGGCGCGTCGTGGCAGCGGACACTGGGTGGAGTATCGGCAGTCGGCCGTCGATCGGCCCAGGTCAGCCGGGCGGACCCCGGAAGACGGTCTTGGCGTCGACAAAGCAGACCTTGTTGCCGAAGGGGTCATGGATGTAGAAGGACCGCTCTCCCCAGGGGCGCTTGGCGATCTTGCCGGCCGGGTCGCCATGCACGTCGCCTGGCGCGAAGGCGGCTTCGGCGCGATGACAGGCGGCGTAGGTGGCTTCGATGTCGTCCACGGCGAAGTAGAGCCATTCGCTGAGCGGCGTGGGGTCGTAGCCGTCGCCGTCGGCGCGCGGGTCGAAGCAGGCCAGGATCGTCCCGCCACAATCGAAGTAGTGCCTGCCGGGCGAGATGCGCATCCCCTCGGCGCCGAGCACGGTCCCGTAGAACTTCGCGGCCTCGTCGACGTCCGAGACGGGGAGGATGACCCGAAAGAGTTTCGGCTTCATGGCGGTCTCCAGGTTTTCTTGCCCGACCGGCGACGCCGATCGGGCGATGCAGCCCGGCGCGAGGCTGAGGGTCAGGATGACGGCAAGCGTGTGCCGCGTCATGCGACCAGCCTATCGAGCCGGGCGCGCGGGTGTAAAGTAGGCACCTGGGAGTAACCGTGCCGGCAAGAGAGGAACGCCGATACCATTCGCTCGTCGTACCGGCTCATGGAGGGTTGATGGCATGAAGGCCAACAATAGTCCCGACGTCTATGTGTATGACCCGGATCGTTGCCCCTGGACGGCGACGTGGAGGGTCATCGGTCAGAAGTGGAAGGGGATCATCTGGTGGCGGCTGTCGAACGGGATAGGGCGGTTCGGAGAACTCCAACGCGCCATTCCGCAGATTACGAAGAAGGTGCTCACGCAGCAGCTCCGCGAGATGGTGAGGGACGGCATCGTCGGCCGACGCGTCGTCGAGCAGGCCGCCAAGTCTGCGGGCGGCGGTAGCGGCGGCCACAGGGGACTCACGATGGTCGAGTATTCGCTGACGGAGTATGGGCGGTCGCTTGCCCCGGCGATCGAGGCGATCTGCAAATGGGGGGCTCGGCACCTGGAGCGACGTTGTGTCACCGCCCCGCCGATTTCGACTTGACGGCCGCGCCGGCTCGACACATGATGGCGCTCAACCTTTTGGGCCGTTCGTCGGACGATTCACGTCGGCCGAGTCATTTCCGGCTGTTACTGTGACGAGCGGCGCAGGGTGTCCGTCAGGGCGGCCGATGCGGTGTGTTGGTCGACCAGCGAAGGAGGTTTGGACATGCGCCCTGAGAAGCTATTGATCCTGGCAATTCTGATGGCGGCGGTAGGCGGTTGCGCGAGGCCGCCGGCATTCTACGAAACGATGGGCGACGACGGTGTGATCACTCGCGTGGAGGCGGGCATGGACCAGGAGCCCGAGCTCGCCTCGTCGGAGGTGCGGGCGAGTATGGAGAGCTACAAGGCCCAGAGGATGGCCTTGGCCTCCGATGCCGGCGCCGCCGGCGCCGCCATTTCCGCTCGACCCCACGGCGGAAGCGCCGCGTCCGACGACTACGACCCGTTCATCGAGCGCGACTGTCCGCCGGAGGGTTCGGCGTCCAGCGCCCGGTACAAGCAGCTCAATCGCCTCAAGAATCGAATCACCGCGCCCTCAATCTCGGACATGGAACCGGTGGTGACGTTGGCGGCGCTGCGGGCCCCCGGGAACGATGAAGATCGCTGGTCAACGGGTCATGCCGCGACGATCGAAGGCTACGTGCGATCGGCCAAGGGGACGGGCAAGGAGACCTGCAACTGCAAGGCGAGCAGCAGACGACTGACCGACACCCATCTGGACATTGTCGCCGACGCGAACGACGACGGCTACCCGGTGGTGGCGGAAATCACGCCGCCGATGCGGCTCATCCACGAGCATCACGGCCTGGAGGATTGGTCGTCCGCGGCGATCAAGAGCCATTATGAAGGCAGGCGCGTCCGCATCAGCGGGTGGCTGTTCTTCGACGAGCATCATCGTACCGGGGCCGAGAACACCGATCCCGGCGACATGCGGGGGGAGAAAAATTGGCGGGCCACATGCTGGGAGATTCACCCAATCACCCACATCGAACTCGCCGAGTAGCGCGCCATCCTTCATGCCTGGCTGCCGCCTGAGTGTCCGACGCCGATCGGCGCTCGTATAATGCTCCTGAGCGCGCCTCAAGAGGAACTTCGGCGATGATTCACTACCACGCCCTCGGCAAGCTTCCACCCAAGCCGCACACCTCGTACTACGAGGACGGCAAGCTGCTCATGGAGCATTGCCACACGCGGGAGGGCTTCGAGGGGGCGTTCTCAATCCTCTATTATCGAACTCCACCGACCGACGAAAACGCCGTCGAGCGGATCGGCATTCCCGGATTCTGCCCCTTCGAGCCGTTGACCGAGCAACCCCTTCACCGCCGCCACATCAAGACGCAGGAATTGAAGCTCAAGGGAGATTTTTTGGATGCCCGCCGGGTGCTGCTCTTCAACAGCGACGTGCAGATGTCGATGGTCAAGCCGACGGAGAAGAGTTCGCGTTTCTTCTCCAACGGTGATGGCGACGAATTGTATTTCGTCTTCAAGGGCAGCGGGCGCATCGAGTCGCTCTTCGGCGTGTTGCCTTTCAAGGAGCGAGACTATGTGCTCGTCCCGCGCTCGACGCCCTATCGCATCCACTGGGACGGGGCCAGTCCGCAGCTCTTCGTTTTCGAGGGGCGGGGGTTCATCGACGTGCCCAAGGAGTGGCGGAACCGCCACGGCCAGATCACCATGTACGCCCCCTACTCGCATCGCGATTTTCGAGCCCCGGCGGAGCTGCTGGCCTACGACAAGGCCGCCCACGGCACGGCCCCCTTCAAGCTGGTCGTAAAGCGGGCGGACATGCTGACCGTGCACATCTTTCAGCATTTTCCGTTTGACGTCGCCGGATGGGACGGGTCGGTCTATCCCGTGGCCTTCAGCATTCACGACTACCAACCGAAGACGGGCAGCATCCACCTTCCGCCGACGATCCACCTGACCTTCGCCGGAAACGACTTCGTGGTGTGCAGCTTCGTGCCGCGCAAGGTGGACTATTACGACCGCGATGGGGCGAAGGCGATCCCCTGCCCCTACGGCCACGCCAGCGTCCACATGGACGAGATCCTCTTTTACGTGGCCGGCAACTTCACCAGCCGCCGGGGCATCGATTCCGGCTCGATCAGCCTGCACCCGTCGGGCATTCCGCACGGCCCGCACCCTGGGACGTATGAGAAGAGCATCGGGACGGACCGGACGAGCGAGTTGGCGGTGATGTGCGACACCTACAAGCCGCTTCGGCTGACGACCGCGGCCCACGAGATCGAGGACAAGGACTACCACCTGACGTGGGTGAGCAAGGAAGGCGGCGGGGTGGACCAGCCCGGGGCGCGGTAGAATTTCGCGGGTTTGAGCACCGGGAGGGCCAAACATTTATGAGCGGACAGACCGACCTGTTGACGCAATTGCTCGACGAAGCCTTCGTCCGCAAGAGTTGGCACGGGACGAATCTGCGCGGGTCGCTCCGTGGCCTCTCGGCGCGGCAGGCGGCGACGCGGCCAGGCAAGGGGCGAAAGTGCATCTGGGAGCACGTCCTGCACGCGGCCTATTGGAAGTACACCGTGCGGCGGCGGCTCACAGACGAAATGCGAGGGTCGTTTCCCCTGTCCGGCAGCAATTGGTTTCCGCTGCCGGCCGACCCGTCGGAAAAGCGCTGGCGCGAGGCGGTCCGACTTCTGGAAGACGAGCACAAGCAGCTTCGCCGGGTCGTCGCGGGCTTCTCTCCGCGACAGCTTGCGAGCAAAGCCCCTGGGAGCAAGCTGACCCACGAGTTCGTCGTCCGGGGGATCGCCCTGCACGACGTCTATCACACGGGACAGATTCAATTCATTAAGCGGACGCTCAAGTCGCGCGGATAGGAACCGCGCGAATCACACGGAGCCGCTGTTGCCGCGCGGCCGCATGATGCGATGCTTGACCGCCATCCACAGGGCCGGCGACGACGGTCCGGGTCCGAACTCGACGACCAATAGCGACACGTCGTCGTGAGACAGCTCGCAATTGCCGACGTGTTCGCACAGCGACGTGAGGACCGCCTCCATGATCTGGTCGCACGATGCCTGGCTATGCTGCTCCAACAAGGCCCCGATCCGATCGTCGCCGAGTTGGCGGCCGTCGGCGTCGAGCGCCTCGAGAACGCCGTCCGTCAGCAGGATCAGCTGGTCGCCTTCCGCCACCCGCACGGCCTTGCGCGAGTACGAGACATCATCCCAGACCGCCAGGGGCATGTCGGTCATCGAGCCCGTTTCCTCGGCGGGTTGATCCAGGGCCAGTCGCGACCATCGCCTTTGCGACCGACGGTAGAGCCAGCCCGGCGGATGACCGGCGTAGCTGACGGTGAGCCGCCTGGTGGGCGCATAGTAGGTGGCCAGCGCGGCGGTGGTCATGGCCTTGAGGCCGAGTCGCTCCAGCCGCCGGTTGAGCTTCCTGAGCACGCGTCTTTGGTCGGGAGTGTTCATACAGCGGCGCAGGTGGGTGTGCATTTCGCCGCTGACCGCGGCGACCGTTTCGCCGTGGCCGACGACGTCCGCCAGACACATCCGAGAAAGAAGACCCGTGCCGCAGACCGACAGATAGTGCACGTCACCGCCGCGCCCGCCGTCGCAGGCGTGGGAGAAGAGCATCCCGCGCACGCCGGGCAGCTCGATGGGGGTTAGGATCGGCTGGTTGCCGCCCCAGATTTCCGAGCACACCAGGCGAACCGGCTGCGATTCGCGCACCCGGCCTTTGGCGCCGGCGGGTGAGACCTCTTCGGCGGTCATGGTCATTGTCATGCCTTGCCGGTCCCTTCGGTCCGAGGGGGTGGAGCCAACCTCCACGGCCTTGGATGCCGGGCCGGGCAATAGGTTTCGCGGGGCTATTGCGATTCCGGATTGTGAGGCCGTTGGGACGTGCGTTTCGATCACCGGCGGGCAAACCCGCCGGCTAAACGATGCGCTCGGCCGAAGCCCGTGGGCTAAGCGAGGCGCTCGGTCGCATGGTCCAATGAGTCAGGAAGCGGTCTAAGTCCGCTTGTACAAGAACGCCGATTCCTCCAGGCGGGTTCTTGTCCCGTCGTGCACGGCGAACTTGCCGCCGGACCACATGGTGGCCGAGCCATAGCGGCCGTCCTTGGCGACGGCGTAGAACTTCAGGTCGAAGTTGGCCTGACCAGCCTTGTTTCGCAGGCGAGGCTCGGCGTGGTCGGCGATTCGCTTCAGCGCCTTCAGGCAGGCCGCCGCGGGGTCGAGCCCGTTGCGCATGAATTCGACGATCAGGAATGACGCGCAGTTTTGCAGGTTGGCCTCGCCGCGGCCGGTGGAGCCCGCCGCCCCGACGGCGTTGTCGACGTAGAGACCCGCGCCGATGATCGGAGAATCGCCGACGCGCCCGGGAATCTTGTACGCGAGTCCGCTGGTGGTGGTAACGCCGGCGATGTCCCCGTTCGCGTCGACGGCACAGCAGTTGATGGTTCCCCAGGTGTGCTCGGTTTTCGTCGGACGGCGCGCGCCGGCATCCGGACTCACCTCCTCGGGCGAGAGCCAGTCGTCATCTTGCGAATGGGACTCCTTCCAGCGGAGCCAGATTTGCCGCGCGTCCTCGGTGAGCAGATTCTCCTCCTTGAAGCCGTGGGCCTTGGCGAATCGCAGGGCCCCCGCGCCGACCAGGAGCACGTGATCGGTCCGCTCCATGACCAGCCTGGCGACGCGCGAGGGGTTGCGGATGTTTTGCAAGGCGGCGACGGCCCCGGCCTTGTGGGTCGGGCCGTACATGCAACTGGCATCCAGCTCGACGACGCCGTCCTCGTTCGGCAGGCCGCCGAGCCCCACGGAATGGTCGTTCGGATCGTCCTCGACGAGGTTCACCCCGGCGATGACGGCATCGAGGGGATCGGCCTTCGCGACAAGCATCTCCATGGCCTTCTCGACGGCCTTGAGACCGTTAGCGCTGGAGATGATCACCGGCAACCGGCCCTTCACGGCGGCTGGGGTCGTTTGTGCAAGCGCGGCCGTCTGGCGGGCGATCGCTCCGGCCATCGCGGCGGCGGCCGACGAACGCAGAAAACGACGTCTGGTCCAAGGGGCCATCTTTCCAAGTGGCATGGTCGCTCTCCTTGCGCACTGGCTTGGCGACGCGAACTGTCAGCGTGACCGTGCTCTTAAGAGCGCCGGCCAACGGCCTTGACCATCGCGGCCACCCGCGCAGGGTCCGGCGGGTTGGACCACAGGCCATCTTTCTTTAGATAGCTGCCGACGATCAGGGCGTCGGCGTGGGGGGCGACGGCGGGAACATTCTCCGGCGTCACGCCCGATCCCACAAACACCGGAATCCGCACCGCGCCCTTGGCCTCGATCAGGTCTTCCACGCGCGTGGGCCGGCCGGTGGCGGCGCCGGTGACGACGATCCCGTCGGCACCGCAAAACTCGGCCGCCTTGGCCGTCTCAGCCAAACCGACGTCGGCAGTGAGGGCGTGAGAGGAGTGCTTCTTTTTCACATCGGCGATGAGCGCGATCGAATCGGCGCCGATCATGCGGCGGAATCGCAGCAGCGGGCCGGCGTCGGCATCCGGCATCAGCCCCTCATCGGCCACGTGGGAGAAGACGAAGCCTTCGCAACGAGCGAATTGGCAGCCGGCGGCATGGGCGACGGCGACCGCCTCGCGGTTCGCGCCGGCCAACACCTGAACGCCCAAGGGCAGGCCCACGGCGGAGCGCACGGCGGCACAGACGGCAGCCATCGCGGCGACGATCTCCGGTCCGATGGCGCGATTTAGAAACGGCAGGTCGTGCATGTTCTCCAGCATGATCGCGTCCACCCCCTCGCCGGCCAGAAGGCGGGCTTCATCCGTCGCGGCCTTGCACAACTCGTCCACCGTTGAACTGGACCGAGGCGACCCCGGCAGGGCCCCGACGTGGATCATGGCGACGAGCGCGGGCCGGGAAGCGGCGGTGAGAAAGGAAAGACCCCGTGCTTGGCTCATGGTGCATCAAGCCGCATCGCTGCTGGCGGGAAGGCCTCGCAGGGGCGTCTCCACGGGCGCCAACTCGGGCAGTTCGCTCCCCGCGTCCGCGGCGCCCAGCTCCTTCAATCGGCGAGCCGCCGGCTCGGTACGACTGGTCCAGTTGCCCACGGCCTTGTTGAAGGAGTCCGCCGCCTTCTCCAGACCCCCTCGAACCGCCTCCAGGTGATTTACGAACACGCAGAGTCGCTCATAGAGTTCGCGCCCCGCTTCGGCGATGCGATCGGCGTTCTCCGCCGCTAGGGCCTGCTGCCACCCGTGCCGAACCGCCAAGAGCAGGGCGATGAGCGTGGTCGGCGAGGCCAGCAGCACGCGTTTATCCACGCCGTCCACCAGCAGGTCCCGATCGGCCGCCAGCGCCGCGGCGAAGAACGACTCGCCGGGCATGAACATCACCACGTACTCCGGCGCGGGAGAGAACTGCCGCCAATACTCCTTCGTCGACAGGCCGCGCATCGTCGCTCGCACGCCTGCGGCGTAGCGTTCGAGATGCTGTTTTCTGAGCGCTTCGTCGGTCTGCTCGGCGGCGTCCAGATAGGCCGAGGTGTTCACCTTTGAATCGATCGCCAGGCTGCGGGCGCCCGGCAGATGGACGATCAGGTCTGGCCGTTGACCTCCTTCGAGGGCCGCCTGGGCGACGAAATCACAGTGCTCCGTGAGGCCGCAGAGCTCGACCACGCGCTGAAGCGTCACTTCGCCCCACTTGCCTTTCGCGCCGCTGTGTCGGAGCGCGGCGACGAGTTGGCCCGTCTCGCTGGAGAGCCGCTCGCTGCGCTGCTGGAGCGAATCGAGCTTCACGGTCAGGCCGCCGTAGGCCTCCTGCCGAACCTTTTCCAATGTCTTAATTTGCGTTTCGTATCGTTCGAGTTGCTCGCGGAGGGGCTTGAGCTTCGCCTCGGCCAACACCACGAACTGCTCGTTGTTGCTCTTAAGCGCCTGGGCGGAGACGGCGGAAAAGGTCTCTCGCACCTTTTTTTCCATCTCCTCGATCTGGCGACGCTGCTCGGCGAAGTGCTCGCGGGCCGACTCCAGGCGGGCCCTGGCCTCGGTGCCGGCCACGCGTTCAGTCTCCAGAGTCTGCCGAGCAGCAGACAGCTCGCCCTCGCGGGTTGCCAGTTGCTGGCGGATCTCCTGTAGGGCGGCCTTCTGCCCCGCCGCTTCGCCGGCCAATTGGCCGCGGCCGCGAAGAATGCCGACATAGACGCCGCCGATCGCGCCGATCAGCAGGCCGAGCATGAGCAGGGATGCCTCGATCACAGTGGTCACCGCCGGCGCATCCTCGCTGGGCCGAGCCGTCCGGTGGGTGGGGCCGTGAAATGGGATGCGCCGTGGGTAGCGTAACAGAACGGCCCGTTTGCCACACCCTCTTGGGCAGACGGCAGGGGCGGAAGACTCGAATCGTTGCGGGAGCAGGCGAATTGGGTTTAACATGGGGCCCAACGGGGACGTAGCTCAGCTGGGAGAGCGTCGCGTTCGCAATGCGAAGGTCGAGGGTTCGAATCCCTTCGTCTCCAATTTCAGCGGATCAATCTGAGCACCCGAGGGGCTTGCACGGATCGGCCGGCTCGCATCGGCGCGGGCCTGGCTGGCCGGTAAGGGTCGCTTACCATGACCCGGGACGACCAAGTGATCAGTCAAATCGAAGGAGTTTCAACATGAGACGGCATTCGAAGAAACATGCGGGGTTGAGATGGTTAATGGTGGGGGCAACCGCCGGAGTCATGGTCTTTGCAGTTGGGGCGATCGCCGAGGAACAGGTTCCAACAAGTTTTTCCCAGGTCAACAGCACGGAGCCCTTTCAAGGCGTCATGGAGCGGATGAAGCAGGCCAAGCCGGGGATCGCCGAGGCCCATCGCGCGCTGATGGACGAGCGATATGACCTGGCGGACCGTCCGGCGGCCGGCGTCACCATGTCCAAGGGCAAGGCGGTGCAGGCCGGCGTCCGAGCGAGGCTCTCCGGGGGCATGACCTGGAACAAGCTTGCGGGGATGAGACCCGAAGCGATCAAGTCGCAAGGCGCGTGGCCGAAGGGATTCCTGCCGATGACCCACCCGAACCATGCCGAGGGCGGCATGATCTTCCCCCAGGAGCACATTGACGAGATCAAACGACAGGAGGGGCGCGACCTGACGCGATTTGATCTGGACTACGACTTTCCGGCCCACTTGCTGCCGGAGTTCCCTCCGCCGATCTACCTGACGACGCGGCCGGACCTGGGCGACGTGTCGAAGGGACAGTTGGTGACGATCATGAACTACTACGAGCTGTTCAACGGCATCCTCAACCCCAAGCAGATCGAGGGCTTGAGGCTGCTCTTGACGCCCTTCCCGCAGCAGCAATTCAATCAGACCGAGGACCGCCGCACGGTCCAGCCCAGCCGCGGCGTGGTGTGCTTCGACTGCCACGTTAACGGCCACACCAACGCCGCGACGCATCTCGTCGGCGACATCCGGCCGCAGGAGTTCCGCCATCGCATCGACACGCCCAGCCTGCGCGGAGTGAACGTCCAGCGACTGTTCGGTTCGCAGCGGGCCCTCAAGAGCGTCGAGGACTTCACCGAGTTCGAGCAGCGGGCCGCCTACTTCGACGGCGATCCGGTCACGGCGACCAAGAAGGGAGTGAACATCCTGGAGCGAGGCAGCCAGGTGCACTTCATGGCGGAGTTCCAGGCTTTGTTGGATTTTCCGCCGGCGCCAAAGCTCAACGTATTCGGCCGGCTCGACCCGACCAAGGCCTCCGAGCCGGAGCTGCGTGGCGAGAGCCTGTTTTTCGGCAAGGCCCAGTGCTCGGTCTGCCACCCGGCTCCCTACTATACCGACAACTCGATGCACAACCTGCGCGTGGAGCGGTTCTACGAGACTCAAGACTACGACGGGCGCAGGGCCGCGTCGGATGGGCCGATCAAGACCTTCCCACTGCGCGGGGTGAAGGATTCGCCCCCCTACCTGCACGACGATCGGCTCATCACCCTGGACGACACCATTGAGTTCTTCAATCTGGTGTTGGAGTTGAAATTGACTGCGGAGGAAAAACGAGACCTCCTCGCGTTCCTCTACACCCTCTGACGGAGAATGGCGAGAGCCCCCAAGGAGTTCATGACTCATGAAACGATGGACGAGTTGTGCATGGCCGATGGCCGCTGCGGCCTGCGTTCTTGCGGCCGGTTGTGGATCGTCGACGACGAGTCGGATGTCGAGGACGGCCTACCGGGCGAACCTAGACGAGTGCAACGAGGTGCGCCTGGTCTATGAGTCGGTGGCCAGCCGTGAGGGGCTGATGCCGATGGAGAAGTACGAAGAACTCATCATCCGGGTGTGCCCCAGGCCGTGGCCGTCCTCGGAATATTCCTTGAAGCGCGAGAAGTCCTCTTCCTGGCCCTCGTGGGTCAAGTTCGATCTAGGCGAGGTGGAGGCCCGCAGCGACGCCGGCGGCCAGCGCATCTGGCTCGTCGATCGATCGAGCGGCAAGATCATCGGGAGCGTCGACCGCGTCAGCGGCCAGACCACCGGCCCCGGCGACGCGCCGCCGGACTGGGCGACGCGCGACGCCGGTACGCCGCTGGCGTCGGCGGATCGGTGATCTGCTTGGGGCTCGTTCGTCGAGTCAATCGGCCCGGGCGTGTCGCCTGCTGGTGCGCTGGCCCCAGCGCTGCGAGACCGCGTAGTCGAGCAGGGTGAACATCCGCTCGCGCGTCAGGCTGGGGAACTCGATGCCGATGCGCCGGCGGATCTCCCGGGTGTTCGACTCATCGAAGCGCGGCGGGTGTCGCATTCGCGGCATCAACAGGTCGTACTGATCCCACAACAGCGATTCGGCCCGGGTCTTGTCGTCGGGCAGGTCGTCGCGATCGACGAAGTATCCGCCGTGGATGTGGAAATAATCCTCCATTACCTGCTTGATTTCCCCGCAGGCCAGGGGGAGCGGATCGGTGACGTGGTAGATGCGCCCCTGAAGGTCGGGGTTGAGGACCACCTCGGTGATGATCCTGGCGGCGTAGTCGACCGGCACAAAATTCTGAGTCGGGTCCTGCGAACGGCCCGGGATTCGCACGGGGATATGGGTGCCCGACCCATTGGAACCTGCGCCGTATTCGCTCTTCAAGATGCTCAACATGCGGCCGAACTGGTAGAAGCCGCCGAACTGGGTGGTGTAGCCGGATGCGGACTCGCCGATGATGAAGCTTGGCCGCAGGACGGAGAGCACGCGGCCGTCGGTCCGCGACCAATCGGCGAGGCGTTGTTCGGCCAGCCACTTGCTTTCCTCGTAGTGCGTCTGGAACGATTCGGGGCGCGGGTGGAAGACTTCCTGAATGTCGCCCCGGTGCGAGCCGCAGACATATGCGGTGCTGACGGCGTGTAGTCGGTTGACGTTGTGTCGCGCGGCCCAGTCGAGCAGCATGTCAGTGCCTTCGACATTGGTCCGGTGGGGCTCTCCGTTGCCGTTCGAGAAGAGTTGCAAGCTGGCGGCGCAGGCCAGGATGTCGTCGGTGCGCCCCCACTCGCCGTCCGGCAAATCCTCGGGAAGCGCCCCCTCGCGGAGCATCAGCCGTCCGGATTGGACGTGATCGTCCAACTCGGCCCCGAGCGGTCGGAGCAGGTTCGCCAGTCGCCGACGCGATTCGTGCAGGGGCGGGCGAAGCAGGACCACCACCCGTCGCCCCCGGAGCAGAAGGTCTCTCAGGACGAATTGCCCGAGGAAGCCGGTCGCTCCGGTCATGAGGGTCGTCGCCGTGTGATCAGTCATGCAAGCTTTCAAGATGGGCGTCGGCCATTCTTTGCCTCGGCCTGCGACCGACCTCGGATTCGACGGCGAGCGGCCCGACTCGCCTTACTTCGGTCCAAGAAACGGCGGGCCTGTCAGATAGAGATCGGTCTGGACGACCCAGGCGGCGTTGCCGCGCACGGTGAAGATCGCGTCTCGTGTCGCGCGAAGCTCCAGGTCAACGTCCCGGTTCACCCACAACTCCGTCAGCGTGGCGTCGTCCACCGAATTGCGCCACCAGTCTTGGACCCGCGCCAAATCCTGCTCCGAGGGTTGTCCGTCGCTCAGACCATCCTGGACGGGAGCGCCCAACTCGCGGGCGACGGTATCGGCGATCGCCGCGAAAGCCGCCCAGGCCTGTTGCCCAAGCGAATCGTCGTCGGCGCCCAGCGTGGCGAACAACGGCTCGGCCGCGCTTGCCCGACCCGAGGCCAGGGCAGCGGCGGAAAGGCGAACATCTTCGGGGCTTCGCAGGGCGTCTGCAAGGGGCTTTTGGGAGGGCTGTCCAATGACCGGGCGGAAAGCAAGTCGCGCCGCCGGGCAGCCCGGAGTGGTCAGGTAAAACCGATACTTTGGATCACACAAGGGACGGTGAAAGGTGAAGATCAGCTTTCGCAGGCCCTCCTCGTCTGTCTCTGCGATCCGCACGTCGTAGAGGTCCTGGCCGACGACTTCTCCTTCGCGCGGACGGCCTTCCCACCTCATGCCGTCCAAGAGAAAGCGTCCCAGCAAGCCGCCAAAGTATGGCCGACCCGCGGTGGCGAGGCTGAAGCTGCGGTCGTCGATCTGCTCGACCACGCAGTCGGAGTCCATGCGAATCAGGTCCGGCGAGAAGGTCAGCGCATGTGTGCGCAGCTCGTCGGCGGCGATCGGGCCCCAGACCTCCTCGAGGCAGAGCCGGGCGTAGACGTTTACGAAGGGAAGGTTGATGAAGAATATGTCGGTCACGCCTTCGGGCCTGGGCTCGGCGGTGACTCGGCCCATCGCGCATTTCTCGGCGGCGATCATGCCGCTCCACAACGTTCGATAGATCGGCACGTAGGTGCAAGTGGCCATGAGGAACCACACGGCCACGACGCGGCTCCACCGCCGGCCGGTCGGCTTGAGGCGCGGCCTCAGCCCGGGGCCGAGGATCATCGCCACCGAGAAGCCGACCCCGCACAGGTAGCCGGAGTGCGGCGTGGCCATGATCGGCACGACCGGAAGCACCGACAGGACCAGCCACAGCGGCCAGATCCAATACCCTCGGGCCTTGCGGCAGGAGACGTAGTAGCCTGCGCCAAGCACCGCCAGGATCACAGCCATGAGGAGACAGTCGCCGGGCACCTCGGTGAAAGGGTTGAGGCGGCCGGTCGGGCCAATGACCATGGGTGAGAGCCAAATGGCGGAGCAAAGATAGTGCATCAGCTTCGCCAGGCACCACGGGATGTACGCGGCGCCATCCGGTCGGCGGGCATAGACTTCGGGGATCGGGTGATACCAATAGACGAATCGCCACAGGAGAAACGTCGCGGCGATCGCTGCGAATGCCGCATAGGCCCAGCGGCGCTCCCGAAGCCGCCAGCGCCCCGCAAATGCCAGGTCCATGGCCACGGCGATCACCGGCATCATCAGCGCGTTCTCGCGCGTGAGCAGCGCCAGGCACCACAGCGCCAGCGCCCAGGCGAAAGGGACGCGCCCAAGCCGCGGCGAATCGCTCCCGTCATGGTAGGTCGGGGTGGGTGCGGTCGGGCCGAGCCGGAGCCCCGAGGCCCGGACGTAACAGAGGAGGGAGGCCAACATGAGCATGGTCTGGAGGACGGCGTTTTGCGCGGCCAGCCAGCCGACGGCGAAGACGCTGTGTGAATAGACGACGAAGAGCAGCCCACCCCAAAGCGACCAGAATCGGCTGGCCGTCAGCTTCAGGCAGAGGAAATAAACGAGGCAGGCGTTCACGAAGTGCATCAGCAGGCTGACCGCATGATGAGCGACCACGCTGCCGCCGCTGAATTCATGCACGACTTTCATGACCAAGAAGGAAAACGGTCGGGGGTACTTCCAGACCACCGGCTTGTCCTGCCACCAGGCATTCATGAAGCGGGCCGGTTCGATCGTCGCGGCTTCCAAGAGGTCGGTCATCGACCATCCGCGCGCTCGGAGCTGCTGTTGGTGCCAGTGGTCGTCGAGAAACAGGCCGTCGCCCAGTGCCCAACCGTGCGCGACGAGGGTGGCCAGGGCCAGGACCAGCGCGACCCCCGCGTGCGCGAGCCACGAGCCGCCATGGCCGGCGACGACGCCGCCCGGGCGCGGAATCGAGGGCTGGACTGGCGCGCGCTGGGCGATCGCCTCGAGTTTGGTCATCATCTGTCGTCCGTGGAGGACTGGGGCCGTTGACCTATCCGGAATCGGCACCTACTGTACCGATTGGATTCTGGCGCGTCATTCTTGAGTCATTCGAAGCGGGGTCGTGATCCGTCGATGCGCTGATGATCGCCTCCCTTGCGAGATTGGACACCGGCAGGTAACGCGGGGATAGATGGTACTCGGCCGATTCTCAGAGCGATCGTTTCCCATGCACCCCGGCGACGTGTCGTGGCTGTCGGAGGCGGGTCACGGCCCCGCCGAATCGACCCGTCAGTGGCTGGTAGCGGCCCATCGCAGGCTTGAGGACCTTCTTCCCGCCGGCGGCGGGAAGGCCCTGCTCACCGAGGACCTGGTCGATGCATCCGGTCGGGCGATCGACGTCTTCGACCATTTTCGCGTCGATCCAAAACGACTGACCAGCCTGCGACACAATTGGGAAGGATTGGCCCACACGGCCCAGGCCTCAGGCGCGGTCACGTCCGCAGCAACGCCGACTCCGCCGTGGCCCGGATACACAGACGAGTGGATTCCCGTCGCCGACAACGTGCAGGTATCGGCCCGCATCGGCTGGACGGAAGTTCGAGGCGAGCGGCGCGAAGCCGATTGCATCGTGATCCTGCCCGGGCTGCTGGGCGACAACAACGTGCGACGGACGCGCGACCTCGCCGACGCCATTCGGGCCGGCGGGTTCCACGTGTTGTGCTTCGAGTTCCGCGGTCACGGCCGAACGCTGCGCGAGCGGCCCAATCTGTTTTACAACTTCGGCACGCTGGAGACCGTGGATCTCTTGGCCGTCTCCCGGTGGCTGGAGGATCAACCCCACGTCCGGAGAACCGGCCTGATCGGCTTCTGCTGGGGGGCGAACCACGCGCTGCTGGCAGGTTGGTTCGACGGCCGGCCCGAGCGACACCCGAGTCTGAGAGGGGAGCTGGCCGCTCACCTTCCCGGAGTGGCCAAGCGCGCTCACTACACCGCGGGGATCATGGCCTTTTCGCCGGTGCTGAGCTTCGAGACCTTGATAGAGCAACTCGAACGGTCGTGGTCGCGCTTCAAGAATCCCGTACTTTGCGGCTTGCAGGCGTCGATCGAGGCCAGGATGAAACACCGAGGCTTTGACGATCCCTGCGGAAGCCTGCGCAGGCTGATTGAGGAGGAATATGCGCGCTCGCCGCTCAGCTACCGCGACGCGATTCGGGACGGCCTTCGATTCCTTCGGTGGCTGCCACATCGAGGCGAGCCTTCGGGCGACAAGCTGGTGGACATCCGCGTGCCGACGGTGATCGTGCAGGGGGCCAACGATCCATTGGCGCCAGCCCAGGACGTCGCCGACGTATTGAAGGGGATTGAGAATCGCAAGGTCGCCGCGGTGATCCTGCCCGGTGGAGGGCACATCGGCTTTGCCGCCTACGCCAAGCGCTATTACTTCAGCCTCATCATGAATTTTTTTCGCGCCGAGCGGAGCGCCGTTGACGGAGTCACCGACGGACAGGCCCAGGCCGCTGCCCCGGCGGCCTCAACCAGGTAAACATCGATGGCAAGGCAGGATGCTTATCGGGGCTCGGCGCTCCTGCATTTCACTGTGCGGTCGCATGGGGTCAGACTTGCGGCCGCTATCCTGGCATCAAGCGGCTGCTTCTCCGAACGTTCGTTCCCGCTGACCGCCGGCGACGTGGCCCGCCTGCACTCGACCGAGAATCGGCGGGAAGGCCGAAGCGCGCGCCAATGGCTGACGCTGGCGCATCGCGAATTGCGCGGTGCGCTGCCGTGGCTGTCGCGAGAGGCGCTGCTCACGGAGAACCTCGCCGATGTGGATGGACGACCGATCGATGTCCGCCGTCACTTCGGCCTCGCCGGCAGGAACCTGGCCAAGCTGCTCTGCAATTCCGACGGACTCTCGCACACCGCCCAGGCCGCGGCCCAGGGGTACATGACGGCCGACGCGAAGTCTGCGCCAGGCTTCGAGGACATATGGGTTCCCATCTCGAATGAATTGAAGCTGGCGGGGAGGATGGGCTGGGCCACCGACGCCGACAGTGCAAAGATAAAAGCCGATTGCATCGTCATCCTGCCGGGCTTCTTCGGCGACAACGGCATCCAAAGAACGCGGGACCTGGCGACCGGGCTCAAGGAGCTAGGTTTCCACGTCCTGGCTCTCGAGCTTCGTGGGCACGGCCGGACCGACGCGAGCTATCCGTCGATCCCCTACAACTTCGGCGTGCTCGAGACGGGTGACCTGTTGGCCGTCTCCGAATGGCTTCGGGCCGAGCCGCTTGTCGACCGGACCGGACTCGTCGGTTTCTGCTGGGGAGCGAACTCGGCGCTGTTGGCGGCGTGGTCCGATGGCCGCGGCGAGTCGGCCCCCGACATTTCGGAGCGGTTGTCGCGATCGCTTCGTCCTGTGATGTCTGAACGGCACTACGAGGCGGGCATCATCGCCTTCTCTCCGGTGCTTCGTTTCGAGGAGTTGATCGACGCCTTGGACTCGCCGCGCGAGACCTTCCATGAGCCCGTCCTGGCCGCATTGCAGAACACGATCCGGCTGCGGATGGAGCGCAAGCATGACCCCCCTCCGGACGGGAGCCTGCGGCGGCTGATCGACCTGGAGTTCGCCAGATCGGCGCTGTCCTATCCCCATGCCGTCGAAGACGGCCTGCGATTCTTGAGGTTCCTGCCCTATCGGGACAAGCCTATTGGGGCCAAGCTTGCGGCCGCGCGGACGCCGGTCCTCATCGTCGCCGGGGCCAACGATCCGCTGACCTCGGCCCAGGACCTGGCCGACCTGCTGGCCGGGCTCGACAACCCCAATGTCGCCGGCCTCATCCTCCCGGGCGGCGGCCACGTGGGCTTCGCGGCCTACGCCAAGCGCTACTACTTCAGCCTGATCGTCAACTTCTTCGACCGCCGGACCGGGCCATCTGCCGTCCCGCGCGGGGCGGCTGTCGCGCAGGCGGATTGACCGCGCGGCCTGAAGGCCGCGGCTCGCTGTCGTCTTGAATCGGCGCTTAGACCTGGTCGGGCTCGGGCGGATGCGGCGCGGGGCTGCGGGGCTTCGCCGCGGGTACGGCGAAGACAATGCTGCAATAGTGACACTTGACCTGATGGCCGCGGTACCGTTCCGGGACCGCCAGCACCTTCCGACACTTGAGGTTCGGACAGATCATCATGACGTTGTCTTTGGGGGTGATCGTGTCCAAGCGGTTGACTCCAGCGCTGCGATGGAGGGACCGTGGCAAAAGTCCCCCCGCGGCGCGCTGTTCATATCGGCCGTTCGCCAGGCCGCCATGAGTACGGCGCGCCCGGGCTGATCGGCAATCCGCGCGGTTGTGCCTCGCGGCCGCCGTGGGCGCGGCGGAGAGCAAGCGGAGTCGCCGCTCGATTCATCGGCGGATTGTTATCGGGCGAATCGGCCCGGCAAGGGGCTCTGATCTTCGCGCAGGATGCCGAACGCGTGCGAACGCCGCAGCCCGGATCCTGAGGCGCTAGGCTGATTCCTTGCGGCGCTCGGAAATTGGGTGAAAGGCCGGCTCCTCGCCGCGGACGACGGCATCGGTGATGACGTACTGGCCGCGCATGTTCGGCTCAGGGAGGTGGAACATGATCTCCAGCATCACGTCCTCAACCACGCCGCGCAGCGCCCTGGCGCCGGTGTCCCGCTTGATGGCCCGACGGGCAATCTCGTGCAGGGCCGCATCGGTGAACTCGAGGGTGCTTCCGGAAAGCTCGAACATCTTCTTGTACTGGCGGCAGAGGGCGTTCTTGGGCTCGGTGAGCACCTGAACCAGGGACGACTCGTCCAGGGGACCGAGGGTGGCGACGACCGGCAGGCGGCCGACGAATTCCGGGATCATGCCGAACTCGATCAGGTCTTCCGGGGCGACCTGGTGGAGCAGCTCCGACCGGGCATCCGCCGAGTCGCGCTCGTCGGACTCCTCGCTGGCGAAGCCGATGTTCTTGCCGCCGGTGCGGCGCTTGATGATCTCCTCGAGGCCGGAGTAGGTCCCTGCGCAGATGAACAGGATTTGGGTCGTGTCCATCTGGATGTACTGTTGCTCGGGGTGCTTGCGGCCGCCCTGGGGCGGAATGTTGGCGATGGTGCCTTCCAGCATCTTGAGCAGGGCCTGCTGAACGCCCTCGCCGGAGACGTCGCGGGTGATGCTGACGTTTCCCGCGCTGCGGGCGATCTTGTCGATCTCATCGATGTAGACGATGCCGCGTTGGGCCGCTTCGAGATCAAAGTCGGCGTTCTGGAGCAGCCGCAGGAGAATGTTCTCGACGTCTTCACCGACGTAGCCGGCCTCGGTCAGCGTCGTCGCGTCCCCGATTGCGATGGGCACGTCCAGCACGCGGGCGAGGCTGCGGGCGATCAGGGTCTTGCCCGATCCGGTCGGGCCGACGAGCAGGATGTTGCTCTTGTCGATTTCGACGTCTTCGGCGTCGCCGCTCTCGGCGTGGTTGAGGCGTTTGTAGTGATTGTGGACGGCGACGGACAGGGCCTTCTTGGCGAATTCCTGTCCGATGACGTATCGATCGAGGAATTCCTTGATCTTTCGAGGAGGCGCGACCTGGTCGAAGAGGGGCCTGCGGCCGCCGGTCCGCCGCTTCTCCTGGCGGATGATGTTGTGGCAGAGATCGACGCAGTTGGAACAGATGTAGGTGTCGTTGGGCCCTTCGACCATGGGGCCGACTTCGCGGTGGGTCTTTCCGCAGAAGCTGCAGGCGCTGGACTTCTTGCGCTTGACGCCGCCGGGTCCGCCGTTGCCTTTTGATCCGTTCTTCAAGGTGAGATTCCTCTCATGATGTTGGTGTGGAGGGCGATGGCATCCTCGCCGCGGGTCGTGGGTGGATTATATCGCGCGGCAGGCAAATTATCGACTCCCCCTCGGCGGCCGCTTGATGTCAATCCCCGGTCAATGGGCCTTGGCCGCGGTGCGCCGAACTTGCGCCGGATGGATCATTACCAGCGAGGCGCGCTGATTCGATCGCCTTGCTCCGAAGGCGCTGAAACTCCTCTTCGGTTATCTGACTCTTAGCTCGTAGGTCGCGCAAATGATGCAGTGAGAGGAACTCGTCCCCGACCTGCGAACGAGCCGCGAATAAGAGCCGACGAAGGAGCCAGATGCCGACCCCCAGGAGGACCAAAACCAGAATGAGAATGAGTCCCCAGAAGAGGGCCTCGCTCGCGCTGCCCGCTGTGCCGGCCAACGCCCTACCATCCGAAGCGCGGCGGCTTTCGACTGCGCTGAACGCGCCATGCCGCGACGGAGCCGCCGACCAAGAGCATCCACGACATGCCCATCCCGGTCGCGCCGCACATCGGCAAGAGCCCCGTCAGCGAGAACAGTCCGCCGCCGACGTAGGCCGCTCCGGTGGTATCGACGCTCTGGGCGATGACCGCCGCCAGCCGCGCGCCGCGGTCGTCCTTCTTGACGCGCTCGAGGACCGCGGCGAACCCGTCCTGCGGTAAACCGAACACCGCGGTCGCGCCGATTCCGCCTGGCGCCGTCTTCACCTGGGCGGTGGCGGACAACTCCAACTCGAACGGCTGGCCGACGGTGAAGTCGTATTCGAATTCGAGCGAGACTCCGGTGAACAGAATCGCCCGCACCAGCGGAAACTCGGGAATGCTGTCGGAGAAATCGACGATCGGCAGCGTGATCGCGTCGAGCGCCCCGGTGCGATTGGCGACGCTGACCGATCCGGTCGTACCGCCGACGAGGGCCACCGATCCCGCCAGCGGCGTCGTCTCGAGTCGGCCGGACTGCCGGCGAATGAGATTGAAGGCGAATGAGACCTCGGTGCCCGTCAGGTCGCCCGAGGGATTCTCCGCGGTCAGCACCATGGCGCCGGAGAGCAGCAGCCGGCTGCGGGCTTGTCCGGTGTTTCCCAGGCCGATGCGATTGCCGACGTCGGCGGCGCTCAGGGTGAGGATTCGCTTTTCCTTGACGGTGCCGTCGGCGAACCAGCCGGTCACGGTGTCATCCGAGAAGGCCCCGACCTCGAGCCCCACGTCGTTGACCGTCTCGAAGGCCCCGAAGCTTGGAGCATCCAGGACGGCCACGACCTGCCCGGCGGCCGAGATGTCAGCCGTGTTGATGTGACGATCAAGGCGTGCCCTGGCGACCGCCGGGGGCGTGGCCTTGGTCAACGGGACGATCTCCTGGCCGAAGTCGGTCTGCACGGGTATGGCGCCGACGAACTGGATGACGCGTCCTTCCGCCACCCCGGTGATTTCCAGGATTTCTCCTCGCGCCGCCTGGGCCGCGACGAGCAGGGCCGCGAAGGCGTGGAAACTCAGGACACATCCGCGAATTGATGGTCGCATTTCCGGTCCCCTTGCTCTGGGTGCGAGGCAGAGATGGGCGGGCCAGCCCCGTCGGGCGGTAGGAAGAGCCCATTCCTTAACAACTGTAACGCTGCTTCCGCAAATGTCCACTTGTCACGTTGGCGGTCTGCGCATCTCGTGCGGGCCGCATTAGTTATCGGCGGAGGAAGTTTCCGGCGTTCAGGAATGCTTCTCCCAGGGAATTCGAGGGGCAGAGCAGGCGGACAAGACCCCTCGGCCTGGAAGGTGGCCCCGCCAACCCCGGCAGCCGATGAACTCGACGACCGATTGACCCGGGCCCCGCCAATTGGGCGGTGCTGGGCTCTGGGCTTCACAGGGGGGCAGAAAGATGACAAGTCGAATCCGCGTGCTCGCGGCTCTGGCCGTGCTGGTGGCCGCCGGGTCCGGCCCCACGTGCGACCTGAGCGTGTTGGATGGCTTCCTGGGTTTCCTGCCTGGCGGGGTCACGGTGGTGGTCGAGAACGACACCAGCTACACCGCGAGTCCGAGGCTGTGGACCGGCCAGGGGCGCAACATCGTCGAGGACCTGATCGAGGAGCGGGACGACGCCGCGTTCGACGGCGAGATCGCGCCGAAGCAGTCGGTGACTCTGCACTTCAATTGCGACGGCGGGCTGGAAGTCATCGGGGTGGACGGCGCGCAGTTCCGGCAGGGCTCGGGCTTCGCGGTCGGCGAGGTCGATGATCTGGTCCGAATCCGCAGAGACGTGGACTTCGACTGCGGCGATGTCGTGCACGTCGTCCTGAAGGGAACCGTCTTCAATTTCCATATCGACGTGGACGTCGAACAAGTCAGTGCTGAGGTTGTCGAGGACACGGGCGATTCTAGCGAGGCCGACGACGGCTCGTCGCAGGCGGCTGAGGATATCGCCGACACCTTGGACGATTTGTTCGGCGACAGCGCGCGAACGAACGAGCGAACGAGCGAGCGGCAATGACCCCGGCCGCCGCGCCCAGGGCCGTGGCCTACTGCGCCGGTCGGAACGGAAGCTGCCGGATGTAGTTGCTCCACTTCTTGGCGAAGGTCGCATCCACCTTGCCGAAGCACTTCTCGAAATCCGCGACGTCCCGCTCTGGGGTGATCTGGTCCTTGGGCGAGCGTTTCTTGATCAGCTCGAAATACTTGGGCAATTGCTTCTGCTTGCGCTTGACCAGATAGTAGGTCAGGGCCCAGGACCGGGCGTATCCCTCCGAAGAGAGCATCCCGCCGCCAGGGGCGGGGTTGCCGATGAACGCCTTCAACTCGTCGGGCGAGACGTTCACCAACAGGTCGCGAATCTCTCCGAGGCGGCCCTGGTTGATGACGTTGAAGCCTGCGCCGCTCTTTCCGGGCGGCGGCTCGAAGAGCGTCGCCATGCCCTCGACGAACCATTGGGGGTTGTCGACCTTGGGCTCGTGGGCGTGGAAATTGAACAAGAGCTGATGGGCGACCTCGTGCTGCACGACCGAGCGGTTCTGCTCCTGCTGGTATTGGTCAACCTGATTGAGATACCACTGGGCCTCACGCAGCTTCTGCTTTTTCTGCGAGCGGTCTTGGGCAGCCCCTGCCTCTTGTCGGAGCTTGTCGGCCTTCTGAGTGGTCTCCTTGATGAAGTCCACCTGCGACATGTCGTAGAAAAGGGAGAAATTGTAGGGATGGCGGAAATACAGGCCAGCGGCCTGCGAGGGGGCGGGGCTTCCCGTCAGTTGCGCGCTGCGGCGTGAATACTCGGGGAAGTCCTTGCAGAACAACACCGGCAGCTTCTGGTCGGGATACTCGATCTTGATGCCTTGCTGGGTGACGAACCGATGGACCGACTTGTAGCTCTGCTCCAGACGGTGGATGAAATCCTTGACCACCTCCTCGTCCGCGTTGTAGAGGACGAAGAAATGGTCGGTCCGGCGAATCTTGTACTCGTCCCCGAGGGCCTTGATGAACTCCTTCTCGCGGTCGCCCTGGGCAAACGGACCCGATTCCGCCGGGCCGTCTTTCTTGGGTTTCGAGGATCGCTTCCGACCGCTCTTGCCCTTGCCCTTGGCCGAGCCATCGCCGTCGGGGGCAAACCTGGCCGCAGAAGCCGTCGGCGGGTTCGAGGCCGCGTTCAGCGCTGTGCCCATTGCCGCGACGATAACGGCGAGGATGAAATTGCCGATTCGCCGGTTCATCAATTCCTCCTCCCGAATCGATGGCGCGCGTCCGAGCGTCCCGCGACGTCCCGCCCCATTACCTAGCATACTCGATGGCACGGACCTCGCGAAGCAGCGTGACCTTCACCTCGCCGGGAAGGACGACTACCTTCGATCTGAGCCGAAACAGAAAAAAGCGAGGCTATTCGCCGACCTTCAGGAAGTTCTCCGGTGTCATGCCAATGTCTTTGATGATCTGCCGCAACAAGATGGGCGAAAGATCGCGGCCTTGGTGAAAGGGGACCGTCGTACCCCGTCCGTCGGGATGTCGGAATTGTCGGTGCGATCCGCGCTGGCGAATTTCAAGAAAGCCCAAGAGCTCGAGGCGACGGATAACCTCTCGAGGCTTCAAGACGGGCAGCCGAGACATGGTCAAGCCACTTCGACGGTCTGTATGCCGACGAATTCGGATTCAAGCTGCGGGGCTCCGTCTTCCAATAGCATCGAAACCACTTCCCGGAGGTTCGCATGCAGTTCATCCAGGCTGGCGCCTTGGGAATGCGCCCCGGGAAAGCCCGGCACGAATCCGACGTAAAGGCCCGTTTCCGGGCAGCGCTCAATAACAGCGGTAAAAGTCCTGATCATGGTGCCACGGACCATAACGTGCAGTCGAAGCCAGGTTGACAGAGCTGTGCCAGCCAGAGGCGGAAATCATCGGAAGATAGCGTCAGCGAGTTGCCCGGCAAGATCGCATGACCGGACCCGCAAATCTTAAGAACGCGAGGAGCAAACATCGTACCCGCAGCAAGTATTCCCGCGCCGCAGACGAGATACTTCCCTCCCTCGGTTATCGCCACGAGCAGCTTTTCCGAGACCATCAGATAGAGTCCCCGATCGGGCACCCTCCCCATTCTAACCTGAGCCGCGCTCCCAGTCAAAAATCAACCAATCGAGAAGCTTTGACACAGGCACTCGTGTCACCGCGCATACTCGATCGCCCGGACCTCGCGAAGGAGCGTGACCTTCACCTCGCCGGGATAGGTCATCTCCTCCTCGACCTTGTTGGCGATCTCGCGGGCGATGCGATGGGCGTTGGCGTCATCGATGTTCTCGGGATCGACGATCACTCGGACCTCCCGGCCGGCCTGGATGGCGTAGGCCTGCTTGACGCCCGCGAAGCTCGTGGCGATGCCCTCGAGCTGTTCCAGCCGCTTGATGTAGCGTTCGAGCGACTCGCGCCGGCTGCCGGGCCGGGCGGCGCTCATCGCGTCGGCCGCCGCCACCAGGGGGGTATAGGGGGTCTTGGCGGGGACGTCGCCATGGTGGCCGGCGACGGCGTTGAGGACTTCCTCCGGCTCGTTGAGCTTTCGGCAGATTTCCTCGCCGATGGCCGGGTGCCCCCCCTCGACTTCGTGGTCCACCGCCTTGCCGATGTCGTGCAACAGGCCGCAGCGTCGGGCCAACGCCCCGTCGAGCTTGAGTTCGTCGGCCATGACCTGACAGAGGTAGGCGACCTCGATGGAATGCCGAAGGACGTTCTGCCCGTAGCTGGTTCGGAAGTGCAATCGGCCCAACAGGTCGATCAGCTTCTTGTGGAGCCCCTGAATGTTGGCCTCGAGGGCCGCCTTCTTGCCGATCTCCTGGAGTTCCTTCTCCATGCTGGCCTGAATCTCGGCGACGACTTCCTCGATCCGCGTGGGGTGAATCCGGCCGTCGTGGATCAGGCGGTTCATGGCCTGCTTGGCGACCTCGCGTTTGACCGGGTCGAAGCAGGTGATTTCGATGACGCCCGGGGTGTCGTCGACGATGATGTCGACGCCGGTCACTTTTTCGAAGGCCCGGATGTTCCGCCCTTCGCGGCCGATCACCCGGCCCTTCATCTCGTCGGAGGGAATGTCCACCGTGCTGACGGTGGAGGCCGAGGTGTGTCCGGCGGCGTAGCGCTGAATGGCGGTGATGACGATGTCGCGTGATTTGGCCTCCGCCTCCTCCTGGGCGGTGGTGATTTTCTTTTCGATCAGCTCCGCGCAGTCTCGTTCCAGGTCGCGTTCCAATTGGGTGAAGAGCTGCTTTTTCGCCTCGTCGGGCGAGAGCTGCGCGGCCCTGAGGAGTTCGGTGCGTCGCTTGGCGACCAGCTCCTCGATCTCCTGCGCCTTGCGGTCGATCTCCGCCTGCCGCTCCTTGTTGGCGGCTTCGGACTTCTCCAGGTTGCGTTCCTTGATGGCGAGCGTTTCCAGCTTGCGCTCTAGGATATCCTCCCGCTTGTCGATGCGTTTCTCGGCCTCGCGAATCTCGTTTCGCGTGGCCGACGCCTGCTTCTCAAACTCCTCCTGTCTCGCGAGAAACGTTGCCTTGGTCTCGACCTCCGCGGCGCGAACGATCTCCTGGGCCCGAGACTGGGCCGATTGGATCAACCGATCTGTTTCCGCCTGCGCAGTGGTCCGTCTGGCCCGGTCCCGCAGCATCAGGAGCAGGAAGGTCATCCCGCCTCCCCCAAGCAGCGAGCCGATGACCCAGACGAACGCCCAACCGGTCGAGACCTCCGCCATGATCAGAGGTCCCATGATGGTTCACCTTTCCAGATTGCCAATGGTTCATACTCGTGGCTTCCAAATGATGCACCCGGGCAGAGGGTAGCCTCCGGCAAGGCCGAAGGCGCTCCGCGGGAGCGAGCGAACGATCGAATAAAGAATTCCTTGTGGGCCCGCGATGGGTCCGAATCAGGAAGGGCACGAGCGGGAGAGGTCTATCGGTTATGCCGCGGCACGTCGGCTGTGCGTGTCCGGGCTACGAGGACAGCGACCAGGCAAATGGGCGACTCCGAGGAAATCAATCGGGACTCGGAATCGGACTCGCCCGCCACAACATCTGATGAACCAAACTGTGCCTCGCACGATAGTTGAAGTCTTCGGCGACTCGACGACCCGGCCCGGGGCCATCTCTCCTCGCGACCAAGCTCAGAAACCGCAGGTTGACGGGGCTAAGCGAGGTGACCCTCGAATCGCGGTCGATGCGTCAAATAGGGACAAACACTCCATCCGCCCGAAACCCCCCGCGGCCATTGCGGGGGCAATCAATCTCCTTCAATATCGAAGAGGCGGCGACCGATTGGCAAGGCCCACAAGGCCCCGCCCCGATGCGACCTCTCCGCAAGATCCTTCAGGGCGACTCGTCACGCTAAGTTGCGGGCGCACAGGCCCGCTTATGTTACGATTCAGTATAGGGACGCGTTCGGTCCCGTCAAGAAAAACGTGGCGAGATCGCCCCAGAACCTCCTGCGCCATAGCCAGTTAGACCAGCGATGGGCAAACCCGGACGTGACAATGGTTTCCGGCGGGCTGGCCGGAAGAGGCCCGGGATGGACAGCCGATGAGCCCTATGCTCCTGGTTTGAACCCCTTTGGCGTGTGACTAGATTACAGTTTGAGAATCGTACAGGTGGATGCAGGCTGTATCAGGGCCAAGGACCAACGATGAGTGCCAGTGAGGAGAAAAAGGGGAAAGCCGTCGTCATGGCCAGGGTGCCGGTTTGGCCAGTATGGGTCCTTATTTCCCAGTGGATCCCCGGGGTTTTGCTCGCAGGACCGGTGAGTCAGGCCAAGACCGCGGCCCACGTGAAGGTCCAGGCCTACGCGGACCGTTCGGCGGTGGTTCCCGGCGGCCCGCTGACTCTGGCCGTTTCACTGGAGCCTGAGAAGGACTGGCACGTCTATTGGCGGAGCCCCGGCGGCTTGACCGGCCTGCCGACGCAGGTTGCCTGGAAGGGTCCGTCGGGCTTTGGGTTCGGACGGGCGCAGTTTCCCGTTCCCCGTCTCAAGCACGACGAAACGCTCAAGGAAGATTCGTACGTACTCGATGGCAGGTCGATCGTCCTAGTGCCGGTGACCGTTCCGGCCTCGATCCCGGCCGGAGGCACGGCGACGTTCGAGGCCACCGTGAGCTGGTTGGCCTGTAAGAAAGAGTGCATCCCGGGCGAGGTCGTCGCCTCGGTCAATTTGCCGATTGCGTTGAGCGGAGCGAAGGCCGATCCGGCGAATGAGGCGATATTCCGTGAGGCCCGTGCCGACCTGCCGGAGCCGGTGCGGAAAGCCGAGCACGTCAAGATCGCCGCCAGCGTCGATGCGCGTGAAGTGAAACGCGGCGACAAGTTCGGCGCCACGCTGGCCGTGGAAATCGAGCCGAAGAGCCACATGCAGTCCCGCACGCCGCTGGAAGAGGGGCTGATCCCCGCGGTGTTGTTCCTTGAGTCGACGCCGGGTTTGGAGATTGGAGAAGTCGCCTATCCGAAGGCCCAGGTCCGCCAGGACAAAATGCTCGGCAAGCTGAGCGAGTACGGCGGCCGGGTCGAGTTCAAGATTCCTGTCGTGGCGGAGGAGGATGCCCCCGGATCGGCTCGCGCCGTCAGGGGCGTCCTCCAATATCAGATATGCACCGACGCCGGCACCTGCTATCCGCCGCAATGGATCGAGATCGAGATTCCCGTGCCGATGGCCGGCGGGGTTGATTCTGATCCGCCCGTGTCGCGCGCCACGGCCGACCCTGCGCAGGGACAAGACGAGCAAAACAAGAGCGGTTCTGCGGCAGTGACAGGTGATGCCGCCGCGCCCGCCGCCCGCTCCGACGATAGCTGGCTCGCCCAGGTGCAGACGTGGTTCATCGAAAAGGGCTTTTGGGGCGTCCTGGTATTGGCTGCCATGGGGGGCTTGGTGCTCAACCTGATGCCATGCGTCCTGCCGGTCATCTCGCTGAAGGTCCTGTCGTTCGTGCGGCAGGCCGGCGAGTCGCGAGGGCGAATCTTCGTGCTCGGAGCGGCCTACTGCGTGGGGATCATGACCTTCTTCGGGCTGCTCGCGGCCCTCTTCGCCTCGACTGGACAGGGCTGGGGAGAGCACTTTCAGGAGCCGGTGGTGGTGCTCGTGCTCGCCGGCGTCGTGACGGCTTTCGCCCTCAGCCTGTTCGGCGTGTTCAGCGTTTTCACTCCCCACGTGGTCAACAAGCTGGGCCAGGCGGCCGAGGCGCGCGAGGGTCCGGGCTCCGCCTTCTTTACGGGAGTCCTGGCCACGGTTTTGGGCACCGCGTGCACCGCGCCATTTCTGAGCGCCGCGGTTGGCATCGCCAGCAAGCTGCCGCCGCATCAAGGGCCTTGGGTGTTCGTGGCGGTCGGTGCGGGCATGGCCTTGCCGTTCTTCATCTTGGCCGTCAATCCGGCCTGGCTGAGATTCGTGCCGAGGCCCGGTCCGTGGATGGGCACGTTCGAGGCGTTGATGGGCTTTCTGCTCTTGGGCACGGTGATCTGGCTGCTCAATCCCATCCGCGGCCAATTGGGTGATTGGGGGCTTTTGTTGACTTTAATCTTCCTGCTCGGCGTGGCGATGGCCGCCTGGGTGAAGGGGCGCGTTCAGTGGGAGCATCCGACGGGTCGAAAGGCGGCGCTGAGTGCGGCGGCCTTGGTGCTCTTGGCCCTTGCTTGGTTGGTGCCGTTCCAATGGCTCTCGACCTTATCCGAACTGGAAGCGGCAAGGCTGCGCGAGGCGAGGCTCATGGCTCAGGCGGAGCAGGCGCGCTTGACCGGCGGCAACGTGGCCGGCGAGGTGTCCTGGAATCTCGCCGCGTGGGAGGAAGCGCCCGACGAGATTCCCTGGGTGCCGTACGATGAAGCGCTGGTGCGGCGGTTCGTGGAGACAGGTTACACCGTTTTCGTCGACTTCACGGCGGACTGGTGCGCGAGCTGCAAGACGAACCTGAAGACCGCGATCGATGTCGATGAAGTGAAGGCCGTGATGCGCGAGTTGTCGGTCGTGCCGTTCGAGGCCGACTACACCAGTCGCGACCCGGAGTTGAAGCGAGTCCTGGCCGGCTACGGCCGCGCCGGCGTGCCGCTCTATCTCGTCTTCGCGCCGCGGGAGCCGGACTCGCCGCAAATCCTTTCCGAATTCCTGGTGCCGGGAACCGTGATCGACGCGCTGCGCAAGGCCGGCGCCAGCAAGGCGCGGGCCGGGGCGTTGGCCTCGGCGACCCAGGACGCGACCGCGCCGACGAAGCGCCCAATCGGGAATGCCGATTGAAAACGCGGCTCCATCCGCCCAGAATGGCGCCGATGTCCGATCAACCCACGCCTGAAGCGGCCGCGGGACGCGGTCCGGACAAGCTGCTGGCCATCGGGGCCTATGGGGAAACCGTCGCCGCCTATCGCTACCTGGTGCTGTCGGAGAAGGCCACCGACGAGGCTCAACGACGGGAGTTCGCCGCGATGGCCGACGAGGAGCAAGACCACAAACAGCGGCTTCAGCGGCTTTTGGCCGAACGCTATCCCGAGGCGGACTTCGTCCTGACGGCCGAGGACAAGGAACTGGTGGTGACCGGGCCCAGGCTGCTGGAGGTCCGCGATGAGGAGTCGTTCCTGGAGGCCATGCGAATGATTCTCCAGACCGAGCGCAAGACGGCGAGCTTCTACGCCCACCACAGCCGGATCATTCCGCACGAGGATTTGCAGGCCCTCTTCCACGAATTGGCCGAGGAGGGCGCCGAGCACTATCAGCGTCTGAAGGCCTTGGCCCGCGCCGCGGGGCTCTCGCACATTCAGGAAGACGCCGCCGACTGAAGCGCGTTCCGGCCGCCGACCGTGACGGCGGTGAAGCGTGATTGGGGAAGAAGGATCGATGGTTGGCGGGGGGACGTTCGCCGCCTTCACAGAATGCGGCTCGCGGGGTCGATGACTCGACCTGCAAAGTGATGGGCCGCACAAACGCCTAGCCCACGCTAGTTCGGCCTCAGGTCGAGGCAGACCATCTCCTTGTGATTCCGGGCCAGAAGGCGGCCGCCGGTCAACACGAAGTTGTTCCAGGTCTTGCCGGAGAAGAGGGGCACGAGCCCCAGTTCCTGATGGCCGTCCGGATCGGCCTTCACCAGGACCAGTTGCCCCTGCTCGCCGAGGACGATCAGGTGGTCGCCGCAAAGGAGGAGCGAACCGTATTGGTAGCGGCCGCCCTTCCACTTCAATTCTCCGGTTGTCAAGTCGAGGCAACACAGGATCGCCTCGTCGAGGCCGTAGATGAAACCGTCGCGGATCACCGAGGAGGTGAACTTATTCTTCATCCGCGTGTTTTGCCAGAGTTCCGTAACCACGAACTTGCCGGCCAAGTGTTCCACTCGAAGCAGCGCGCCGCCCTGCGAGTAGCCCGAGGAGATAAAGATGCGATCGTCGCCGGCCGGAATCGGCTGCGAGCAGTTGATCCCCATGCCGGTCGGCCAGGGATAGCTCCAGAGGACCTCGCCGGTGGTGGGGTCGAAGCCGCGGAGCGAATCCGCGCCGAGGTTCAGAATCTGCCTCCTGCCGGCCAGCGTCGTCGCGACGAGCGATGAGTAGGCCTGCATGCCCGCGTCGCTCTTCCAGATCAGTCGTCCGTCGGCGGCGTCGTAGGCGAAGACCGAGGGCGGCGGGTCTCCGGAGCCGGTGACGATGACCATGTTGCCCTCAATAAGCGGCGAGCCGCTCAGTCCCCAGCGCAGGTTGCTTGCGCCGAAGTCCTGAAGAATGTTGTGCGCCCAAAGAATCCGGCCCGTCGCCGCATCGAGGCAATGCAAGTGCCCCTGAGCGCCCAGGGCATAGAGCCGTCCCACGAAAATCGTCGGCGTGGCCCGCGGCCCGTCGCCGCCGAGCGTTTCCTCGAACGAGGCCTCGTACTCAACGGCCCACAGCTCGCGGCCGGATGCGAAGTCGTAGCAGGTGACGGCCTCGTTGCCGCGCCGCTGCTCGAGGGTGTAGGCCCGGCCCTCTGCGACGACGAAGCTGGCGTAGCCGCCGCCGATCGGCTGGCGATAGATTTCGCGCGGGGGATTTCGATTCCAATCCAACGAGATATCAGTATCGATGCACACGCCGTCGCGGTTCGGCCCGCGGAAGCTCGTCCAGTCCGGGACCGAATCGATAGCGGCGGCACGAGAAGGAATGGATTGGAGGCTTTTCTGTCTGCGCCGATCCTCCTCGAGCCGGTCATTGTGAAAGAGAGAATCGAAATCGAGGGAGAAGTCGCCCGGGCTGCCTGCCGCGCCGCCGATGACCCAGAACGGCTTCAGGGCCAAGAGCACGACGAGCCCGAACAGCGGAAAGCAGCCGATCGCCGCGACCCAACGGGCGAGGCCGCGCGGTCCGGGCCGTTTGTTGAGCAGCACGAGGCCGAGCGGATAGAGGAAAACGAGGGCGATACCGACGGCGGCGGGCCTGAGATACCAGGCGGCGACCTTACTTTGGGAAGGCTCCATTAGGCGGCGCGGGCTACTTCGATCCGTCCTTCGGCGAATCCGGCTGGCCGAGGACGTTTCGCTTGTAGATTCTGGTTTCGAGCGGCTTGACCCATTCGGTCCAGTTGCTGTCGGCGTTCTTGGAATCCTCGATGGCCGACATGGCCATGTTCAACTTGGCGTCGATATTGTCGAGGTAGTGCACGACGATGGCCTCGGGACAGGCGGGCAACCGCGGGCTTCCGAATTCGTATGCGCCGTGGTGGGACAGGACGATGTGGGTGAGCACGTCTTGGAGGTCCTGCGGGAAGCGCTTTTTAGTCTCCTCCTCGACCTCGCCGGCCTTCCGGTCGATCCAGACGGCCGCCTGGGCGATGTGGCCGACGAGTTGGCCGGTGTCGGTGTAGGTGAAGTTGGTCTCGTAGGTCAGCTCTACCGTCTTACCGATATCGTGGAGAAAAATCCCGGCCAGGACAAGGTCGCGGCTGACGGCGGGATACAGGCTGGCGGATTCATCCCGTTCGCCCAAGAGGCGCGTCGCCAGGTGCAACACGGCGAGCGTGTGCTCCAACAGCCCGCCGATGAAGGCGTGATGGTTGGCCACGGCGGCCGGGGCCTTCTTGTAGCCGCCGACAATGGTCTCATCCTTGACGAATTGCTTGATAAGGGCGAGGAGTTGCGGGTGTTTGATGGTTCGGAGGATGGCCAGCACCTCCTCCCACATCTCGTCGATGTCGCGATGGGTTCGAGGGATGAAGTCGCCGACGTCGAACTGTCCTTTCTCGGCCGGCCTCATGCCGTCGACGATGAACTGGAGCGCGCCCTTGTAGCTCTCGGTCCGGCCGCGAAAACGCAGAAACCCCCCTTCCGGGATGGAGTCATACTGCTGTTGGGTGGCGCTCCAGACGCGGCCCAAGAGCTGCCCGGAGCGGTCGGCCAGGACCAGATGGATATAGAGTCCTCCGGCTGTGGTGGTACGTAAGTCTTTTTTATGTACCAGGAAGACCTGGTCCGGGAGATGCTCGCCGGGCTGCAATTCCTCGATGAATCTGCGCGGCCCGGCGCCGGCCGCTTTCGTCGCACTGGCCATGAGTGTTTCTCTCCACGGGTCGAGAACCGGCAAGACCAGCGCGCGAGTATAGCTGCGGCCGGCGGACGCGGCCAGCGGCGTCACGTCGTAGAAATGGCGCGGTGGTTTGCGCGGTGTGCGGAGTCGGCGCGGGTGTGGACGAGTCGGCCCGGCTCAGTTCGCCGTCGCCCCGGCCTTGGTGGCGAAGGGCTCGTGCTGTTTGAAGTTCCGGGCCGTCTCCCAGCGGGAGGCCGTTTCCTTCGCGGGCTTGGTTTTTTTGTGAGACGACAACAGGTCGATGGGATCGAGGAGCCCGCAATCGATGTCCGGCCGGTGCAGGAAGCGGATGCCCACCCGTGAGACGCCGCGTTCCGGCGAGGCCATGTTCACGACCAGCCCGGTTTCGCGCTGGTAGCGTGTCTCGGTGCCGCCGTCGTTGTTGGGGGCTTCGAAGAGCACGTCGAGGTACTGCCCGAGGCTCGGGGCGTTGTAGGCCGTGGTCAGGACGGCCGCGCCGCCGGTGGACAGGTCCAGCAAGTGGGCCGGCGTCTGGGCCTCGTGGCCGTCGTAGTGAAGCGTGATGGGAACAAACGTCGCTCTGCGAGGATCCTGTCTTCGTTCGAGTGCCCTTAAGTCCATGTCCGTGCCCCCGGGTGTGTGTCGGTCGCAGATCACAGGTGCCGCCGCGTCGGACCGACTAGAGAGTTCTATCGGGTAGGGCCTACCCTTGGTTCAGTTATCAGCTCCATGGCGGTGGAATCCGACCCGAGCCCAGGCGATAACGGACTTGCGTCCGAGGCGCGAGGATGGGGGCTGTCCGGGGCGTCGTGCCCGCCAAGAGCCATTGGCAAGGGTGATTAGGGGTCCGTCGGCCGGCGGCACGCGGCCCGGCGCCGATGGTGCGAGGTACAATGACGGCATGGACCTACTCCACAAGCAGGCCGCACGCGTCGAGCGGCTGCGCGAGCGCATCGCCCAATTCCCGAAGACCCCGGGCGTCTATCTGATGAAGGATGTCAAGGGGCGCGTGCTGTACGTCGGCAAGGCCAAGGACCTGCGCTCCCGGGCGTCGTCCTATTTCCAGGACTCTGCCGACCTGCTGCGGACGCGCGGTCCGGACATCGCCCGAATGGCGGCGATGGTGGAGGATGTGGACTTCCTGGAATGTGAGACGGAGGTCGATGCGCTGATCCAGGAGGCCCGGCTGATCAAGGACATCCAGCCGCCGCACAACGTCCAAATGAAGGACGGGAAGACCTTTCCGTACTTGGAGATCACCACCGGCGACGAGTTCCCCGGCGTCTTCGTGACCCGGACGCCACGGAGCAAGGGGAGCCGGCTCTACGGGCCGTTCACTTCGGCCGGCGCCCTGCGCGACGCGGTGAACGCCATGCAAAAGGTCTTCAAGTTCCGCACCTGCGAGTTGGACATCCGGGAGGATGACGAGAACCGCCGGTTCTTTCGGCCCTGCCTGCTGCACGCGATCAACCAGTGCACGGCTCCCTGCGCCGACCGGATCAGCCGCGAGGACTATCGCCGGGACGTGGAACGGCTGAAGCGCTTCCTGGCGTCCAAGCGGAGCGTCGTGGTCCGCGAGATGGAAAGGGAGATGAAGGCGGCGGCCGAGGCCCTGGACTTCGAGGAGGCGGCGCGGGTCCGCGATCGGATCAAGGCGATCGGGGCCTTGAAGCTCACCGGCGATCCTGAGGAAAACATTCAGCCGGAGGCTTTCTACGTCGATCCCCGTCAAGGGCTGGAACGGCTGGCCAAGGTGCTGGCGCTCGAGCAGGCCCCGCGCATCATCGAGGGGATCGACATCGCCAACTTACAGGGCGAGGAGTCGGTCGGGGCCCTGGTCTGCTTCATCGATGGCAAGGCCTTCAAGAGCGGCTACAAGCGTTTCCGCATTCGGACCGTGGAGGGGCAGGACGACTACGCCATGATCCGCGAGGTCGTCCAACGGCGCTACCGCCACGCGGCCGAAGGGGAAGAGCTGTATCCCGACGTGATCCTCATCGACGGCGGACTGGGGCAGCTCCACGCGGCCCTGGCGGCCTGCGGCGAGATGTTCGTCCGGCCGCCGATGGTCATCTCGCTCGCCAAGCGCGAGGAGGAAGTCTACATCCAGGCCCGACAGCGGCCGATCCGCCTGGCGCGGAACGATTCGGCCCTGCGCTTGTTGCAGCAGGTCCGCGACGAGGCCCACCGATTCGCGCAGCACTACCACCACATTCTGCGGAGCAAGCGTCAATTCGACGAGGACATCAAGGCCGGCAAGCGTCCGCCGCGGCGGCGCGGAAAACAAGCCAACCGCGCCGACGAGATCGCCCCGCCCACCGAGTTCCCCGAACCGCTCCCGACCGACGACGATCAGGCTCATCCGCCGATCGATTGACATAGTCCCGCGCAAGCGCGGCGATGGGCGCGGCTTAGATCGAGAGCTACCATCGCCGCCATGCCGAGCGCTGGATTGGCCTACGAATGGGAAATTGCCCCGGCCATGGGAACTCCCCTCGTCTCCGAGCCGATCGGCGTGCTTGCGATTCTCCTAGCAGTCTTGGCGATGGTGTTTCTGGTCCAGGATCGACCGCGTCTGGGTCGGCTCTTCAAGGTCATCCCGGCGATCGCCTTTTGCTATTTTCTGCCCACCGCGCTCACCTCCGTCGGAGTCCTGCCGAGCCGATCGGACGTTTACGACTGGGTCAAGGAGTTCCTCCTTCCGGCGAGCTTGCTGCTCCTCACCCTCTCCTTGGACATCCCGGCCATTCTGCGGCTGGGTCCCAAGGCCCTGATCATGTTCCTCACCGCCACCGTCGGGATCATCATCGGCGGGCCGCTCTCCCTGGCTATTTGGCAGGGCACGTTGCCGCCGGATGCCTGGCAGGCCATGTCCTATCTCGCCGGCACGTGGATCGGAGGCTCGGCCAATGGGATCGCAACTCAGATGGCCGTCGGGGCCAGCGACGCCGCCATCGCCCCGCTCATCATCGTCGACATCGCCGTGGGCTATTCCTGGATGGGTTTGCTGCTGTTTCTGGCCGGGCGGAGCGGCAGGGTGGACGCCTGGTTTCGCGCGGACGCCTCGGGCATCGCGGCATTGCAGCGGAACATGGAGGCGTTCCATGCGCGAGTGGCCCGCGAGGCACGGGCGAGCGATTGGATTGTCCTGCTGGCCCTGGCATTCGGAGTAACTTGGCTCGGCCATGTCGCGGGAGGTTGGCTGATGAGCGACGGGCCGCTCGCGGCACTGCGTAGTCACTTCGATCCGTTCGCCTGCAAGCTGCTGGTAGTAACGGCAGTGGGAATCTCTCTGTCGTTCACCGGGGCCCGGCGGTTGGAGGGGGTTGGGGCCTCGCGTCTCGGCGGGACCATGCTCTATCTGCTTATCGCCTGCATCGGGGCGGGGGCTGACTTCGCTCATCTGCCGGAAGCCGGCCCCTACCTGGCGGTTGGGGCGACGTGGATGCTCATTCACGCCGTGGGGCTGGCGGCGGTCGGCCGGCTGATACGGGCCCCGTTTTTCTACCTGGCGGTCGGGTCGCAGGCCAACATCGGAGGGGCCGCCTCTGCCCCGGTCGTCGCCGCCGCCTTCAGTCCGGTACTGGCCCCGGTCGGGGTCCTGCTGGCCATCGCCGGTTATGCCCTGGGGACCGTGTGCGGCGTCCTGACGGTGCAGCTATGTCGGTGGGTCCAGGGGTAAGACCGATCAGCCGCTGCTAGTGCGGTTCCATCACCGGCGGGCAAGCCCGCCGGCTAAACAGGCGCCGGTACAGTCTTGAAAATGCTCTAGTCGAATTCCATTTCGAGGTCGGAGCGCCTGACAGGCGGGGATAGCTGATCGTCTGCGGGCTCGATCTCGGTCGGTGGGGCTTCGATGCGGAGTGGGGGTTCTGGGGGTTCGAGCATGGGAAAGGATTTGACCGGGCTTGCGGGGACGATCATCGTCGGAAGCTCGCCAATGAGGCCGAGGACCGGGGCGAAGGCGCCGGGCCGAATGGAGTACAGGCGCTGTTGGCGCCGGCGGGTCTCTTCCAGGATGCCGGCCTCCCGGAGGATGCTCAGGTGTTTGGAGATGGCTGGCCTCTGCTGGGGAAACTGGGCGGCGATGTCGCCGGCGGGCAATTTCACTCCGCGGAGCAACCGGAGGATTCCGCGACGGGTGGGGTCGGCAAGGGCGTTAAAAACGTCTGCCATTCTTATGTTCCGATATCGTTACGTAATCATATCGGAACATAACGTCCGAGAACTGTAGAGGTTTGAGGCCGCTCTTTGGGCTGGGCAGCGCGGGCTGAAGCCCTCGGCTCTGTAGCCTCTCAATATTTGAAAAGGGCCGAGACGCTGGTCTGGTTATGGATGTTGCGGATGGCCTTGGCGAAGAGGGGGGCCGCCGAGACGACCTTCACCTTCTTGGATAGGGGATCGTACCGGTGTTCCAGGGTGTCGGTGATGACCAGCTCCTTGATGGGACTGGCGTCGAGCCGTTTGGCCGAGCCCTTGCTCATCACCCCGTGGGCGACCGCGGCATATATCTCCTTCGCCCCCTCTTCCCGGAGCCGCTCGGCGGTGGCGATCAGGGTTCCCCCGGTGATGGTGAAGTCGTCGACGATCACGGCGTTTCGACCGGACACGTGCCCGATGATCCGCTTGACGATGGCCTCCTCCCCGTGGCCGGTCCGGCTCTTTTCGGCGATGACCGTCTTGGCCCCCAAGGCCGACGCATATCCGTTGGCCATGCCTGCCGCCCCCACGTCCGGGGCCACGACGACCCAGTCCTTCGTTACACGCTTGCGGAAATACCCGGCGATGACCGGTAGGGCGTAGAGATGATCCACGGGGACCCTGAAAAAGCCCTGGATTTGCGGGGCGTGTAGGTCCATGGTCACGATGCGGTCCACCCCGGCGGCCTCCAGGCAGTCGGCACAGACCCGGGCCCGAATGGAGACGCGAGGCTCGTCTTTCTTGTCGCCCTTTCCGTAGCCGAAGAAGGGGATCACGGCGGTGACGCTGGCGGCAGAGGCCCGTTTGAAGGCGTCGATGAAGAAGAGGGTTTCCATGAAGTGATCGTTGACCGGAAAGCTCAGGGATTGGACGAAGAAGACGTCCTTTCCGCGGACGTTTTCGCCGACCCGGACGAAGGTGTTGCCTTCGGAAAACTGCTTGGTTTCGCAGCCGCCGGGCCTGACGCCGAGCTGCTTGCAGATGGCCACGGTGATCTCGCGGCTTCCGGACCCTCCAAAGATCAGGAGTCGATTCTTGCTGGGCATAGGGGGTCCTCTCTCCGACGGCCAGGTCGGCCATCATAGCGAGGTTTTCCGTTGAAACCACGTAGTCCGGCGGCCCGCTTCCCGAGGGGCAACGCCGATCAATCGCGGTTCGATCGCTGGCGGCGAGAGGGGCCGGAGACGCCGGGGCCGTCCGGGTGGTGGCGGCGGGTGGAGTCTTGATTCCTCTCGGTCGGTAGGTTGTCGCGGTGGCTGTGTGAACGAGGATCGTGGTCCGGCGAGGACGCTTCATCCTCGCGGCTTCTCTTGCGCGGAAACGCCCCCTGGCGGTCCCACAGGTAATACAGTGGCGGAGCGCCGATGAGCTGCCTGAACGCCCGGCTGAGCTCAGGCGCCGGTCGCCCCCGCACCTCGTAACGGGCTGTGCTGTGCATGGCGGCAACCCAATCCTCGATGGTCTTTTCGACGAGCCTGCGGACTTTCGGAAAGCGCTGGATCTTGCGGTGGAAGTCCAGTGCGAATGGATCGAGGTTCCACTCACGCATGCGACCCAGCAGGGCCAGCCGGCCTGGGGGAAGCGGACATCGGCCCAGGCAGGTCATGCCGCCGCGCTCAAAGACGGGGTTGACCGCGCCCATCACCGCGAGGCACTCGATGAACCGAACGCCCACCTGGGGAAGCGTCCTTTTGACGAACCAGTGGCCGAGCCCGCAGCCTCGAACGTCGGGGTGCATCACCAGCCGGCGGAGGATTCGCAGTTCACGATTGAGCCGGCGGGTATTGCGGATGAACCGCCCCTCGGTGGCGCGGTTTCGCAAGGCCAGTTCCCTGGGGGCATGAGCGAAGACGAGGATGCCTAACGGATCGCCGCCCGCGGCTTCCTTCAGCAGGAATACCTTGTCGACGAAGCCAAGGCCGTCTCGATGGCGGTAGTGCATGGGTCCGAAGATACGGTAGTCGCGGACCGAGCCGCGCTCGATGACCACGCGTCTGCGGAGGGAGATCGGCCGCTTGCCCGAGGGCTGGGAGGTGAGCCGCGGCTCCAAGCCGCCGAGTTGGAGAATCTGGTCCGGCTGGAGGTCTTCAATGACGTCGTCGTGGGTGGTGGCCACGATGAGCACCAGTCGATTTCGGGTAACCAGCTTGCGGAGGTTGTAGGAGATGGCTTTGGCGGCGCGGCGATGCAGGATGGCGGTGAACTCGTCGCAGATGATCGGGGTCGCCTCTGCCGAACCCAGCGATGCGCCGATGGCCCTTGCCAGGCCGGCGCGGAACCGCTCGCCGTCGGAGAGATCATCAAAGCGCCGGACCCAGAGGCGCGGCTCGCCCAATCCGCAGGCGGTCAGGATCTCCAACGCAGCGGCCAGGGGTTTCGTCGGAGCGATGGCGTCCACGATCGGCCGGGCTGCAGGAAACCGTCCCTTGCCGACAGCGACTGCATTACCGAGCTCTTCCGTCATCGCGGCGAGCACGGAACTCTTGCCGCTGCCGGATGGCCCGCCGACGAAAAGAATCGAGCCGGGCGAAAGCTCGATCTTGGCGTTTTCCACGATGGTTCGCGGGTCTTCTCGGGGCGGGATGCCGAAGTCGAGACAGATTTCTCGTTTGCGGGGAGTGAGAGGGACGTAGGCCGGCTCGCGAATGACTCGGACGGTCAGCCGGCGGATCGGTGGGCGATCGGCGGACATGTTCGGGCCTCCTCCGAAACCTAACATATACCTAACTTTGCAATATAAGGAACTACCCGGAAAAAGTCAATATGTAACCAATAATATCGTGTTGTGTTGACCGGCTGTGGTATAATTAGTCTTAAAGTTCTCTGCTAACTAAACATACAGCAAGTCCCTGTATGGAAAACTCGCTGGATGAATCAATAATCGTCGGCGGGACGTTGGGATTGTCGCCCCGCAGGATGACCAGCCGGCGGTCCCCGTGGCCCTCCACGCTCACCCGCTTGAGCGTCGGCCGGCCATCGACCAGGCAGGCGCAGATCCTCCCCTGCACGTACTCCGGGTCCACTCCGGGGCGATAGTCTACGAGGATAATGTCCCCCCGCTTGAGCGTCGGCTCCATCGAGTCGAACTCGCACCTGAGGCAATAGCGGTCCGGGTGATAAAGGTGGCGGAGCACCGGGAACATTTCCAGTTGTTCCTGCGACTCGCCGGGCGGGCCGTTGGGGATGGTGCCGAATAGCGGCAATTCGCGAGTGTCGAGGGCCTGCGGCGCGTCGTGGCCTTCACCCTCGCCGAGCAGCACGGCCTCGGGAACGCCGAGCGCCACCGCGAGGGCTCGAAGAGTGTCCGGCCGAGGCAGGTGGTCGCCGCGCTCGATCGAGGAGAGGTGGCCTTGGTTCACGTTGGCGCGTGAGGCCAGGTCGATCTGGGTCAGCCCACGATCCTTTCGAAGTCTGCGCAGTCGCCGCCCGAGCGAGCCATTGGGTTCGCGCCCCCTACCGGTGCGGCCTGAACGAGCCATAGGGCCATTCTAACTTTATTGCGCTGGCGTTGCCTGTTCGGGCGCGGCGGCTGGGCGATGCGGTTGTAACGCACTAACATGATGAAGGTTGGGGCCCGGCGGCGTCGACCGATGTCGAGTCGTCGCAGTCAGGAGGAAGACGGTGTCGGTCGGGGCTTGCCTCATTCTGTTGGTTCTTCAACACCTCGACGAACCGTCGAATGCCGAGGGCGTGCAGCCCCAAGCGACGTCGAGCCAGTCGGGAGAGGTCGCCGCCCATCCCGAATGGGAGGCACGGCTGCGAGACCTGGCAAGCCCCAATTGGAGTGTTCGCGAGGAGGCCACCAACAAGCTGATGGAGGCCGGGCCGGGCTGCTACGCGCTATTGCGTCAGGCGTTTCATTCCACGAGGAGCCACGAAGTGCGCCGCCGGATCAAGCGGATCGCCCTGGAAAACTACCTCACGGAACACGTCGGGCCGCCGAGAGCTTTTCTTGGGATCTCTCATCGTGGACAACCGGTGGCCGAGAGCGGCGACGCGCGCATCCCGGGCTGGGCGACGGCGCTGTACATCACGAGCGTCTTCGGAGGCACCGCCGCGGAGCAGGCGGGCCTGAAGAGCGGCGATCTGGTGATGGCACTTGACGGCAAGTCCGGGACGCTCACCTACCCGGCAATCGAGTTCACGGAGTGGATCGGCACACAGACGCCCGGGGCGCGATGTTCGCTTCGGGTGGTGCGCGGAGGCAGGGGGATCAAGCTGGTGGAGGGGCCCACCGAGGGTTTCGCGCCGCAGATGTTCGCGGATGTCGGCGCGAAGTTCGTGCGACACGAGGGCGACGCTCGGGTTCCGCACGAGGGCGTCGGCATTCTCCTTCAGGACACCCTGGGCGTTCCCGCCAAGCTCGACGTGATGGCGGGTGATTTGATCCTGGCGCTGAACGATCAACCCATTCCCACGGAGAAAGCCGAGGAGCATTTTCGTAGTTGGCTCCGTGGGGAGCTGCCGTTGCCGCCGCCGCCGGAAAAGAATCTTCCGCCACGGGTGGGATTGGCGAGGCCTCCGAGGGGGCCGCAGGCCGGGGCGTCGGCGCAGATTCTGCGCGGCGGAGAGGGATTGAACATCTCGGTCGCCTTGGGCCGTTGGCCGAGATATCTTTCGGGCAATCCGAGGCGCGCAGCGGCTGTTCCCGGCGCGGTGACGGCCGAGCAGGCGCAGGCGACTTTTGCGGATTGGTGGGTAGAGGCCTTTGATCCCACGGGGGAATTCGGCGAGACGGTCGACGACGATGCCCGCTGGCGTCTGGAGCCCGATTGGGGCAGCCGATAGGCGGAGGCGTTCGCCGTCCCGCGTCACTTCTCCGCGCGCCGTTCAAGCATCGCGAAATGCAACTCCTCTGAATTCATCTGCGACTGATCATTCGCGGAATGGCACGGAATTCTCGGACCTATGAGAAGAGCGAGTCGGACCACGGCCTGCGAGGCAGGCCGATCGGCGCGAGTTCCGCGCCCGCTCGGCGGTTATTGCCGACGTACGGATGTAAGTTGTGGCAAACTCACGGACCGGCGCTTACCGATAGTTATTATCAGCACAGTTAATTGGGTCTGGGCGCTACCGGTCCGATCATGCGAGATTATTCTCAACATCAGAAAATCGGTTTGCCTCCATCGGGCGAGTATCTTATTTTCAAACTGGCCGTCGCCGATTGCAGTACTGGCAAGGTGGCGAAGGCCGGATCGGACCTGCGGACAGCCCGCCCTGGGCGTCCGCGGGAAACCGTCAGCCTGAAGAGAATAGCTGGCGGACGATCGTGTGTGTGGGTCGTGATCTTCACGACGGGGCGTGGGATTCACACAACTCCAGGCTTGGCTACCGGCGAAGGGGCGTGGTTCGCAATCGCCTCTCGCGAGCCGACTGCACACAGTCGGCCGGCTCCGCGAGGCGGGGTCGGTCGCGATCGGAACCAGTCGGGGCAACATCGACAGAACGGACGCTGTCGTGGACTGAACCTCCCACGGTGGGAGGAAGAGAAGCATCGGCGTGGCGGTTTGCAGGACGTAAGCCGTTGGGCCGGAGACCTAGGGGACAGCGTCCGTTCCCTGCAGGAGAGGAGAAGTCATGAAGGCTCTTTACAAGCGAGTGAAGTCGTTCCTGGTCGAGGACAGCGGCGCGACGGCGACAGAGTACGCCGTCATGCTCGCGCTGATTATCGTGATTGCGCTCGGCGCGATCAGCGCTCTCGGCACGAAGGTTTCTTCGACCTTCGTGAACGTCGAGACCGCGATTCCGTAAAGCCCGGCATGGGGGCCGGCCGCCGCCAGGCGGCTCGGCCCTGCCCGACGTGCGTTTCGGCGGGCGGAGGCGGAGGCCTCCGCTCGCCAGACGCCCGTATTTCCGGCGGCGGGGGAGTACTGCGCGGACAGCGTGTGATGGATGGGGGGTTGGGTGATGAGCGGCGGTCTTGGGGCATGGATGTTTGCGATACTCGTTCCGGCGATGCTGCTGGCAAGCTGGAACGACTATCGCACCCATCGAGTCCCGAACTGGCTCAATGCCTTGCTCGCCTCCGGCGGCCTCGCGGCCCAGACGGCGACCTTTGGATGGCAGGGGCTGGGCATGGGACTGGCGGGCATGCTGACCGGCTTCGGCCTTTTGATCGTCCTGTGGCTGATGCGGGGGATGGGCGCCGGCGACGTGAAGTTCATGGCCGCGATCGGCGCCTGGCTCGGTCCGCAGTTGACGCTCTACGCGGTGGCGGCGGGAGGGCTGGCCGGCGGGGTCATTGGAATCCTGTTCATCATTCGCCAGAAGAGCTGGCGGCAGACGTCCGCGAATTTCGGCGTGCTCATCAGCAAGATGGGCTCGATCAAGTCGGCGTTGAGCGAATTCGGATCGGCGGCGGAGCTGAGTCGATCGACCGCGGTTCTGCCGTATGCGATCCCGCTCACGGTGGGAACGATGTTCGTTGTGGTGTGTGACTATATCGGATGGTGGGAAGTGTTATGAAAAACATGTTGAAAAAATTCGCACGACGTGGAACCGCGGTCGTTGAGGCCGCCGTGGTCGCTCCGCTCATGGTCCTGGCGATGCTGGGCATGGTGGAGGTCGGCTACAGCTTCATGGTCAAGCAGACGGTGACGCTCGCCTCTCGCGAGGGAGCCCGTGCCGCCGCCCTGCCTGGTGGGACGATGGCCGACGTGACCGCCGCCGTCGATAACTCGATGGGCGCCGCGAATCTCACCGGCTACACGACCACCAGCAATATCGGCTCCGTCGGTCCGTCCGACTTGGAAGTCTGGGTCGAGGTCAGCATACCTTTCGACCGCGTGGGCCTCACCGGCAACATGCTCGGCGGCGGATCTTTCGACATCACCTCGAAGACCTCCATGCGACGCGAGGGTGTCGATACCGACGGCGGCAATGAAGGAATCGCGCCGTAATTGAGGTGCGACCAACCCCGTTTCTCTGCCCGATCGCGGGCGAACGAGGATGCTCTGTAACATGAAACCGAAGACGATTATTCCCCTGATCATCGGCCTGGGCGTTGGCTTCTTCGCCATCAAGATGGGCCTGGACATGGTGGCCAAGGCCAAGGGCGCCTCCGCTCAGGAAGCCGTGGTCTTTGTGACCGCCAAGCCGATCGAAGTGGCGACGCGGATCACCGACTCCATGCTCACGTCCAAGAAGGTCGCCGCCGGGTTGGCCCCGTCCGACGCCTTCACCGATAAGTCGGCCCTCGTCGGCCGAGTCACTGCCATGAGCCTGGCCCCCGGCGTCCCCATCACCAGCGGCATGCTGGCGCCGGCGGGCGCCGAGCCGGGCCTGCGGGCGATTATTCCCGCAGGTCATCGTGCGGTGAGCGTCAGCGTCACTGAAGAGTCCTCGGTCGCCGGCTTCATCATGCCCGGCAGCCGGGTCGACGTCTCGACCGTCTGCGAGAAGAACCAGACCAGCCGGCTCATCCTCACCGACGTCGAGGTCGGGGCCGTGGGACAGTCCCTGAGCGAGGTCGGCGCGGACGGCAAGACCACTCGCATCAGCAAGTCGGTCACCCTGTTTCTTGAGCCGCACGAGGTCCAGGTGCTCAACGCCCACAGCGGCACGCGGAACAAGGTGCGGCTGGCCCTTCGCGGCAACAGCGACGATCCCCAGGAATCCTTCTGGAGCGACGTCTTGAACAACGCAATGAAGAACAAGGTCGCGACGAAGCCCCAAGCGATTCAGCCCGAGGGGGCCAAGACCCACGTGGTCGAGGTCGTCCACGGTACCGAAATGGAACGGCTCGTGTTCGATGAGCGGGGCGTTCGGCAATTCAGAGATGAACCCGATTCCCCGGCCCACAGGTCCTCAAGATCGGAGACCATTGAATGAACCCCGCCAAGGATGGAACTATTCAGGCGAAACATGCCGATTCAGGGATGAATCGGCTGCGCCCAGGCTCCGAGGTTCGACGGCGCTGCTCGCTCGGACTCGCCGCACTTGCCTTGGTCTGCGTCGGACCGACGCCAGCCGCCGTGGGAGATTCCGGTCCGATGCCGGATCTGTCCGCCCCGGCCGCACAGGTCCTCGCCAACCGGGCCGTGAACGTCTGTGACGAGCAGACGTCTTCTCCGAAGCCGGCGTCCCCGGCCTCGGCGGGCGCGAACAGGCCGGTGATCCTGACCGACCAGCCCGCAGACGACATCATCGTGCAGATACACCCGGCCTCATCCGCACAACCGCCCGCGGCGGCGGCGAAGGCCGCGGATGTCGGCGGGACTCAGGTCGCGATGGCCGACGGACAGCCGGCGAGCGGGGGCGACGGCGGTCAGCCCCAGGGTTCCGACCTGGGTGTGGCCGACGTGATCGCCTCGATCGACATTCGCGGCCAAGAGGCGCGGTGGGTTCCGGTCACGAAGAATGGGACGGCCGACATCGAGCTGAAAGTCAACATTGATCGGGCGGAGGTCGCGGATCCGAATATCGCGGACATCTTTGTGGCGTCGCCCCGCCGGGTCATCCTGACCGGCAAGAACTACGGGACGACCCAGATGGCTCTGTGGAGCGGCGAGGGCCAGCGGTTTTTCAATGTCTCCGTCGAGCAGGACCTCTCGCCCTTGAACGGGGCCATCGCCGCGACCACTCCGACGGCGAGGGTGACGGCGCGCAGCGTCAATGGGCTGATCGTGTTGACGGGAACCGTTCCCGATGCCCAGACGGGAGAGCGCGTCGCGGAACTGGCCGGGATGTTCCAGGGCGGCCCGGTGCGGAATCAGTTGAACGTCGCCGGCGTGCAGCAGACGATGCTGCGCGTGGTCGTCGCCGAAGTCGACAAGGATGCGACCCGTCGATTGGGATTCAATTGGGCCATCGGCGCGTCGGACGTGTCGAGGGACTTTTTCTTCGCGAACAACGTCAACCAGCTCAATCCGACGGTCTTCGGGAGCAACGGTCTGACCAACATCCTCGCTCCGAACCCGGCGGGCCAATTGACCTATTCGGTGTTTCCGGCGAGCAACGGCGCCGGCACGAACGTGACATTCGGTTTTCCGCGGGCCGAGTTCCAAGTGTTCATGGACGCGCTTCGCGAGAACAAGCTTGCACGGGTTCTGGCCGAGCCGAACCTGGTGGCCATCAGCGGCCAGACGGCGACCTTCCTGGCGGGCGGCGAGGTTCCGATTCCGGTTTCGCAGGGCGGCGCCGTCGCCGGGTCGATCACCATCGACTACAAGGAATTCGGCGTGCGGCTGGCCTTCACGCCGACGGTGCTGGGCGGTCAGATCGTCCGCCTGCACATCATGAGCGAGGTCAGCGAGGCGGTTCCCGGCGGGGCGATTACTGGAGGCCTGCCGGTCTTCAGCTTCACGACGCGGCGCGTCGAGTCCACCATTGAATGTGGAAATGGCCAAACATTCGCGATCGCCGGCCTTCTCAATGAGCGCGTCCAGTCGGTCTCGGACAAGATTCCCGGCCTGGGCGATCTGCCGGTGATCGGCGCGCTGTTCAGTTCGGTCAATTACCAGCGGAGGAATACGGAGCTGGTGGTTCTGGTGACGCCACAGTTGGTGGAGCCGCTGGACCCGCAGCAGGTCCCTCCTCCGCCCGGGGCCCTGATGGGCCATCCCGACGATTTCCAATTGTTTGCGCTCGGCCAGCTCGAGGGAACGCCTCGGCCTGCGCCGGACTACGACCGGGTGCCGCGCGAAGAGGCGCCGGTGAATACGCCGCCGAACACCGCCAGCGGCTGGGCGACGACGCAGTTGACGCTCGTCGGGCCATGGGGTTTGGCAGAGTACGAGGAGAATTAGCGGGCCTGGGGGGCCGGCGAAGCAAGCCGGCGCTGCAAGACATTCCCTGGGGGGAATGCGTGTAAACAGGCCTGCCGCGGCCCGGCGCCGCGCGTGTGGGAAGATTTCTTTGGAGGGTGTAAGATGAATCCGCGCAGGAAGACCCATCATCGAAGAAGCCGCAGGGCTTCAGTCCTGACCCAGACCGTGATCTTTGGAGGCGCCGTCGGCGTCGGCGTGGCCGCGCTGGCGATCGACACCGGCTTGATGTTCGCCTCGAAGCAGGAGCTGCAAAACGCCGCCGATGCCGCGGCCCTGGCTGCGGCCTCCCAACTGGGGCAACTCGGGGAAATGGCCAATCTGGCCACCGTCGAGGCCTCGACCTATTCTGAACTGAACAAGGTCGCCGGCCTCAACGTGGACCTGATCGAGTCCGACGTGGTCTTCGGGCACGCCGTGCTCAACGGGGAGAAGTTTGATTTCCAACCCAACGAGCAGCCCTACGACGCGGTAAACGTGACGCTCAAGCGAGACAACACCGTCGCCGACGGTCCCGTGTCCATGATTTTCGCCAAGACGTTCGGTGTCGATGGTGCGAACATCACCGCCAGCGCCACGGCGATGCTGGTCCCTCGGGACATTGACCTGGTTATCGATCTGTCGGGCTCGATGAACGACGACAGCGAGCTACGGCACTACGATGACTTCGCCTCGGAGACATCGGGCACGCGCCCCGGCGTTCAAATCAACCTAGAAGATGTCTGGGCGGCGCTCCCCACGGGTACAGGCGTCAACGGAATCATGAACGGCGCGAACGCCGCCGCCCCGTCCCATCCGCCGTCGAGCGGCAGCAACCATCCGGGCAACGGCAGCGGCCAGCCCTCTGCCGCCACCGGCTCTGGCAACGGCCTTTCCGGCCCGCGGTTTGGGTGGATGACCAAGTTCGGCAATGCCGTGACTCTCGGACAGTACACGCCCGTGGGCGATTCGGGGTTGTATTACATCCCGCGGTCGTCGACCTGTTCCGATGCGGACGTGATTGCCAACCTGACGGAGTCCGGGTACTCCTCGGCGGAGCGCACGGCGCTCTTATCGGGGCAGTATGACGGCGACTCCACGATGTGGCGGAACCGGGTCAAGGTGCTGTTGGGTCTGGCTGCCTGGAAGAGCAAGAAGTCCGGCGGCAAGTACACCGGCGGCTCCGGCGATGGGGACAACCAGGTCGACTCCAACGAACTGGCCAACCAGGCTCCGTGGACCTTCGACGGCGGAAGCTGGAACAGCTGGGTCGATTACGTTTCATCCAGTACCTCGCAAATGAAACAGACCGACGGAAATTTCCGCTATCGCTTCGGGATCAAGACCTTCGCCAACTACCTGCTCGAGCAGCAGTCCAACAACAACTCCTGTCCCGAGTTGGTTGATGCCCCGGAACAGCCGCTCCAGTCGGTCAAGGACGCGGTGCAAGCGATGATCGACCTGATCATCTCCCTGGAGACCCAGGACTACATGGCCCTGGAGACCTTCGCCCAGTACGGCTATCACGAGTTGGACCTGCCCGACGCGGACTCCAGCAGCGAGCTGGTCGCGGCCCTCCAGGAGATACCGGAGACCTTGAACGCCAGGCAGGCCGGACACTATACGTCGGTGACCAACATCGGCGCGGGACTGGACTTCGCCATCGACGAATTGACCAGCTCCCGGGCACGGGAATCGGCGGCCAAGGTGGTCATATTGCTCACCGACGGCAAGCCGAACACGAACTCCAGCAACACCTACGTCGGCAACGACGATCCGGAGGCGATCGAGTGGTGTTTGGATCGCGCGGACCAAGCCAAGGAAATGGGCATGACGGTCTATACGATCGGCGTGGGCGGCGACGTAAACGAGGACCTGTGCGAGCAGATCGCCACGACGCCCGAGAACTACTTCTTCGCCGACAGCAATCCGGATCCCGTCACCGGCGAGCCCATGTACGTCCAGCAGCTCAACGAGATCTTTGAAACGCTGGGCGGCAAGCGGCCGGTTCGCTTGATTCAGTAGTCGGTTTCTCGGACGCCGCGATCGATGCCAACGTGTCGGTCGCGGCGTCCGTTTTTTTCTTCTCCTCGGGGCTGGAGACTTCGGGCGACTGCGACACAAGTCGCGCCCGAGCATGGCCGATAAGGCAGAGGCGAAGCAGGGGGGTGATCCCGATCGATCGGACGGTCGGGAATCGGCCTTCGATCGGGGGACACCGGCTCTGGCAACTCATGGCGCAGACAATACGGGTCATCCTCTTCACCACCAACGAATCCACCACGCCCGAGCTGCGCCGCACGATCACCTCGCTGCCCCAGATTCGCATCGTCGCCGAGCTGGATGAGCCTAGCCTGTTCGCGCAGGCGGTCTCGCAATTCCCCGCGGACCTGCTCATTGCCGATCTCGATCCGAATCCCACCGTGATTCTCGAGTGCCTGAAGCAGCTCAGGTCGGTTGCCCCCGAGGTGCAAATCTTCGCCATCAGCAACCAGACCGACGGAAGCGTCGTCCTGTCGGCGATGCGGGCGGGCATCAAGGAGTACCTCCTCAAGCCGCTCAGCCCGGAGGAGTTTGAGCAGGCCATCGGCCGGATCGAGGGCACCCAGGTCCGCGGCAAGGAGCCCGGCAAGCTGATCTCGATGATGGGCAGCGCCGGCGGAGTCGGTTGTACGACGATCGCAACGAATCTCGCCGTGGAGCTGGCCGACCTGACCGGGCCGGACCGCAAGGTGGCCCTGGTCGATCTGGACTTCCGATTCGGTCACGTCGCGACTCTGCTGGACGTTCACGGACAGTTCACCGTCGCCGATCTTTGTTCGACGCCGGAGCAGCTCGATCCTCAGATGGTCATGAAGGCCCTGATTAAGCACGAGAGCGGGCTGTACGTGCTGCGCCGGCCGCACTCCTTCGCCCAGGCGGAGATGATCACGGCGGCCCATTGCGCCAACGTGCTCACCACCCTACAGGAGATGTGCGCCTACGTCGTGGTGGATGGTCCGACCCGGCACGATCCCGGCGGGCGGAGCGTGCTGGACGCGGCGGACTACGTCTTTCTGATCTTGCAGCTCCTGGTGACCAGCGTCCGCAACACGGACCGCATGATCCAGGAACTCGCGGTCCAGGGCTTCAACACCGACCGCGTCTCGTTCATCTGCAATCGGATGGGCAAGGATTCCGCTCACCTGGAGGTCGATCAGGTCGAGACGATCCTCAATCGCAAGGTATTCTTCTCCATCGCGGAGGATTGGAAGTCGGTCAGCGCCAGCGTGAATATCGGACAGCCCTTGAAGAAAGCCTTCGAGCGCTCCAAGACCCGCGTGGACGTCCGCAATCTGGCGATGAAGATTCATTGCCCGGACAAGTTCGCCGCCGACGCCTCCAAGCGCAACGGGCTTCTGGGCAAGTTGTTCCGCAAAGCCGGCATGGATGGGGGCGCCGTGGAGGAGCTCTCCGCCTGTGAGCCGGCCGCCGCCGCCGGCTGATGGTTTCCCGGCACGCCGATAACCGCAGGTCCCGGTCCGCGGAAGTCGGGAACGAACGGTTGCGAAACGCGCTCGACATTCGTGCCGATGGATGAATAACCGCGAATCCGGGCCCACGACGATCGCACAGGCCGGGCTTGCGACGGAGACGGACGGAGAGGGTCTCGCGCATGGAGGCCTTCGAGGGGGTCAGGCATGTTTGGTCGCTCCAAGATACCGGTGTTGAAGGTCCCCAAGGCGCCTGCTCCGGCGGCGACGCCGAAACAGGAGCTGGTCGACGCGCCGGTCGCGCCGCCTACACCGGCGCAGGCCCCGCCGCCGTCGCCCAAGCCGCCGCCGGCCGCCGTCAGATCGACGGAGCGCGACGACCAGGCCTACGAACTCAAGACTCGAATCCACAAGCAGCTCGTGGAGACGCTGGACCTGACGGCGCTCAGCAAGCGCAGCGGCGACGACGTGCGCGAGGAAGTCAAGCAAGTCATCGTCGGGCTCTGCGATCAGCAGAACGCACTGCTCAATTTCAACGACCGGCAGCGGCTGGTGAACGAGATTCTCGACGAGACCTTCGGCCTCGGCCCCCTGGAAGGATTGCTCAAAGATCCGCACATCAGCGACATCCTGATCAACGGACCCAAGCAGGTTTACATCGAGCGGAAGGGGCGCCTGCAATTATCCCACATCAATTTCAAGGACAACGCTCACCTGATGCACGTGATCGACAAGATCGTCTCATCCGTCGGCCGCCGCTGCGACGAGGTGTCGCCGATGGTCGATGCACGGTTGAAGGACGGCTCGCGCGTCAATGCGATCATTCCGCCGCTGGCGATCGACGGGCCGTCGATGTCGATCCGGCGGTTCGGCGCCGATCCGATCACCTGGGAAGACTACCAGCGGTTCAACTCCGTGACGCCGCACATGGTGGACTTCCTCAAGGCGTGCGTGATCGCGCATCTGAACATCATCGTGGCGGGCGGCACGGGCTCCGGAAAGACGACCCTGCTCAACAACCTGTCCTCGTTCATTCCGGACACCGACCGCATCGTCACCATCGAGGACGCGGCTGAGCTACGCCTGCGGCAACCCCATGTGGTGCGCCTGGAGTCCAGGCCGGCGAACATCGAGGGCAAGGGACGAATCAGCATCCGCGATCTGTTGATCAACGCCCTGCGCATGAGGCCCGACCGCATCGTGGTCGGCGAATGCCGCGGGCCCGAGACGCTGGACATGCTCCAGGCCATGAACACCGGCCACGACGGGTCGCTGACCACCATCCACGCCAACAGCGTGCGCGACGCGGTGCAGCGCGTGGAGACGATGGTCATGATGGCGGGGTTCGAGCTGCCCATCAAGGCGATTCGCCAGCAGTTCGCCAGCGCCGTTCACCTGGTGATCAACGCGGCGCGACTGACGGGCGGACCGCGCAAGATCATGTCGATCGCGGAAGTGCAGGGCATGGAGGGAGACGCGGTCACCATGCAGGAAATCTTCAAGTTCGAGCGGATCGGCGTCGACGGCGCCGGCAAGGCGTTCGGGCAGTTCGTGGCCACGGGGCTTCGGCCCAGCTTTCTCGACCGCCTGAAGTCGGCGGGGGTCGAGGTGGACCCCGCGCTCTTCGAACGTCAGGTTCTGGCCAGAGACCAGAAGAGCCAATAAGGCTGAACCGGGGGAGGGTTTCGCGGCCGTGCTACTTTCGCTGATCTTGGCTGAGGGGCCCAGCTTCATCAACAAGATGGGCATCTACATCGTGCCGCTCTTCGGCTCGGTGATGCTGGCCTACGCCATCTTCAACCTCGTCGCGGATCTGCGGCGCGTGGAGTCCAAGAAGGTCGGAGAGCGCCTCCGGGAGCGCATGGGCGGGGGCGGCGAGTCGGCGCAAGAGCGGGCCGTGAAACAGTCGATCCTGCGCCACCAGCACGAGACCTCCAGCGCCTTCGGCGCGGCGGTCTCCAAGCTCGGCTTCATACCGACCCTTCAGCGGATTCTGGACCAGGCCAACATTCCCTGGGGCGCGGCCACCGTCATCATCAATCTCATCGGCATCTCCTCGCTGCTCTACATCATCGCATACTTTCTCGAATGCAGTGAATGGGTATGCATCACGCTGGCCGCCTGTGGACTGGTGCTCCCCCTGATCGTGATTCTCGTCAAACAGCGAATGCGTCTTTCCAAGTTCATGAATCAGCTCCCGGATGTATTCGAGCTCATGAGCCAGGCGCTCCGCGCCGGCCATTCGCTCGCCAACTCCATCATGGTCGTCAGCCAGCAATTGCCCGACCCCGTCGGGACCGAGTTCGCCCGCGTCTTCCACGAGCAGAACCTCGGCATCAAGCTCGAGGACGCGCTGAAGAGCATGGCGGACCGGGTGGGGTTGATGGACGTTCGGTTTTTCGTCACCGCGGTGCTCATTCAGCGCCAGACCGGCGGCGATCTCGCCGAGGTGCTCGACAACATCAGCGGCGTCATTCGCGATCGAATCAAGCTCTTCGGTTCGGTCAAGGCGCTGACCGCCGAAGGCCGGTTGTCCGGCTACGTTCTGTTGGCCCTGCCGGTCGTCGTGTTCCTCATCGAGCTGGTCATCAATCCGAACTACGCGGACGTGATGATCAACGAGCCGATCGGCAACTACGCGCTGATCGCCGCGGGGGTCGCACAACTGCTCGGCCTGGCGATGATCCAGAAGATCGTGAACATCAAGGTTTAGGGGTCCGGCGATGGAATGGGCACTACTCGGTGGCATGGTCGTCGTGGCAGTGGCCATGGTCGTCTATGGGCTGTTGCCCAAGGACAGCGACCGCGCCGACGCCGTGAAGCGCCGCACCGCCGGTCTCTCGGCGGACCAGGACCTCGTCACGCTGCAAGGCAAGGCCAGACAGCGGGCCTTGAAGCCCTCGGTCATGGAGCGGGCCGCGCCGATCCTCTCCAGGCCGGTGATGCCCAAGAACGAGGCCGAGCAGTCCACGCTGAAAGCACGGCTGGCCAGCGCCGGTTACCGGCGCGAATCCGTCGCTGCCGTCTATCTGGCGAGCAAGACGATCGCCGCGATCGTCCTCGGCCTGACCGCCGCTTTCTATGCGATGGGGATGGGCAAGGAATTCGACGACATCGCCTATTACACCATCGCCGGCATCGCCGCCGGATTCATCCTGCCCGAGTTGTGGCTGCGCAGCACCATCAAGAAGCGGATGGAGAAGATTCGCAACGGTTTGCCGGATTCACTCGACCTGATGGTGGTCGCCGTGGAATCGGGGCTGGGGCTCGACGCCGCACTCTTGCGAGTCAGCGACGAAATGGGCAGCGTCCATGCGGCCCTCGCCGAGGAGCTGCAAATCGCGACGATCGAAACACAGATGGGCGTCGCGCGGAGCGAGGCCCTGACCAAGATGGCCCAGCGCACCGCGGTGCAAGAGATGAAGACGCTGGTGGCGGTCATCACCCAGGCGGAGAAGCTGGGTACCAGCATCGCCAAGGCCCTGCGTAACCAGGCCGAGGCCCTGCGCACCAAACGCCGACAGAGGGCCGAGGAACGAGCCCAGAAGACCGCGGTGAAGCTCCTCATCCCGCTGGTGCTCTTCATCTTTCCGGCGATCTTCGTGGTCGTCGCCGGGCCCGCGGTCATTCACCTGATGAATACCTTCAGCAGCGACGCACTCAACCCCTAGCAATCCGTGGTACTACAGGTGTTCCCGACTCAGCGGATGACTGCCCGTTGCGAAGAAATCCCGGGGCAGGCCTGCTGGGCATTGGAAATCGGGCGAGCATCGTCAAATGAATCGGGAATCGCTATAAGAGCGCCTCGGCGAAGGCTTCCACATCATCGACAGTGGCGTAGCCGTCCTGGTTCAGGTCCGTCCGGCATCTGTCCTCGTCCGCGGCCGCCATCGGATCCAACACCGTGGTGATGAAGTCGGGGATGTCGAGGGCGTCGATCGTGCCGTCGTCGTTGCAATCGCCGCGCATGCAGGCAACCCTGGCGAAGTAAAAGGTGAACGGTGCCGACTCGACGTAGGCGGTCGAACCGGTATCCACCAGCTTGAAGGTCGCACGCCAGAGGACCTTAAGTGGATCAAATAGAGGGTGATCGGAGTTGATCAGCCAGGTCAGGTGGGTGTGGAGGCTGTTTCCCCCGAGCAGGATTCGCTCGCCGGGATCGTCGATGACCACAAAGCTCGGGCTGATCGTCTGAAAGGCCGGATCGACTTGCACAACCTCGATCCGCACTTGCGTTCCCGACTGAAGGGTGAAAAAGTCCAAACCTGGTTGATCGGTGACGATGTGGTCGAAGCCGGGGTTGTTCTCCGACCAGCCGTTGAACAGGCCCGGCGGGCTGCTGACCGGCGGCAGGACCTTGATGTTTTCGTCAGGCACGTATCCGCCGCTGCCGGCTGGGCCGACCATGAGCTGATTGGACGAAGAACGGCCTACTAATACATCTCCGGCGTGTTGGGCAAGGGCCGGCGCCGTGGATAAGGCGGCCGCAAGGCCCAGGGCCGGGGCGAATCCCGCGATCATAAAATTGTTGAACACCGCGATACTCCTTGCGAGCAAAACTGGCTGAAATCCAACACGTCATGCACCAGGACGATCGGATGGTGGCGGGGTGCCGGGGATCATCTCCTCGACACCCCGCCCCAACGATTCAACGAGCACCTAGAGCTCCGTCTCGCTCGAGTTTTCGGGTAGTGCGGGCCTCTGGCCCGCACAAATCGGCCAATCGAGAATTGCGGGCGGGACGCCCGCACTCCCCAACCCGACGTTTCGATCGAGACACCC
>Ga0187893_10000912_pt1 | contig 74402 bp, 58 predicted proteins | sample MA1701074metaG_FD_139574 | JGI IMG/M metagenome (GOLD analysis project Ga0187893, IMG submission 139574) | White microbial mat communities from a basaltic lava cave in the Kipuka Kanohina Cave System on the Island of Hawaii, USA - MA170107-4 metaG ...
CGTTACACTGTGTGCGCATCGGACCTCCCGGTGTGTGAGTCTGAAAATGCCTTGTAGCAAAGCTATTTTCGCTCATTCACCGGGCCGATGCGCCCTCTACGTGTGAGAAATCCGGGCTAGGGCCGATGGAACACCCTGGATGGTCGGGGGACTGTTCTGTCCGCCGGATCGGCACTTCTTCCCCCTGCAGCCCGGTGCCGCGTCGGCGGGCACCTGGGCGACGGCCAGCACCACCGCGCACATCAGCACCGCCACGAGGCAGCGCGCAGCTCCCGACTTCGATGCACTCTGCTTTCGCATGCTGACACCCCGTTTCGGGCCGGGCTGCCGCATGGGCACGAATGAATGGGATGCCGCCGGTGCGTGCGTGCGCACTGGAAAGTGGCAACCCCGCTATCGTGGGCCGTGTGGCCGACAGACCGGAAGCTTTGCGTCCCCGCCTTTCGACGGGTTTGCCTCGTTACACTTAGGGGAACTTTAAAACTTCGCTGCGCCGCGCGACGTGCCTGCGTCACATAGCGGATCGTGGTGCGCTTGCACCGCGTCGATCGCTTATGTCTAAACGACGGCGGGATGCCGCGCTGCGCGATGTTTTACGGCGCCGGTCCGGGCGATTTGCGGTGTGGAAAGACAGCCATCGGCGAAGGGCGGCCGCAGAGGAATCCCTGGGCATAGCCGACGCCGATGCGACGGAGCGTATCGAGCACCGCGGGCGTCTCCACCCGCTCGGCGACCGTCTCGATGCCGATTGCGCGGCCGATCTGCACGATCGCCTCGACCATGCTGCGATCGATCGGATCCGTCGCCACGTTCTGCACGAAGTTGCCGTCGATCTTCAGGTAGTTGATCGGCAGGGTGCGCAGATAGTTGAAGGACGACAGCCCGCTGCCAAAGTCGTCGAGCGCGATCAGGCAGCCGCGGCTCGCCATCTCGCGCATCAGGTAGCTGGCATGACCGAGATTCGTGATCGCTGCGGTCTCGGTCACCTCGAAGCAGAGCACCCCGGGCGTCGGTTCGTGCGCCTCGAGCGCGTCGATCAGGAACTCCAGGAAGCTCGGATCAGAGAGCGTCGTCCCGGACAGGTTGACCGCGACCGTGAACGCCGGCTCTTCGACTCCATCACGCGTCGACGGCACGTAGTCGCGCAGGACCTTCTCGATCACCCATCGATCGAGCGAGGGCATGAGGTTGAAGCGTTCCGCCGCCGGGATGAACTCGTCCGGGAGCACGATTTTGCCGTTTTCGTCCAGCAGCCGGAGCAACAGCTCGTAATGCGGCCGCGACTTCGAGGATTCGGCGATGCGGACGATCGGCTGGAACATGATGTCCAGCCTGCCCTCGTCGCGGGCATTGGTCAGCCGCGCCATCCAGCGCATTTCGCGGTGGCGCGCCGAGGCACTCGCCGGGTCGTAGACCTGGACGCGATTGCGACCGCCATCCTTGGCCGAGTAGCACGCGATGTCTGCGGCTGACAGCAGCGTCGCGACGCTCTCCGTGCGCTGGTCGATCTCGACGATGCCGATGCTCGCGCCGATCTGCATCGTGTTGGTGCCCCACTGGAAGCGCAGGTCGTGGATCGCCTGGCGGAGCGAGTCTGCGATGCGCAGCGCCTGGTCCGGCGTGCAGTGCTCGAGCAGCACGCCGAATTCGTCACCCCCGAGTCGCGCGAGCACGTCGTTCGCGCGCACGCGCGTCTGCAGGAGGCCGGTGACCTGTCGCAGCAGCTGGTCGCCGGCGGGATGGCCGCAGGTGTCGTTCACGATCTTGAACTGGTCGAGGTCGACGTAAATCATGGCGTGGCGGATCGCCTTGTCCGCGCGCGCCGACTCGATCGCGCTGGAGAGCCGGCTTTCGAATTCGCGCCGGTTGATGAGACCCGTAAGCGCGTCGTGGGCCGCCTGGTAGGAAAGCAGCCGCTTCATGCGCCGCTCGCGGCTCACGTCGCTGAACACGATTACGGCGCCTGCGGTCCGGCCGGCGCGGTCGCGGATCGGCGCGACGGTCGCCTGAATCGGCACCTCGAGGCCTCGGCGGCTGACGAGCGCCGTCTGGTCAGCCAGGTGAATCGGGTCGCCGCTCGCGAGCGCGAGGCTCACGGGGTCGTCCACCGCCTGCTGTCCGTCGTCCTTTACGAGCTTGACGATTTCGGTCACGTTGCGGCCGCAGGCCTCGTCCGAGGGCCAGCCGGTCATCTTCTCTGCGATCGGATTGATGTAGTCAATCGTACCCTCGCGGTCGGTGGTGATCACCGCGTCCGCGATCGACTGGAGCGTGACTTCGGCCCGCTCCTTCTCTGCGTAAAATTCCTGTTCCGCGCGCTTGCGTTCGGTGATGTCCGTGACCGTGCCTTCGAAGCCGATCGGCTGGCCGCGGTCGTCGCGATTCAGGCGGGCGTTCTCCGTGATCGTGATGACGGTCCCGTCGCGGCGCTTCAGCTCGTACTCGGCCTCGACCAACTTGCCGTCGCGTTTCATCTTTTCGATCAGCTCGCGGCGAACCGCTGGATCGGGATAGAGACCCTCGGTCGAGCCGATCGCGCGCAGCTCCTCGATCGAGGCGTAGCCCAGCATCGAGATCAGCGCGGGATTCGCCGAGAGCAGGTAACCGTCGAGCGTCACCTGGTAGACGCCCTCGACGACGTTGTCGAACAGGCCCCTGAATCTGCTCTCGCTCTCGCGAAGCGCGTCCTCCGAGCGACGCCGCTCGATCGCGATGCGCGCGAGCTGGGCCATGCGCCCGACCAGCTCGAGGTCGCGGCGCGACGGCATGCCGGTCCTCTTGAGGTAGGTGGCGAACGTGCCGAGCATGCGGCCGTCGGCGCCCGTGATCGGCGTCGACCAGCAGGCGTGCAGCCCTGCGCGCAGCGCCGCGTCGCGGCGATGCTCCCAGAACGCGTCCTTCGAGATGTCGGGCACGATGATCTGGCGTTGCAGCGCGATGGCGGCCGCGCAGGAGCCGAAGCGGATCTCGGCCGGGTAGTTGTCCATGAGCGCGACGTACTCGCGCGGCAGGCTCCTTCCCGCGACGTGGTTCAGGACGCGCTTCACCGGGTCATAGAGCCGGATGCAGCAGATTGCGGCCGGCAGCACGCGCTCGACCACTTCCGTGATCGACGACAGCGCGCCGGCGAGCGGCTCGCTGGATGCGATCTTCTCGAGCGCCCGGCGCTCGCCCGCGGCGACGAGCTCGGCCTGCTTGCGCTCGGTGATGTCGATGATGCTCGCGCGGATCAGGTTGCCGCCCGAGCTCGGCAGGCGCACGAACCGGACTTCGCTCGGGATCAGCTTGCCTTCGGCATCCTTGTGAAGCCATTCGAAGACTGGCGTCTCGCCTGCGAGCGCCTTCTCCAGGTGGCCGCGCGAGACGCCGAACGAGGGCGTGCCATCCGCCTGTTCTGGCGGGCTCACCTGTTCCGGCCCGATGCGCAGGAGCTTCTCGCGCGCCATCTTGAAGAAATTCGCGGCGTTGTCGTTGCAGTCGACGAAGCGGCCCGAGCCGACGTCGAGGACGACGACCGCCTCCGGCGCGTTCTCGACCAGCACGCGATAGCGCGCCTCGCTGTCCTTGAGCGCTTCCTCCGCCTTCGACCGCTCCGCGGTGTCGCGAATGCAGACGATGTAGGTCGGCCGGTGCTTGATCTTCATCATGCTGACGAGGATTTCGGCCGGCATCAGCTCGCCGCGGCGGTGCTTCGCGACCACTTCGCGCGCGGCAAGGTCGTAGTGCGTCGTCTCCTGCGCGGTCGCGAGATCCTCGAGCGCGCGTGACACGTCGCCGTGCGGGGCGATGTCGGGGATCAGGGTGTCGAGCAAGTCCGACAAGACATCGGTCTGCCGCACGCCGAAGAAGCGCTCGGCCGTGCGGTTCATGCTCTCGATGCGGCCGAGGTGGTCAACCGAAATGATGCCGTCCTTGACGTGGTCGAGGATGGCCTGGAGGCGGACGACGCTCTCGCGCTCGAGCCGCTCGGTTATCGCCGTCGCCTCGTCCGAGGCGAGGCGCATCACCGTCTCGAGGCTGGTCCGGTCGGTTTCGTAGAGTTCGTACTGGCGGCTGACGATCTCGATGAGCTTGCGCAGGCGCATCTTGCCGGAGGTGTCGGCGGCCTCCAGCAGCTGCTGTTCGAGCGTCGGGTGAATGCTGCTTCTGCGCTGCTCCGCGGCCGGTGCTTGCGGGCGCGCAAGCGTCACCGTGTCCGCCTCCCCGGACTTCTTCAGCATCACGACCTTGCCCGGACTGTTCGACGTCATTCCGACCCCAAGCACAAAGCCGTCGCACCCCAGGGGAATGCGACGTAATGCAGCGATGCTAGGGGATGCCCCGGGGGGCGAACGTGACCCCGTTCGCGGTTCGGCCGGGCCCGACCCGTGATGCAGGACGCGGTATTGGGGCCGCGTGCCATGGGGCCTGGTGCCGGGTCGTCAAATCGTCATCTGGTGGAACCAGATGACGATTTGACGACCCGGCACCGTCAGGCGAGGCGCTCCGCACGCTTGCGTTCGCCTTCGCTCAGGTGGCGCTTGCGCAGACGAATGTTTTTCGGCGTGACCTCGACGAGCTCGTCGTCGCCGATGTACTCCATCGCCTGCTCGAGCGACATCCGGATCGGCGGCGTCAGCAGCACGTTTTCGTCCTTGCTCTGCGTGCGGATGTTGGTCAGCTTCTTGCCCTTCAGCGGATTGACGACCATGTCGCCCTCGCGGCTCGTCTCGCCGACGATCTGCCCCTCGTACACCAGGTCGCCCGGGCCGACGAAGAGCGTGCCGCGTTCCTGGAGATTGAAGAGCGCGTAGGCGAGCACCGGCCCGCGACCGTTCGAAATCATCACGCCCGCCGAACGCTCGGCGAGCGTGCGCTCGACCACCGGGCCGAAGTGGTCAAACACGTGATACATGAGTCCCGTGCCGCTCGTCATCGTGCGGAAATCGGTCTGGAAGCCGATCATGCCGCGCGACGGAATCCTGTAGTCGAGCCGCACGCGGCCCTTGCCGTCCGGCACCATGTCGACGAGCTCGGCACCGCGCGCGCCGAGGGCTTCCATGACGGCGCCCTGGGCCGTCGACTCGACGTCGACCGTGAGCTGCTCCCAGGGCTCGAGGCGTTCCCCGCCCTCCTCCTTCACGACGACGCGCGGCCGCGAAACGGCGAGTTCGTAGCCCTCGCGGCGCATGTTCTCGATCAGGATGCCGAGGTGCAGTTCGCCACGCCCGTACACGGTAAAGCGGTCCGGGTCGTCTGTCTCCTCGACGCGGAGCGCCACGTTCGCGAGCGTTTCGCGCAGGAGCCGCTCGCGGAGCTGCCGGCTCGTGACGAACTTGCCTTCCTGGCCGAATAGCGGCGAGGTGTTTGTCTCGAATGTCATGCTGATCGTGGGCTCGTCCACGACGAGCGCAGGCAACGCTTCGACCGTGTCGGGGTCGCAAATCGTGTCCGAGATCTTTGGCGCCTCGAGACCCGAGAACGCGACGATATCGCCGGCGCGGGCCTCCTCGACTTCCACGCGCTCGAGGCCCATGAAACCGAAGACCTGGCCGATGCGCTCATTGCGAACCTCACCGTCGCGATCGATGACGGCGACCGGCATGGCGCGCCGGAGCGTCCCGCGGCGAATACGGCCGATTCCGATCGAGCCGACATAGCTCGAGTAATCGAGCTGGCTCACCTGGAGCTGCAAGGGACCGTCGACATCCACGTCCGGCGCCGGGCAGCGCGCGATGATTGTCTCGAAGAGCGGCGTCATGTCCGCGGTCATCGCATTCGGGGCATAGCCGGCGATGCCCTGAAGCGCGGACGTATAGACGATCGGGAAATCGAGCTGGCGCTCGCTCGCGCCCAGGCGGTCGAAGAGATCGAAGGTCTGGCTCACGACCCAGTCCGGGCGCGCCTCGGGACGGTCGATCTTGTTTACGACGATGATCGGCGCGAGACCGTGGACGAAGGCTTTCTGCGTGACGAAGCGGGTCTGTGGCATCGGACCGTCGACCGCATCGACGAGCAGTAGGACGCAGTCGACCATCGACAGCACGCGCTCGACTTCGCCGCCGAAGTCGGCGTGTCCGGGCGTGTCCACGATGTTGATGCGATAGTCGCCCCACTGGATCGCCGTGTTCTTGGCGAGAATCGTGATGCCGCGCTCGCGCTCGAGCGCATTCGAATCCATGACGCGCTCGGTCATCGGCTTGCGCGCATCGAGCGTACCCGACTGGCGCAGCAGCTTGTCCACGAGCGTCGTCTTGCCGTGGTCGACGTGCGCGATGATCGCGATGTTTCGCAGGTTCTGGATCATGAGAGAGCTGGTTACCTAATGGGACGCTCCCTTCTGGAATGAAGGGGACGTTCACCTTCGCTGGAAGTGAAGGTGAACGTCCCCTTCATTCCAAAAATGGCGGCGGATTGTAACCTGCCGACCAGTTTCAATCTACGTCAAGAAAGCGATGTAACTTATTGATTAGTTAATCTTCTGACTCGAGCGCCATCAATTGCTCCTCGAGCTCGGCGACATGCCGCTCCCAATACCGCACTTCGCCGAACCAGGGGAACGCCTTCGGAAACGCCGGGTCGTGCCAGCGGCGCGCGAGCCAGGCCGCGTAATGCACCATCCGCAGGGCGCGCAGCGCCTCGATCAGCGTCGCCTCGATCGGATCGAACTCGGCGAATTTCGAATAGCCCTCGAGGATTTCCGCGAGCTGGACGCGAATTTCGGCCGGCCTGCCGGCGAGCAGCATCCAGAGATCCTGGACCGCCGGCCCCGTCATGCAGTCGTCAAGGTCGACGAAATGCGGACCTGACTCGGTCCACAGCACGTTGTTCCGGTGGCAGTCGCCATGGATGCGCAGGTACCGCAACGTTCCCGTATGCTCGAATCGCGAATCGACCCGATCCAGCAACTCTCCCGTCACCAGCTCGTAGCGGTGGCTGATGTAGTCCGGCATACGGTCGCCTGAGAGCAGATATGCGACCGATTCACGCCCCATCGCCTGCGGCGAGAGCCGCGCGCGATGTTCGAATTGCCGCGACGCGCCGACGGCGTGGATGCGTCCGAGGAAGCGGCCGATCCATTGGCGGTCGTCCTCGGTTCCGAGCTCGGGCCACTGCCCGCCGCGGCGCGGATAGACCGCGAACCGGAATCCGCCGAAGACCGGTACGGGCCCGGTCCCGAGTTCTTCAGCCGCTGCCAGGTCGAGCGGCGCGATGACCGGAATCTCCGCCGCCGCGAGCTCGCGCGCGAATGCGTGTTCCTCGGCGATCGCGGCGTCCGTCCAGCGCCCCGGCCGGTAGAACTTCACGACGACCGGATCGGCCTCTTCGAGACCCACCTGGAATACGCGGTTTTCGTAGCTTCCGAGCGCCAGAATCCGGCCGTCGCTCGGAAATCCAGCGGCTTCGACGGCATCCACGATCAAATCTGGTGACAGGTTCGCAAACGGGGCCGATTCGGCCGTGGTTATCATGCGGGCACGATATCGTGGAGCTTCGATGACTACCATCCTCGTGACCGGCGGCGCCGGTTATATCGGCAGCCACGTCGCGCGCCAGCTCGGCGAGCGCGGCGAAAAACTGGTCACGCTCGACAACCTCTCGACGGGTTTCCGCGGCGCCGTGCTGCACGGGGAATTCGTCGAGGGCGACACGGGCGACGCCGCACTCGTCTCGCGAGTGCTCGGCAAATACAAGGTCGATACGGTCCTGCACTTCGCCGCGCACATCCAGGTGCCGGAGTCGGTCGAGAACCCGCTCAAGTACTACCTTAACAACACGGCGAACACGCGCACGCTCCTCGAATGCTGCGTCGCCGCGGGCGTGAAACATTTCGTGTTCTCCTCGACCGCCGCCGTGTACGGCATACCCGCCGGCGGCGTCGCGGCGGAAGACACGCCGACCGTACCTATCAATCCCTATGGCTGGTCCAAGCTGATGAGCGAGTACATGCTGCGCGACATCGCCGCGGTAACAAATCTGCGTTACATCGCGCTTCGCTATTTCAATGTGGCGGGCGCGGATCCGGGCGGCCGCATCGGGCAGTCCACTCCCGAGGCGACGCACCTGATCAAGGTCGCCTGCGAACACGTCGTCGGCCGGCGCAAGCAGATCTCGATCTTCGGAACGGACTACGAAACGCCGGACGGAACCTGCATCCGCGATTACATCCACATCGAAGACCTGGCAGCCGCCCACCTCCAGGCACTCGACTACCTCCGTGTTGGCGGCGTCTCCACGACGCTGAACTGCGGCTACGGGCGCGGATTCAGCGTGCGCGAAGTCCTCGACGAAGTGGCCCGAGTCTCAGGGTCAAAGCTCTCGGTCACCGAGGCAGGTCGGCGCGCGGGCGATCCGCCCCAGCTCGTCGCCGCGGCCCGCCGCATCCGGGACACGTTGCGCTGGACGCCACGGCACGAGGATCTGGCCGGGATCGTCGCTACGGCGCTTTCCTGGGAGAAGCGCCTCCTGCGCCAACCGATGGCCTGACGGTTACCATAGGCGCATGTCACGGATCCGCCCGCAGTCTCTGAGTGGCTTGCTGTCGGCGGCGCTCCTCCTGATCGTCCTGCCACTGACGGTAGCGCTCGTCTACGGGGGCGTCCAGCTCAGCAATCTCTCGCGCACGAGCGACGTGCTGGTTCGGGACAGCATCACGCTCACGCAACATACCCAGGTACTGTTCCAGGACATCACGGCCATGGAACGGAACGCGAACTACTATCGCGTCACGAACGACCTGCGCTACGCCAAGTTATTCGAAACGAACTTCACGGCTTTCAGCCGGACGCTCCAGAAGCTCGCCGAATACGTGCCGGCAACGGACATCAATGGCGTGAGCGCCGCGGGCGAGGAGGCCGCCTGGCTCGTGCGCCGCAGCGCGCCGAGCAACCTCAATTCGTCGGCGGTCAGCCGGTTCGAGGTGCTCAGCGTCGAGGCGAACCGGCTCGCGCAGCGGGCCCGCCTCGGCATCGACAGCCGGCTCAAGCAGGTCCAGCGCCGGGCGAGTGCGACGCAGAAGGGCCTCTTGTGGACCATCATCGGGCTCGTGCCGGCCTCGCTCGCGATCGCGGGCATCTTCTGGTTCTACGTCTTGCGGCCGCTTCGGGAGATCGACCGGGCGATCAGCGACCTTGGCCGCGGGGCGTTCTCGCATGCGATCGCGATCAAGGGTCCCGCCGACCTCTCAGCCCTCGGCCGTCAGCTCGAATGGCTGCGCACGCGGCTCCTCGACATCGCGCTCGAGCGGAACCGATTCCTCCGCCACATGTCGCACGAACTCAAGACGCCGCTCGCGAACATCCGCGAGGGGACCGATCTCCTGCTCGACGGCGCCGTCGGCCCGATCGACGACAACCAGCGCGAGGTGGCCTCGATCCTGCGCGACAATGCATTGCGGTTGCAGCAGCTCATCGAGAACCTGCTGTCCTACAGCGCCTGGAAGTCGCGCGCGACGAGCGTCGAGCTCACTTCCTTCCGCCTGAGCTCGCTCGTCGGCACGGTAATCGACAGCCAACGGCTCGCGATGGCCGCGCGGAATCTCACGCTCGACCTGCAGGTCGCGGACCTGCACCTCGTCGCGGACCGCGCGAAGCTCAAGCTCGTGCTCGAGAACCTGCTTTCGAACGCGCTCAAGTTCACGCCGCGCGGCGGCACGATCCACCTCCACGCCTATCCCGACGGCGTGACGACCGTGATCGATTTCGCCGACACCGGTCCCGGGATCGCGCCGGACGAGCGGGACAAGATTTTCGATGCATTTTATTCCGGCGCCGCGCCGCAAGGCGGGCCGCTCAAAGGCACGGGCATCGGGCTCTCGGTGGTCCGCGAATTCGTCGAGGCGCACGGCGGCACGGTCGAGGTCGTGACGGGACAGTTCCCCGGCGCGCACCTGCGTATCCGCCTGCCGGCCGCGGCTCGCAGGGAGTCGGCTCATGCGGCATGACCGCCTGGTCGTACTCCTCCTGGCCGCGAGCCTCGTCGCCGGCTGCAAGAGCGTCGACGACTGGTCCGGCCTCAAGAAGCGCAAGGACACGACGCCGGTCTCCCAGACCGACGACGGCCAGATCGTCGCGGACTACCTGACGACGCTTGACCAGCTGGGCAGCGGAGGCGCTGCGCAGCAGGCGGAGATCATCGAGGCGACACGCAACGCCTACCTGGCAGACCCTTCGACTCGCAAGCGGTTGCGCTACGCCTTCGTGCTGGCCGTCCCCGGCCACGCCGCGAGCGACCCTGCCGGCGCGAGGGCGCTGATCGGCGAGGCGCTCGCGATCCCGGAGACGATGCTGCCCTCCGAGCGCGCGCTCGCCGATCTCATGGTTCGCGACCTGGACGCGCGCCTCGCACTCGCGCGCGAGAACGAGGCTCTGCGCAGCGGCAGCAATTCCCCCCAGGACGACAACCGCATCGCCGACCTGAGCCGCCGGCTGCAGGTCGAGACCGCCGAGAAGGATCGCCTGCGCCGTGAGCTCGAGCGGGCCGAAGCCAAGCTCGAAGCCATCGCGACGCTCGAAGGCACGACTTCGGAGCCCCGACCGTGAAAACGCCGCTCGGGCGTCGCCCGCGGATCGTGCTCGTTGACGATGACCCGGGTCTGCTGCGCCTGATCACGATCCGGCTGCGCTCCGAGGGCTTCGAGGTCGCCGCCTGCGAGAATGCGAGCCAGGCGCTGACGACCGTCCCGCGTTTCCTGCCGGACGTCCTGGTCACCGACCTTCGGATGAAGGACAAGGACGGCATCATGCTCCTCAAGGAGCTGCAGGGACGCTATCCCGCCCTGCCCGTCATCCTCCTCACGGCGCACGGCACGATTCCGGACGCCGTGACCGCGACCAAGAGCGGCGCCTTCGCGTTCCTGACGAAGCCCGTCGAAAAGGACCAGCTCCTCGAGCAGATCGGGGCGGCGCTCAAGGTCTCGGGCTTCGCCAGCGTCACCGAAGACTGGCGTGCCGGCATCATCACGCGCAATCCGGTGATGGAAGAGCGGCTCTCGCAGGCGCTGATGGCGGCGGGCTCCGATGCTCCGCTCCTGATCACGGGCCAGCCCGGGACGGGCAAGGCCCAGCTCGCCCGCGCGATCCACCAGGCGAGCCCGAGGCGCGGCGGCCGCTTCCTGACCCTCGCCTGCGTGACTGCGACCCAGGAATCGCTGCAGGCTGTCCTGGAAGGTCGGGGGGAGCCCGACGATCCCGCCCGCCCGGACGATGCGCCGGCCGGCACCGTTCTCCTCGACGAGGTCGGCGACCTGCTTCCGGATTTGCAGATTGCGCTCAACTCGCTCCAGGACGAGGAGCCCATCCGGATCATCTCGAGTACGGCGCGGAACCTCCCGGACCTCATCCAGCGCGGGCGCTTCCGCGAGGACCTCTATTACCGCCTGAGCGTGAGCCGCATCGACCTGCCGCCGCTTTCGCAGCGGCGCGACGACGTACCGCTCCTTGCCGCCCACTTCATGGATGAGCTGGCACGCACCAGCGGCAAGCGCCATGTGCTTGCGCCGGAAGCTGTCGAGCTGCTCATGGTCGGCGAATGGCCCGGCAACGTTCGGCAGCTCGCGACGTTACTTCAGCATGCCGCCTCGCTCGCGACCGGTCCGGTCATCAGCGCCGAGCTCGTGCAACGCGCGCTCGGCAGCGGCACGGCGCCGCAGGTCTCGACCTTCGACGAGGCGCGCGACGAGTTCATGCGGAACTACCTGGTGCAGCTGCTCCAGATCACGCGCGGCAACGTGACGCAGGCGGCGAAGCTCGCAGGCAGGAACCGCACGGATTTCTACAAGCTGCTCGCCCGGCACGGGCTGCAGTCCGAAGAGTTCAAGATCCGTTAACCCGGATTGTTCAATCGCTTACGGTCGATTCCAAAACTACTTGTGCAGAAGTTGAAATGAACGCCGGAGCAATGCAACTCCGGTGTGCAGGAACATGTGGTCGTTGGGGCGCGCCTGTAAACAGCAAATTTGAAACCGATGAGGGAGCTCGGACGGATTTAGAATTTTACATATCACTGCATCTTGCGGAAGGTCCGCTCGTTCCGAATTTTTTTGGAGCGACATATTTCACGCCACTGTCTTTTTTTAGGACTAGACTCCGCTTCGCAACCGTGGGGAAACCCGACATGCAGGAGCTACTCCGCAAGGAGTGCCCCGGAGACGGAACTCGCGGACGGTTCGCAAGAAGACGATCGAAAGATCCGGAGGTAAGAACTAAGGGAATGACCGATCCCGGAGGGGATACCAAATGAAATCACGATCCAAAGCGCTGGCAATCGGCTGCGCTACAGCGCTCGCCAGCATCCTGTCGCCAGCGACGGCAATGGCCACTGGCGCTTGTTACGCCTTTACCCACTTCAACCAGGAATCCGTCAGCACCACCTTGGGCCCGCCAATTGTCCTGCGTTACATTCCAACGCTCGTTGGAAATATCAACACGGACACCGAGGCCAGGACGCTCAACCACCTGGCGCAGAAAGCCTACAGTCTGGTCGGCAAGGCGACGGTATTGTTCGATGACCGATGCGCAACCACCGGGCCAGCGGACTGCCAAGAGGTCACCAACGACCTGCCGCAGATTCGCCTGATGACCACGGTCGACGGAACGATCATCACCGGTCGATTGCTGGCGGGGGCGTGGTCGCCGGACGCCCCGGGGGCCCACATGGGAATCAATATGCACCTCCTGCGGTTCGTGCCCGGGATTGAAGGACTCGCTATCGGTCCAATAACGCTGGAATGCACCACGCCTCATACGGCCCCGACTCCTTCCTCCTGGCTATGCAGCGTGAGGGTCGAGTTCGATCTTGGGTATTTCCCGTTCTTTCAACAGTTCGCTTTCAACTCGCCAATCGTCCTGCAGAAGCTCCCGCCCAACACGGCCGCGGCGTGCAGCGTGTTTGAGGATGGTGACCTGACCGTAAACCTTCCCGATACGTAATGGTGTGACCGACTGATCAGGGGGTCGATGCCACGCATAATTAGCAAGAGGCCCCGGACCCACATGGGACCGGGGCCTACTTTTTGGCAATCCCGATCTCGTCTCAATACGTAATGATTACGTTATTGGAGCAGGTCGTCGTATTGAGGTTACAGACTTTGTAGGTATACGTACCGAGCGCCAGTGGGCCATCCCGCTGGATGCCGTCATTTGCAGTCTTGAACTTCGTGGCGTTGCGGTAGTAGTTCACGCTGCCGCCTGTCGCGCCAGTCCATCTCAACCTCGCGTACCGCTTTCCATCCAGCTTCACCTTGGTGACCGTCAGACCGATGGTCGCCGTAGGTGGCGGCGGCGGCGGCGGCGGCAGGATCCCGCCCAGGAAATCGTAGGCGACCTTGGCCTGCACAATGCCGTATCCGTACGTGTTGTCCTTGCCGGCGGCACCCTTGTCGAGCGCAGTTTTCTGCAACGCGTCGCGGATCTCGGCGTTGGTCTTTGAGGGGTAGTGGCTCCAAACCAGCGCCGCGACGCCCGCAACGTGCGGAGTTGCCATCGATGTCCCGTTGTACGGCTCGTAGCCGTTGCCGATTCCCGCTGAATTGACGAGCGAAGATTCGCTGTCAACCTGAGCGAGCGCGGCCTGGCCGTCTTCCCTGCTGAGGCTGATTGCCGGGATCGTGCTGGTGCCATTCAGGGTCCCGGTGAAGCTGCCGGAGACATTGTTGTAGATCACCGCGCCAGCGCCTCCACCAGCCGTCGCGTTGGCGACCTTTTGGGCGAACGAGACGTTGCCCCGCTGGCACAAGACGACATGCCCGATCCACGAACCGACGCCGTCGCAGAACCCGCCATCGACCAGGATCCCCGTTGTATCGATGCGCGCCGATCCGACCAGGTTGGCTCCGTACCAGGTGTTGTCGCCCATACTCAGCCTCGACGTATTGAACGGCGTCGTCGAGACCACGCCCACGCCGGGCGCCGCCAGCTCGACGTCAGCGTTTCGCTGGGAGAAACTGGCTATAGTGCCGGCACTGTCGACTGCCGCTACGGATATGACCGATGCGTACCCGGCGGGGTACGAAATCGCCGTACTGCCGCCATTACCCGCGGCCGCAATCGACAGTACGCCGACGTCATCAGCGCTCTGAAACGCAGCCTCCTCCGCGGCACTAGGCTGAGAGCCGCCAATGCTCATGTTGACGACGAGTTTCTGGCCCGTGCCGGCCACCGCATCCTGGCATCGGCTGAGTGCGGCGATGAGATCCGACGAATAGGACCAGCCGCAGCTCGAACCGTTGAAGACCTTCTCGACGTGAATCTGGAGCAGGCCGTTGCGATTGACGCCTACGACCCCGACCGCATTGTCGGGCGCCGAGACCGTACCGGCCACGTGCGTGCCATGCCCGCAGCTGTCCTCATACCAGTTGCCGGTGCCGCTGTCGTTCGTGCCGGTGACATTCGAGTCCTGCAGGTCTTCGTGATCTCGGTAGTAGCCGGAATCGATGATGCAAACCGTGGCGCCGGCAGATGCACTGCTCGTGGTCAGGTCGGCATGGTCGGCCTGCACCATGCTGATGCCGTAAGGCTTGCTCTGGGCCAGCGGGTAGCGCCGCTGGTCAACTTCCACGTACTCCACGTTCGGGTTGCTCCGCAGGAGTCGGAGGGCCTGCTCGGATAGATACACCGCGACGATCTTCTCTCGCGCCAGCTCGCGCGCCACGCGGCCACCGGTTGATTTCGTCGCGGCAGCAAAGCCCTTGATAGTTCGAAACTTGACGAGGTAGCGACCGTCGCCCTGCGGCGCGTCGTCCTGAGCCATCGCCGCGGGGACCACGACTGAGCCGACCATCAGCGTGGCGATCGCACAAAGACCGGACAACACTTTCATGGGGAGTCCGATGGCCGCAGGGGAACTGCCGCGTTCCCGATTGCAGGAAATTATTTAGGAGGCTTCGTGGTCGGATCGTGTAAGGGCGCAGCAGCCAAGTCAAGTAGTCCTGCCAGTCAAATCAGTCGGTCATCCGGCGGCCGCTGCCCTCGCGCCGGTCGCTCATCCTGTGCGCATGCGGATTCGCGAAATTGACTCTGCGGTCGCGCGGGCTGCGGCGGTCGTTGTGGTGCACGTAACGGCACTGGCACGTGGACGATGTACATCCTCGAATGGGCAGTTGGGGTGCGCTGGATGCGAGGAACCGGCGGCCCTCGAGCTTGCGCGATTCAGCGCAGGCTTTTGGGCCGGGTTCGATGCTCACCGCATGGTAAGGATTGACGACCCTGCGATATTCCATCGGCCGGCCGGACGTCCGCACCTGCGCATCGATCCTCTTGCGCAGGAGCCAATTGCCAAGATTGAACGCCATGGCCACACCTCCTGTGCGCCCTGAACATATTAACTGCCAGTCGCCATAACTTGTCCAATATTTAACCATTATGTAATGCGCTGGCGCTCGCAGGTCGCGTGCTACCATCTCTCCTACATTGAGCTTCGTCGACGCCCGAAAGGCGCTCCTGCCCCAGATGTTGAGCGCCGACCTTTGCATCGTCGGCGCTGGCGCAGCCGGCATCACGCTGGCCACGGCCCTTCTGCCCACCGGCCGTGACATCTGCCTCGTGGAAAGCGGTGGCCTGACGCCGGATGCCGATACCCAGGCCCTCTATGACCTTGACGTCATCGGCTATCCGCCGCGCGCGGACTACATGTCGCGGGCGCGTTATTTCGGCGGCAGCTGCAACCTGTGGGCGGGCCGCAGCATGGGCCTGAATCCGATCGACTTCGAGAAGCGAGACTGGGTTCCGCATAGCGGCTGGCCCATTCCGTACTCCGAAGTCGCCCAGTACTACCGCCCCGCCGGGCGGATTCTGGGCCTGCCGGACCTGGAACAGGTCTCTGCCCGGGAAGTGCCGTCGCGCATTTCCCCCCACGAGCGAAAGTTGTTCCAGGGCAACGTACTCGCGCCGACGATATCGGTCTGGGCTCGCAGCCCGAGACGCTTTGGGCCCCACTACAAGAGTGATCTGTGGGCGGCGAAGAACCTGACGGTCCTGCTCAATCTCTCCGCGACGAGCTTCGTCGCGAATCCCGCGGGCGATTCCATCGAATCGATCGAGACGAGCACGCTCGAGGGCAAGCGCGTCACGATTCGCGCGCGCCAATTCGTGCTGGCCTGCGGAGGCATCGAGAACGCCCGCCTGCTGCTCGTGTCGCGCGACCGTCATGCTGCGGGCCTTGGCAACGAGCACGATCTCGTCGGCCGGTTCTTCATGGATCACCCGCGCGCAGTCTTTGGCCGCGTCTCGGTGCCGGCAGGCGCCGAGCTTCCGCTGTTGCGCGGTCGTCCGCTACGCGATGGAAAGTTTCAGCTCGGCATCGGCTTGACACCGGAGGCGCAGCGGTGCGAGCAGATGCTCAATCACTACGTCACGTTCGAGGAGCTGACCTCGGGATATGCAGAGGCGAGCTACCAGTCCGTCGTACAGACGATGAAGGTCGTCCTGCGCCGCGGTCATGCGGGCAGCCGCTGGGACCTCGCGCGCTCGCGGGTTGCCGAAATTCCCGAGATGATCTACCTGCTAAGTCCCAAAGAGCTGATGCCGCATCCCCTGTACCGAATGTACGTCGCGTTGCGCGACCGCCTGCCGCGGCCCCGGAAGCCGAAGACCTACGTCGCCGTATACTTCTGCGAGCAGCCGCCCAACCCCTCGAGCCGGGTCGCGCTCGGAAACGAAACGGACAAGCTCGGCCTTCGCAAGTTGCGGCTCGATTGGCGACTGGATGGAACATTCAGGGAAAGCCTCTTCAGGATGCAGGATCTCGCCGCAAGGGAGTTTCAACGGACCGGCGGCGGCACCTGGGAGCCGAGCCTGGAAGAGCCAACCTTCACGGACGCATCGCACCACATGGGAACGACCCGCATGAGCGCCGATCCCCGCGAGGGCGTGGTTGACATCAACTGCCGCCTGCATGGCGTGCAGAACCTCTACATCGCGGGCAGCTCCGTGTTCCCGTGTGCGGGACACGCGAATCCGACCTTGACGATCGTCGCGTTGGCCGAAAGGCTTGCGGCTCACCTCCGGCAGCAAGCGGCTTGACGGGCTCGCGAGCCTTGGAAGTGCGAAATGGCGCCGGCCTCAGCCTGTGCATCATCAATTTCAATGGCAAGGCCGTCCTGCCGTTGGCACTTCGGGAGGCCTGCGCGCTGCGCGCCCATTTCGACGACATGTTCGTCGTGGACAATGGTTCGAGTGACGGCAGCGTCGATTCCGTCGAGCATGACTTCCCGCCCTTCCGCGTCGTGCGGCTGCCGACAAACCTTGGCGCAGGCGGCGCACGAAACGTGGGCCTGGCAGGTGCGCGCAACGCAAGGATCCTGTTCATCGACAACGATGTGGCGCTCACTGCGCGCTGCGTCACACGTCTCCAAGAGGCACTCGATCAATATCCGGCGGCCTCGCTCGCCGCCGCATCGATTGTCTACGCACACCAGCGCGACACGATCCAGTACGACGGGGCCGAGTGCCATTTCGTCGGCACCCAGGTGATGCTCGACGAGGACCGGAAGATTGCCGAGGTGCCGCCGGCGATTCGGGAGGTGGGATCGTTGAGCACCTGCGCATTCCTGGCGGACCGGTCCCGCCTGCCGGCGGGCCACGCGTTCGACGAGTCATTCTTCTACATGTTCGAGGATCACGACTTCGGCGTGCGGGCGCGCCTGCAGGGATCCTCGGTCCTCTCGGTGACCGACGCGTATTGCTACCACGGCGCAGGCACCGCGGGCCTTTCGATCCGCCAGCTCGGGACGTATTCGACCAGGCGGGTCTACTACCTGATCCGCAATCGCTGGATCGTGATCCTCAAGAATTTTTCGATCCGGACAATGATCGTCTGCCTGCCTTTCTACCTTTTCTACGAGCTCGCACAGGTCGCGATCGTGATCAAGAAGCGTTGGCATCGCGAATGGGGGCAGGCGATCGTCTGGATGGTCGCGAACTTGCCGTCCGTGTTGCGGGAACGCCGCAAGGTCCAGTCGGCACGGCGCATTTCGGACCGTGAACTGCTGGTCGGAGGCAGGCTGCCGCTGCGTGCCGAAATGAGGACCGGCCGTCTCGAGCGAATCGCCACCGGAATGCTCGACAGCGCAGCGAGAGCCTACTGGGTCCTCGCCTCGTGGCTGATCTGACGTGCCCGACAGGCTGAGAATCGCCGTCGTCGCCGCGTGTCCGTTTCCGCTCGCCCGCGGCACGCCGGTGCGCATCCTGCGCATCGCGGAAGCGCTTGCGGCCCGCGGCCACGAAGTGCACGTCGCCACCTATCACCTCGGGTCGGGCCCGGTCGAACACGGTGTCCGCATCCATCGCATCGCTGATGTCCCCTCGTACACGCGGCTGGCTCCTGGACCGACCTATCGCAAGGTGATCGTCGTGGACCGCGCGCTGCGGAAACTTCTCCGGAAGCTGCTGCGCGAATGCAAGTTCGACGTCATCCATGCGCATCACTACGAGGGCATCCTGGTCAGCGCCGGCTCACGCCCGGACCGCCACGTGCCGCTCGTCTATGACGCTCACACGCTCTTGATGTCCGAGCTGCCCTATTACCCGCTGGGGCTCCCCGGCCCGGTCAAGCGCGGCGTCGGACGACTGCTGGACCGCTGGCTGCCGTCGCTCGCCGATCACACGGTCAGCGTCACCGAGACGATCCGCGAAAAGCTCATCCGCGACGCCGGAATCGAGCCTGGCGTAGTTTCGGTCGTTGCCAACGGCGTGGAGGTCGATCATTTCGACCCGGCCAGGTTTCCGCCACGCGCGGCACCAGGCGGCCGCACACTCATCTTCACGGGGAATCTCGCCGAGTACCAGGGAATCGACCTGCTGCTCCGCGCCTTTGCGCAGGTGACACCGAAGGTCGAGGACGTCCGCCTGCGCATCGCGACCGAATCCCCTTTTCAGCCTTATGACGCGCTCGCCCGCGAGCTCGGCGTGCGGGATCGAATCGACGTCGTCGCGTCTCCGCCGTTCAAGGAACTGCCGCGAACGCTGATCGACGCCGACATCGCGATGAATCCGCGCGTCGATTGCGACGGCGTGCCGGTCAAGCTCCTGAACTACATGGCGGCGGGCCGGCCCGTCGTGTCATTCGACTCATCGGCCCCGGGCGTCGTGCACGGCAGCACCGGCTGGCTCGCGCCCGGCAGCGACATCGCGGCGTTCGCCGAAGGCATCGTGACGCTCCTGAACGATCCGGCGCTCGCCGAACGCCTCGGCCAGGCGGCCCGCGACTACGTCGTGAAGAACTGCAGCTGGGACCTGGCCGCCGAACGCTGCGAAACGCTCTACCGCCGGCTGATTGCGGAGCGGGCGTGACCGCAAGTCGCCGCCTGTCGATTTGCTATGTCGTGCCGGGTCACGACCTCCTGGCCTCGGTCGGCCCTACGCGGAACGTCTTGAGTCTTGCACGCTCCCTCAGCCGGCATGCGGACGTGACCGTGGCATTCCGGCGCGTCAATAAGCCGGACATCCCTCCCGGCCTGCGTGCGCTCGAGATCCAGCCCGCAGCCACCGCGACCACGATCGACGACTCCGCCATGCGCGGCGTCAGCATTCCCGAGTTCGTGAATTTCATCGGTTCGCTGCGTCGATTCGCCAGGCGAGAGCTGCGGGAGTTCGACGTGGTGCTCGAGAAGAGCTGGCTGCTGTCCGGCTACGTCTCGTCCTTATGCCGGCGACGCGGCCAGCTCGGCGTGCCGATCGAGAACATCGTTCCAAATGCGGCCCAGGCCGCACGGGGACAGCTGATGAAACTGCTGCGGCTCAAGGCCGGCAGCTGGCTCGCGGGGCGATTGCTGCGCAGCGCTCCGCTCGTCATTGCCGAAACGGAATTCCTGAGGAAGGAAATCAGCGTCTTCTGGAAGATTCCGTTCGAGCGGATCGCTGTCGTCGACCTCGGCGTCGATCGCGAACTTTTTCGCCCCAAGGACCAGGGCGCCGCCCGGCAGGCGCTTGGCATCGATCCCTCGGCGACCGTGCTCCTGTATGTCGGCGTTCTCGACTACACGCACAACCTCGCGCCGGCAATCTCCGCACTGGGATCGAGCGGGTTGCCGGGACTCGAGCTGCATGTCGTCGGCGACGGCCAGCGCGGGGCCGAGTACCAGATTCTCGCGAAGGATGCAGGCGCAAACGTCAGGTTTCACGGGCGGGTCGCGCACCGCCAGGTTCCGCAGTGGATCGCGGCCAGCGATCTCTGCCTCGCGCCCTACGACGCGTCCGCCTTCGCCTCGGGCGAGCTCGGCTATGCGACGATGAAGATTCCGGAATACCTGAGCGCCGGGCGCGCGGTCGTGAGCGTGCCGAGCGGCCGTGTCGCATTGCTGGTCAAGGATGGCGTCACCGGATTTCTGTTCGGGAACGAAGCGGCGAACTGGGGCAAATTCCTGCGCGACATGCCCGCTCGTGCCCGGCTTCAGGCCATGGGACAGGCTGCGGCTGCAACGCGGCTCCAATCATGGGACGATACCGCCGATGCGTACTTCGAGCATTGCCTGCGCCTGCTTCCCGCGGCCGTCCGCCGCATGATCTGAATTTCAGCGATATGGATACCTACCGATTGAGCGTATTCGCCCACCTCTTCTTCAGCATCCTGCTGATCGGGCTGGCGTTGTTCTGGGTCATCATGCGGATCGCGCTCAGCCACCGATTTGCCGCCGGCGAGGCGACGCGGATGCTCGCGGTCGCGCAGGCATCTCGATGGCCGCATATCGCCGTTCCCTACAAGTGGCGATTGCCGCTTCCCTGGATCACCTGGGCGGTGATCGCCGGCGTTTGGGTCAGCGGCATCCTGATCGCGAATGCGACCGGACGCTCGCCGTGGATCGAATGGTGGCCGAAATGGGCATTTGTCCTCATGGTGACCGTCATGCAGGCGCTGATGACGTTCCGGGTCCGGCCCGGACTCTTCAACCTACAGCTCGCGGCACTCCTCGCGACGATCGCGGTGTCCGCATGGCTCGCGAGGATCGGCTGACATGACGCTCTACATCGCTTGCCTCGTGCTGCACCTGCTCGCACTCATGCTCTGGTTGGGTCACATGTTCGTATGGTCGCTGATCATCGGCCCGGCGCTGAAGCGCGTGGAGCCGGCGGAGACTGCGGAAGTGCTGCGCGAGAGCAGCCTGTTCCGCGGAGGCCTCGGCTGGCCCGCGCTCGCGGTCCTGGTTCCGACCGGCCTCTATCTTTTGAGCTACCGCGGAATCATGCCCGCGGATATCCTGTCCGGCGCGGCGTTCCAGGGAACCCAGGGCACCGTGATCGGCGTCAAGCTCGCGCTGGTCGTCGTGATGATCGGTTACCAGGCGTACTTCAGCCATCGACGCGCGCCGATCGCGATCTACTTCGACATGCTCGCCGCGATCGTGGTCGTGGCCGCCTCGGTCGTCCTCGTCCGGGGCTGGCTCTGAATGCGGAGCGCACCCGCTCGCATGCTGGTCGTCGGACTCGAGATGGGCGACGGACAGCTCATCCGCGCCTGGTCCGCGGCCGGCCTCCTGCCGAACTTCAAGCGCCTGTTCGACGAAGGCTCGTGGGGATTCCTCGAGACGACTGCCGATGAGCTGCACATCTCGGCCTGGCCCTCGATCTATACCGGCGCGAAACCGGGTGAGCACGGCGTCTACTTCACGTTCCAGCCGGCGCCGGGCCTTCAGGGCTATAAGCGATTTCACGAAGGGATTTACGGCAGGCCGACTTTCTGGAGCTTGCTCGACCGCGCCGGCCGTCGCTGCGTAGTCCTGGACCCGCCGTATTCCCACGCCGAACCGGGTTACGGCGGCGCATACGTTCACGACTGGGGCACCTGGGCGCATTACCTCGCGCCCGGGTCCGTGCCTGCCGATCTCCTGCCCTGCCTCGAGAAAGCCTGCGGCGCGTACCCCTTGGGACTCGAGGCCAACGATCTCGGCTTCGCGCGGCTCGATCCCGCCGACACGAGCCGCCGGCTGGTGAAGTCGCTCGAGGTGAAGTCGCGCGCGGTCCGCTGGCTGATGCGCGAGCGGCCGTGGGAACTTTTCTTTGCCGTGTTCGGCGAAACGCACGCCGCCGGCCACTACTGCTGGTCGGCAGGCCTCAAGGGCGACTCGAGCGACGCCTCATCCGCGATGTTCCCGGTTTATGCGTCGCTGGACAGGGCGCTTGGTGACCTGCGCGAAGCGGCCGGGCCGGAGACCACGTTGATCGTCGTCTCCGGCGACCGCTGCGGACCGAATTTCGCGGGCTGGCACTTGCTGCCGGAAGTACTCGAGCGGCTTGGCTGCGCCGGCGGCAAGGATCAAGCCGACGGCTCGACGCCTCCGCCCGCAAAGCGCTTCGATCCGGTCAAGGCGCTTCGCGACCTGTTACCCAAGGGCTTCCGAAAGAGCCTCGCGCGACGTTTGCCGACAGCGTTGCGCGACAAGCTCGCGCAGCGCGTGGACACGGCGGACATCGACTGGTCCGGCACCAGCGCTTACTGCCTGCCGACGGATCTCGAAGGCTACATACGCATCAACCTGCGTGGACGCGAACCCCAGGGCATCGTGGCTCCAGGCGAGCAATACGAACGCCTGCTGCAGATGCTCACGGCCTCGCTGCTGGATTTGCGGAACGCCGCGACCGGCGCACGGATCGTCCGCCGCGTGATATCGGCGGACGACGCGTTTCCCGGCGACCGGAGAGCCCAGTTGCCGGACCTGATCGTACAATGGGAAGCTGCGGGCCCGATCAAGAGCATCACCTCGGAGCGGACCGGGATGGTGAATGGCGAGTCGCCGGATACGCGCAGCGGCACGCATTGCGGACCGGGATTCGCCGCGGCGGCCGGCCCCGGTGTTTCCGCCGGTGCGACATTAAAGGCGGCGAGCATCCTGGATCTTGCGCCATCGATACTCGCGCGCATGGGTGTCGAGACGCCGCCGGCAATGCAGGGCCGGATCTGGCAGCAACTGACGGAGTCATAGCAGGGAGTCACGTGTGACTATCAAGATTCTTCAGGTCGGCGCGGGACTGCGTGGGCGGCACTGGACCCAGTTCGCGCGCGCGCATCCGGATTTCGAGATCGTGGGCATCGTCGAGCCGGATGACGGCTCGCGTGAGAAAGCGAAGGCCGTCGCCGGCGATACGCGCTTCTTCACGGACCTCGGCGAGGCGCTGAGCCAGGCCAAGGCCGACGCCGCGATCATCGTGACCCCTTCCGCGTCGCACGCCGACGTCTGCATCCGGTGCCTGGATGCCGGGCTCGGCGTTTTGGTCGAGAAGCCGCTCGCCACGAGCGTCGCGGACGCGCGCCGCGTCCTGGAGCGCGCACAGTCGGCCGGGCGTCCCGTGGTGGTTGCCGAGAATTACCGCTTCTTCGCGGCCGAGCGTACGGTCAAGCGGCTCGTCGAGGAAGGCTTCATCGGCCGCATCCATCAGGCCTTGCTGATCGACCGCCGCAACCAGCCAAGCCGCGTCGAGGGTCCCTGGCTCGCCAAGATGCAATACCCACAGCTTCAGGAGATCGCGTCGCATCACTTCGACTCGCTGCGTGCGATCTTCGGCTCGCGGCCGAAGAGCATCAGCCTGCGCGTCTGGAACCCGCCCTGGAGTGATTACGCGCACGGCGCCTGCACAGAAGCCCACATCGACTTTGGCGATGTCCAGGTGCAGTACATGGGGAACCAGCTCTCCCACCGCTACGGCTTCACGCTCTGGATCGACGGCGAGAAAGGCGTGCTGTGGACCAACCGGCGCATGGTCGCCTGGCGTCCCGCCGGCAGCCGCTGGTTCCGCCCGATCCGCAACGACAAGGTGCCGAAGGGCGACGAGAAGCCGTACCCGCAGGGCGGCACGACGTCGCTCCTGAATGCGCTGCGGGACGCCGTGCGCGATGGCAAGCCGGCGGAGACGCGCGGCGTGGACTACATATGGACGGTCGCCATGATCGAGGCCGGCAAGCTCGCCGACCGCGAGCGCCGCACCGTTGAACTCGCCGAGGTGTACCCGAGCCCGCTCCCGGACCCGGCCGCGCGATGACGGGCGGCGACGCCGGCTCGAGGCGGCGCGTCCTCCTGATCGGGCTCGACAGCGCCGATGCCGACCTGATCGACCGGTGGATGGATGCCGGTTACCTCCCGACATTTGCGCGGCTCAAGCGCGAGGGCGTCCACGCGCGCCTCGGCACGACCGCCGAGGTGATGCACGTGTCGGCCTGGCCTTCGCTCTACACGGGGACCACACCGGGTCATCACGGCCTGTACCACGCCTACCAGATCCGCGCCGGCGAGCAGGTCATTCACCGGACGGACCCGACGACCTGCGGACGACCGCCGTTCTGGAAATTCCTCGACGAGGCGGGCCGACGTTGCATCGTCTTCGACGCTTTCATGGATTACCCGCTGCCCGGCTATCGCGGCGTGCAGGTGCACGACTACGGCACCTGGACCTGGTTCGGCGAGCCCGGATCGTCGCCGCCCGGCATGCTGCGCGACATCAAGCGGCGCTTCGGATCCTATCCGGCACCGGAGCACAGCAACTTCGTGCAAGTGCCGGACGACACCGCGCGCTTTGCCGGCCAGCTCGTCGCAGGCACACAGGTCAAGGCGCGCATCGTGCAGTCCATGGTTCGCGAGCGCGACTGGGACTTTCTCTTCGTCACCTTCGGCGAGCCGCACGGCGCCGGGCATTATCTCTGGCACGTCGGCGACCCTGGCTATCCCACACACCCTGCGGGCAAGGGCTCGAATCCGGTCCGCGACGTCTATGTCGCGGTCGATGCAGCCATCGCCTCGATACTCGAAATTCTGGACGACCGCACGACCGTCATCGTGACTTCCGGCGACGGCATGGGGCCCAACTATTCGGGTTGCCACCTGATGCCCGAAATGCTCCACCGCATGGGTCACTTCTACGCCGGCAGCGTCGGTGGCGGCGCGCAATCGACCGCGCCGAAAAAAGGGCTGCTTGCGACGATACGCCAGGCCATCCCACTCGAGCTGCGCCAGTCGGTCACACGCTGCCTGCCCCGGTCGATGCGCTACAAGATGAGCATGAAATGGATCAATTCCGGGATTGACTGGCCGAGATCGAAGCTCTTCTGCATCCCGAACTCGAATGAAGGCTACTTCCGCGTGAACCTGCGCGGCCGGGAACCTCAGGGCATTGTCGCGCCCGGCACCGAGTACGAGGACCTCATCGCGTCCCTCAGCCAGGAACTTGCGGGCCTTCGCAATCCCGTCAACGGCGCGCCAGCGGCCGAGCGCGTGACGCAGGTGGATCGCGTGTTCCAGGGCGAGAAGCGCGGCGACCTTCCCGATGCAGTGATCAGCTGGAACCTGAACGCGCGCGTCACCGACCAGCTTGAAGCGCCGACCGCAGGACTGATCCGCGGCAAAGCCGGCCACGCCGTATCGCCGTTCTACAACGGCAACCACCGGGCGGCCGCGTTCGCCTTCGCGCGCGGGCCGGCGGTGCCCGGCGGCGGCCTGGACAACGGTCACATCCTCGATTTCGCGCCCACCCTGCTCTCGATGTTTGGCGTCGAGGTGCCTCGCTACTTTGAAGGCCGCGACTGGCAATGGCCCCGATAGGGGATTTCCTCTGGGGCGCGGCAACCGCCAGCCACCAGGTCGAAGGCGGAAACCGCTGGAATGACTGGTGGGAGCTTGAAGAAAGCGGGCGGCTACCGCACCGCTCCGGCGAAGCCTGTCGTCACTACGAGCTGTACGAGAGCGACTTCGACCTTGCGAAATCGCTCGGGCACAACGCCCACCGGTTTTCCATCGAGTGGAGCCGCATCGAACCGCGACCCGGCGAGTGGAACCCGGCAGCGCTCGACCATTATGGCGACGTCATCGCAGCGCTCCGACGCCGGGACATCGAGCCGGTCATCACGCTGCACCACTTCACCAATCCCGCCTGGCTGGCAGAGCGCGGCGGCTGGACCTCGCGCGACTGCGTCGACGCGTTCGCGCGCTACGTCGACTACGTCGCCGCGCGCCTCGCGGGGTCGGTCAAGTACTGGCTGACGGTCAATGAGCCGACCGTCTATGTGAAACACGCCTTCCTGAGCTGCGACTGGCCGCCTTGCGGGTCACGCAGCCGAATTGACGCGGCACGCGCAATGCGCAATCTCTGTCGGGCGCACCGCGTCGCCTACGGAATCCTGCATCGGCACCGTTCCGACGCGATGGTCGGATTCGCGCACAGCGCGCCCTACGTCGTACCCTGCGATCCGGGCAGCATTGTCGACCGTCTCGCGGCGCGTGCGCGGGATTTCGCGCTGAACTCCATCGTGTTCCGGCTGCTGGGCGCAAACCCACGCAAGGTCCTCGACTTCATCGGCATCAACTACTACGCGCGACAGGTCATTCGCGCCAGGTCCGAGGCCGGCAAGTATTCCCCGTTCGGCACGGAGTGCATGGCCGATCACCACGGCTCGCCACGCGCCTTTTCGCCGCTCGGCTGGGAGGTCCATGCGCCGGGACTCGGGGCAGTGCTGCGACAGTTATCGCGTTACGGCGTGCCGTTGATGGTCACGGAAAACGGCATTGCGACGGCTGACGAGACGCTGCGTACGCAGTACCTGCGGGACCATGTGGCGGCACTCGGCCAGGCGGTGCGATCGGGGATCCCTGTCCTCGGCTATCTTTACTGGACGCTGATGGACAACTACGAGTGGACCGCCGGCCGCACCGCGCGATTCGGGCTGGCACACGTCGACTTCGAAACGCAGCAGCGTAGCTTGCGTCCCGCGGCCGACGCCTTTAGGTCACTCATCGCCTCCGGCGGAATTCTTTAGTCGATCGTCTTCCGCACCGAGCCGCTTCAGCAGTGCCCTGGCGATGACACGGTTACCCAGTATGTTGGGATGCCCGTCGACACGGAAGAAGAGCTTCTTGCCTTGCGCAGCACGCTGGCGGAAACGATCCGTCAGGTTGATCACTTCAATTCCCTCGGCCTCGAGCGCCTGCTCGAGCGTCGCCGCAAACGACGGGAACGGAGTCCCCTGCAGCGGAAGGTAGATGGCTTCCTTGGTCGGGAACAGCACTGCCACAAACTCGGCTCCGTTCTCCCGGGCTAGGTCCCGAGCCGTCACGGCGGATTCAATCACGCCTCGGAACGCCGACGCGGCCGGGTCATTCAGTCTCATGGCGCGCTTGTAGACCGCTGGAACCAGCTGCAGCCGCTTGCCTTCGATCGTCTTGATCGACTGCGCCTTGTGCGCTTCGCTCAGGTCCTCGATCATCGATTTCAGCAGCAACATCACGAGACTGCGCTCCAGTACGCTCATCACGGCGTTCGGCGGCCTGCCGCCGGAGAACCGCCACACGTCAAAGTTTCCGGGCGATCCGGCTTTGATCCAGTTGTCGAAATCCTCGGCGCCGACGAGATCATTGCCAGGAAAGATGCCGAACACCAGGATGCCGGGATTCAACTCCACTCCGAACCGCTCGAAATAGCGCAGGTACTGTTGCGGCGACGTGCCCGGCAGCCCGAGGTTCACGATGCGCTTTCCCGGCAGGCGCCTCGCCACCAGGCTTGGCCATGCCACATCTTTCTCGACGCCCCAGCCGTAAACCATCGAGTCGCCGACGATGACAATGTCGGCCTTCTCCGGCCAGGGCGATGCGTTGCGGAACCCATGCTCGTCCGACTCGATCAGGAAACTGAAATCCAGCGTTTTGATTTCCGTCCGGTAATGCGGCGGATACACGAAACCGAGATACGGGTCGCCGACCGACTTAACGCGGGTCTGCAACTGATAGAGTCGCTTGATCTGGGCTCGCTCCGGCAAGAGCTGCGGGCGCAGGCGCAGGAATCCCTCAGCGAGCAGCAGGGCCACGAGTACCGCGGTTGGAACCAGCCAAAGCGGGGCGTAACGCACCAACCAGCGCTGTCTCGTGCCAGGTCCTTGGCCGCTTGTCATCTCATCTGCAAGTATGCCACCTCAAGGCGCCCTATTCCTTTTGCGGCCCAACAACAGCGCAATGTCGCCCGGCACAATCAATCCGACGATTCGCATCGCGCCCACTGCCCCAGCTCCGAGCAGCAGCAGTTCCGCCAACAGGCCCGTACCGGACGATGGAATGATCCAACCGAGAGTTGCGATGCAAATCGTGACAGCCAATGTCAGCGCCGCCTGGCGTGGCTCCAGTAACACGCCCATTTCACGCCGCACGAAATGGCCGATGAGAATCGTCGCGATGGCAAAAGACAGGAGTGCCGCTGTCGCGGCACCGGCCGCTCCGAAGGTGGGGATCAGGATCAGGTTCAGGACGACCGCGATCGCGAGCGCCGCATAGATGCGGTGCGCCGCGACCTCGGCGTGTCCGACGCCGATCACGATCGCCTGAAGGGCGCTGAGCACCGTGAAACCCATGCCCTGGGCAAAGATCAGCAAGGCAAGATAAGGCGCCCCGGTCCGGTAACCTTCCCCGAAGAACAGGACCATGACCTCACCGGCATTGACCGCCAGCAACGCGCAAACGGGAACCAGCAGGACCATCAGGAATCGCGTGGTGCCGAGCACGAGCTTCCTGGCCGCGGCATCCTCCCCCGTGCTCCTCGCCCTGGCGATCAACGGCACCAGGACTGCAACCAGGACGAAAGCGAGGATGTTGGGCCCGCGCGCCATGCTCATCGCGGCCACGTACACTCCTCGGGCTTCCGAAGTGAACGACGTGCTGAACGCGCTGAGCAGCCAGAGATCGATGCCGAGCAGGCCCTGGATGCCCACGTCGCCGAACATGATCGGCACGGCCGCCGCAACGATGGTCGCGCGTTCGGCCAGGTTCAGGCGCATGGACGGCCATCCAATGCGCGGAATCATCAACAGCACGCCGAGGATCGACGCGGCGACATTCACGATCAGCGCGCCCTCGATCGAGAGGTTGTCGGTCGCGAACAGTACGGCGATGCCTGCGGCGCGGGCAAACGCGTAAACGCAGTGCACGATTCCGCTCACCGCGAAATCACGCCGGCCGCTCAGCACATGGATCATGACGCGGTAAAGGCCGAAAAACGGAATGTCGAGGATCGCGATGCGGAAGAGCAGCGTTCCGCGCGGTACGTTAAGCCAGTCGGCCAGCAGTGGCGCTGCAAACCAGAGGACCGCGAATCCCGCGACGCTGACCGCGAAACCAAGCCAGATGCCGGCCGACTCGAGTGCGGATTGATCCGGGGCAGTGCCGCCGCCGACCAGCCTGGTCAGTGCCTGCGGAATTCCGAGGCGCAGGACCTGTTCGGAGGCGAGCAGCACCGAATAGACGACCCCGTACACGCCATAGGCGACCGGCCCGAACCCGCGGGCCAGCAGCACGGCGATGATGTAGCCGCAGATCGACTTGCTGGCGAATCCGAGCATGTTCCAGAACGCGCCGGCCGCTACCTGCGCACCGATCGATTTCCCGTCTGTGGGGGCGCTCATCGGGACCTGACTATCGACTCGGAACGCAGCAGGAAGATCAATGCGCCAGGTCCGAGGATTGCGGCGAAGCCTGGGTCGGGCTTTCATGCCGCGTCGTGCGCGCACTTGCGAGGGACTCGATTCGATGGGTAATCGAGTCAGGACTTTCGCCCATCAGGAATGTCCTGCCCCAGATCTCGAGCCCGACCAGGCTGAACAGGCTGTGGGTGCTGCGCTGGTCGCTCGCGAGCAGGCGTTCGATGCCGCGTCGACTGAGTCCCAACGTGCCCTCGCAGAATCCTCCTGCGAAGAAGGCGGGCGTCGCGATCGGCGCAATGTAGTGCTCGAGCGGCAACGGGAAGCCCATCTTGCGGCGCCAGATCAGCTCCTTCGGAAGGTGGCTCCGCGCAATCTGCTTGAGGATCCACTTGTCGGTGTAACGGCCCGTCCGCCACTTGACGGGCAGGTTGATCGCCGTGTGCACGAGCCGGTGATCCAGGAAAGGCACCCTCGCCTCCACCGACGCACCCATCGAATTCCGGTCCAGGCGGCGCAGGAGCGGCGTCAGGAAATCGCTGAGGTCGGCGAGCATGCTGCCCGACAATTCGCGCGCCATGCCGTCGGGAAGGAATCCATAGGCTGCCCGGCATCGCTCATGGAAGTCCGCGCGCACGTACTGGTCCAGCACGCCGACAGTAGTCGGCATCAAGTCGCGGAACCGGTGCGCATTGGCCGGCAGCCCTGCGCGCGCGTAGACGAGCAGCGCCAGGACCTTGTGCACGCGCTCGGGAAGCATGTCGAACCAGGGCTTGAGCCGGCGCATCATCATGCGCCGGCGATAGTTCCAGGCGTACCCGCCGAAGGTCTCGTCGGCGCCCTCGCCGGTCAGCACGACGATGGTGCCGTGCTGGCGCGCCACCTGGCTGATCAGGTAGTAGCCGACCGAGTTGGCGAACGTCAACGGCATGTCCTCGAGCCAAGTCACGCGGGCGAGGCTCGCGCGAAAGTTCTCCGGCGTCAGCTCGAATACATGAAGCGGAATGCGAAGTTTTTTCGCGAGCGCGTCCGCGAAGCGGTGCTCGTCAAGCTCCCTGTGACCCGCGACCGAAATGTGAAACCCGGAAAGCTGATCCGAGTGCCTGGCCGCCAGCGCGGTCACGAGGCTCGAATCGAGACCTCCGGACAGCAGCGTCCCGACGGGCACGTCGCTGACCAGGCGCAGTCGAACGGCTTCGTCAAGCTGCGATTCGATGAGGCTTGCGATCTCGTTCTCGGACATCTCTGCGAGACGCCGGTTTTCGTCCTCGCTCACCTGCTCGATCGTGGAATACCAGGGCTCCTTTCGCATGCGGCCATCGCGGATACGGGCGACGTGGCCGGGAAGCAGCTGGCTGATGCCTTCGATCAGCGTGGGTTCCGTCAAGGCATCGACATTCCGATAGAGCCACCAGCGCCCCAGGCTGCGCTGATCCACCGAGTTGCTCCGGCGCTGCGCCATGAGCGCCTTGATCTCGGAAGCGAAAAGGATCCTGCCGCCCTCCTCGGCCCAATACAGCGGCTTGACACCGTAACGATCGCGCACGAGAAACAACTCGTTCTCCTGCCTGTCGTAGATCGCGAACGCAAACATCCCGACGAACTTGTCGAGGCAGGCGGGCCCCCAGGCGATCCAGGCCTTCAGTATGACTTCGGAATCGGAGTGGGACCGGAACGACGCGCCCAGGCGCCCGAGTTCGGCCCGGACCGTGGCGAAGTTGTAGGCCTCGCCGTTGTACGTGATCCACCACCGTCCCGTCTCGTCGCTCATCGGCATGTGGCCCGCGGGCGAGAGGTCGATGATCGCGAGCCGGCGCGAACCGAGACATGCGCTGCCGATCGAGCGTACCCCGCGATCGTCCGGCCCGCGATAAGCGAGCAATTCGCACATGGACTCGACCACGCGCTCGTCTTCCGGCCCGGCCGGCGAGCCGTCGAGATGGATCAGTCCCGCGAGTCCGCACATGACTGTTTCCCGTCAGTCAAGCTCGAAGCGGTCTTCGTAGCGCTGCTTCAGGTGCTCGGGCTGGCGGCTCTTCTCGAGGTACGCGTTTCCGACCACCAGCACCTCGATCTCGGTGCCCATGAAACAATGGAAGCTGTCTTCGGGCGTGCACACGAGCGGTTCGCCGCGCACGTTGAAGCTGGTGTTGACGATGACCGGGCAGCCGGTCAGCTCTCCAAACCGGGATATCAGCGCGTGGTAGCGCGGATTCGTCTCCCGGTGGACCGTCTGGATCCGCGCCGAGTAGTCCACGTGGGTCACTGCCGGGATGGTCGAGCGGGCAACATTGAGCTTGTCGATCCCGAACAGCCGCTGCTGTTCCTCGGACATGGCGATGCGATGCTCAGGCCGTACGTCCGCGACCATCAACATGTACGGGCTGTCGTCATCGATTTCGAACCAGTCCCCAACACTTTCGCGCAGCACGGATGGCGCGAACGGCCGGAACGACTCGCGAAACTTCACTTTCAGGTTCAGGAGCCGCTGCATCGTCGCCGACCGCGCATCGCCCAGGATCGAGCGCGCGCCGAGCGCGCGCGGGCCGAACTCCATGCGCCCCTGGTGCCACCCGACCGCGAGGCCATCGGCCAGCGCGCGGGCGCTGCGCTCGATGATCGCGTGTTCATCGAGCATTTCGAAGACAGCACCAGCGGCGGTGAGCCGAATCGAAATGTCGGCGTCGTCGTAAGCGGGACCGAGGTAGGCGCCATTCATGGCGTCGTGGCCATCAGCGGCGCACCGTCGCTGCCCGCCCTTGTACAAGTGATAGGCGCCGAGCGCCGCCCCGACGGCGCCGCCGGCATCGCCCGCCGCAGGCTGAACCCAGATCCTTTCGAAAGTCCCGCTCCGGAGCAGCTTGCCGTTCGCCACGCAGTTGAGCGCCACGCCGCCTGCGAGACAGAGATTGCGCTCGCCGGTCTTCCTGCGCACGCCGGCCGCGAGCTTCAGCACGACCTCCTCGGTGATTGCCTGGATGCTTGCCGCGAGGTCCATTTCGCGCTGGCCAAGGCGCGCCTCGGCCTGGCGGGGCGGCCCCCCGAATACCTCGTCGAACCGGCTGTTAGTCATCCGGAGACCGGTGCAGTAATCGAAATAGTCGAGATTCAGTCGAAACGACCCGTCGTCCTTGATGTCGATCAGGTGCTCCTTGATCGCATCGACGTACCGCGGCACGCCGTAAGGCGCGAGGCCCATCACCTTGTACTCGCCGGAGTTGACCTTGAAGCCTGTGAAGTAAGTGAAAGCGGAATAGAGCAGCCCGAGCGAATGCGGAAAGTGGATCTCCTGGAGCACCTCGAGCTTGCTGCCGTTGCCGTGCGCGAGCGACGTCGTGCTCCACTCGCCCACGCCGTCCATCGTCAGTACGGCTGCGCTTTCGAACGGCGAAGGATAAAAGGCGCTTGCGGCATGGCTGAGGTGATGCTCCGAGAAGAGCAGCTTGCCGGTCCAGTCGACCGTCTTGTCGAGCTCCCCACCGAGCTGCTTGATCAGCAACGATTTCTGGAACAGCTTTTCCTTGATCCAGACGGGCAGAGCCTGGCGGAACGAGCTGAAGCCGCGCGGCGCAAACGCGAGGTAAGTCTCGAGCAGCCGTTCGAACTTCAGGAACGGCTTGTCGTAGAAAGCGACAAAATCGAGGTCGCCGGGCTTCAGGCCTGCATGATCGAGGCAGAACCGGAGCGCGTGCGACGGGAAGCCCGAGTCATGCTTCTTGCGCGTAAAACGCTCTTCCTGCGCCGCCGCGACGATCTCTCCGTCATCGATCAGTGCCGCGGCTGCGTCGTGGTAGTAGGCCGAGATCCCCAGTATCTTCATCAGAAGATCGTGTAGATGAATGGCGCAACCGCCGAGCCCTGCGCAAGGATCAGCAGGCCGCCCAGCAACAGCATGACGAGGACGAGCGGCAGCAGCCAAAGCTTTTTGCGCGTCTTCAGAAACGCCCAGAGTTCGGCCAGGAAGCTCATTACTCGCGCTCCTAGAACTGCTGCGGGAAAGTCGAGCCGTCCGGGCCCGGCGGATTGCGCTCGATCCAGTAGCTGCGACTCGCTGGATCGTAACGACGGCGCAGCACATCCCGGCCGCGCAGGCGCATGACTGCTGCAATCGGCGTCACCAGTCCGAAGAAAATCACGCCCATCACAATCGGGCTCACGATCTTGTTTAGCAGGTGACCGAGATGCATCCAGGCGACGTTGAGTGGATGCAGGACTTTCGGAATCGCCAGTGCCGCCAACAGGAATACAGCGGCAAGCACGAATGCCGTGACTGTGTAGCCGCTCTGTTTCCACGCCAACCAGCCGCCGGCAAGCGCAAAGACGACCGCAAACGTGAAGCCAAAGGACCGGTCGCTCGGCAGCAGGATCGGACTCGCGCGCTTCATGCTCATAACCTTATCATACCGTCAGACAATTCAGGCTAATCACAGGGTTACAGCAACCTTGTCATAAGTTGCCTATTGTGAAGCAAGTTCGATTTAGGGACACTGTGATCGCACTGTCGAAACTACAAGATCAGCAATAGCGTGAACCAATCGACTCAGGAACGAGATCCACGGCGGCGCCGTGATCTGATCGAACGCGTCGCATCCTTGGTGGGAGGTGCGTTCCTGCTCTTCATCGCCGGAATGCTGTTTGCGAGGTTCGGTTGGTTTCCGTATCCGATTCTTGAGAATGCAATCATCGCCGCACGCGCCGCCGCGACTCAGCTGGGTTTGATTGCGGATGCTGAAACAGGTGCCGACGCTTCCGATGGAGAGAGAACCGGTGGACAAGGCGGAGTGACAACTTACGATGCCGCCCTCGCGGCAGGGGGATTCACGGTTTTCACTTCCGGGGAGAACGAAGCGGCATTCCTGATCGACATGGAAGGGCGCATCGTTCATCGCTGGTCAATGCCTGCTGATGAAATGCGCGAGCGGTATGGCGCCGACATCCTGCCGGACGTTCCTTTAGGCTGGCGATCGACTCATCTGTATCCCAATGGCGATTTGCTTGTGGTGCTCCAGCATCGCAAGAACGCGCCGTACGGATTCGCTCTCGCAAAGATCGACAAGGATTCGCGGCTGCTTTGGGCGAATTTCCAGAACGCCCATCATGACGTCACTGTCGGCGAAGACGGACTGATTTACACGATTGGTCAAGAGCTCCGTGAAGACGCCGTGCCGGGGCTCGATTCTTTGAAGGCGCCATTCCTGGAAGACTTCGTGCTCGTGACGTCCGAGGACGGCCGAACCATTCACTACATTTCGGTCATGGAGGCGTTCGTCGGCACGCCGTTTGCGTTGGCGGTGAAGCAGCTCGTGAAGGTGCGCGACTGGAAGGGGGACTATTTTCACGTCAATGCGATCGAGCCTTACGACAGCCGTAACCAGATTGCGGTGGTTCAGAAGGATCAGGTTCTGATATCCATACGCAATATGGATTCCCTCGCGACCCTGGACCTGAATTCGGGAAAGATCACCTGGCTGCTGAACGGCACGTGGATGAAGCAGCATGACCCTGACATCGTCAATGGCCGCATCATCCTGTTCGACAACCGCGGCGACTTCTCGCGTGGAAGCCGTTCGCGAGTTCTCGAGATCGACCCCTTGACCCAGGAAATCACCTGGAAGGCCGATGTCGGCAAGGACTACGATCTGTATTCGGGCTGGGGAGCCAGCCAACAGGTACTGGAGAACGGCAACGTGCTCATCACGGAGTCGGCGCCGGGACGGCTGATCGAATTGACTCGAGATGGCAAGCTGGCCTGGGTGTACCAGACTTCCGGCAAGTCGGAGGGCGGGCGGTTTGCTCCCGCGATTCAGGAAGCCCGACGATACCCGGCGCAGTACCTGAAATTCGAGTTCAGCGACAAATGATCACCCCGGGAAGACTCACCATGCACGGTTCCAGGAATTCGTCAATCGTCGCCGCAATCGCTCTTCTCTCCTTTGCCTTGCCAACTCAGGCTTACGTGGGCCCCGGCGCGGGTGTCACGCTGATTGGCGCTCTCATTGGCCTCCTTTCGGCAATCTTCCTGGCCTTGTTCGCCGTATTGCGGTGGCCGATCCGCCGGTTTCTGGCTCGGCGGAGGGCGGCCCGCGATGAGGCCGCAACCGGCGAGACGAAACCGTCGGAGACCGGATCGAAGTAGTTTGATCCAGGTGGACGATTCCGCATTCGGATTCGCGCTCCCGTCAGCTTGATGGCTCCCTCCTCACGCACAGATAGATTTGCGGTGTCGCCAGGCACGCGTGCCTTCGGATATGTATGCCACGAATTTCCGCGATTCTGGAGAGTAATCGAGGGCATCGAGTCTTCGCTGATCCGCGACCGGCTCGCCGAAATTTCAATCAAGGAACCTGTTTACGTGACGGGCCTCGCGCGATCGGGCACGACCATCCTGCTCGAGTTGATCGCCAACCTCCCGGAAGTGGCGACTCACCGCTACCGTGATTTTCCGCCAATTTGGACGCCGTATATCTGGAACAGGTTTCTCCAGCTCGTGCCGAAGCCAGATTTGCCGCCTGTCGAGCGTCCCCACGGTGACGGAATCGAGATCACTCCCGACAGTCCGGAAGCCATGGAGGAAGCAATCTGGATGCGCTTCTTTCCGGACTCACATGACCCATTGGCATCCAGTCAGCTCGGGCGTACGACAATAAATGATGCCTTCGCGGATTTTTACAGGCGCCATATTCAGAAGCTGCTGCTGATTCGCGGTGGCCAGCGCTATCTGTCGAAGGGCAACTACAATGTGGCCCGACTGGCCTATATCCAGGAGTTGTTTCCGGACGCGCGATTTATCCTGCCGATCCGGCACCCTGTGGGCCACGTCGCGTCGCTCATGCGGCAGCATGAAGTTTTCTCCAATGGCCAGGAATCGCACCCCTCGGCACGCGCCTACCTGCGCCGCGTCGGTCATTTTGAGTTCGGCCTCGACCGGGCCCCCATGAACATGGGAAATGCGGACTCGGTCAAGGAGATTCTCGCCCGATGGAGCGTCGGTGACGAGTTGAGTGGTTGGGCCCTGTACTGGTCGCACGTTTACGGCAGTGTCCTAGACCAGCTAGATGCGGACCAACGCTTGCGCGAAGCGGTGCTGATCCTTCGGTACGAGGACCTTTGCTCACGACCTCAGGAGGAATTGACGCGGGTGATGAATCATTGTCGCCTGGACGTCGGCATCCAGAAAATCGGGGCGATGTCATCCCGACTGCGGCGTCCCGACTATTACTCGAGCGGTTTTGACGAGGCCGATGAACGAACTATTCTGGATTCGACGCGCTCGACGATGAGCAGATACGGTTACCCAACCGGTCCGAACGATCGATCGGGGCGCTGATGGGCCGCAGCCGGACATGGATCCGAAAAATCCTGGTTGCACTGGCAGCCTTCGTGGCGATCGCCGTAGCCGCGGAAATACTTTTGCGGATTCTTTCGCCGGAGCACGGCAATGAAGAAAGCCCTGCAATGGCGCGGATCAAGCAACAGATGGACGCTCACCACACGCGCTATGTCCCGGATCCGGATCTGGGCGCACTCCTCGAGCCTTCGCGAACGACGATGGTGGAGACGCCCGACTTCATCTACAGCCTTCAGACGGACCATGCGGGATTTCCGAATCTCGAGCCGTGGCCGACGCAGATCGACGTGGCAGTGCTGGGTAACTCACTGATCACCGGGTCCGGTGTCGGGAATGAAGGCCAGTTCACCACGTTGCTCGGTCACGAGCTCGGCGGGCGCAGCGTCCTGAATTTCGGCATCCATGGCGGCGGCACGGGCCACCAGCTTCGCGCTTTCCGCAAGTTCGCCGCACCGCTAAAGCCCAAACTCGTCGTTTCGACGCTTTGGCTCGTCTGGGAAATCGACAACAGCCTCAAGTTCGAGGATTGGCTCGCCGACAACACGCGGCCGGACTTCACGAATTACCGTTTGACATACGGGAAATCGTCTCCGACCGTGACACTGAAGAACTTGTTCTGGCATCTGGCGGGCAGCTCGCGCCTGCTGCGTGCAGCCGCCAGCTGGCTTCGATCCTATCGCGGCGTTCGTGAACCCGACGAAAGCATCGTGCTGGCAAGCGGCGACGTCATGTTGCTCTCGAATCGCAATGCGGCCCGCCTCATGCAGGGTTGGGAGCGGCCCAGCCCTCGCAATGTTCGCGACGTCTTCTACACACCGCTCGAGTCGCTCAAGCAGGAAGTTGAAGCGAAGGGTGGAACGTTTCTGGTCGTGCTGATCCCGAGCAAGGAGGAGCTTTATGCCGCCAAGGATTTTCCAAACTTGCTGATGGTCGTGAACGAGGCACGCACCGAGCTTGCGGCGCGCGGTATCGCAACGCTTGATCTGTACCCCGAGCTGGAGCAGCAAGGAACGCCACCACCGTTCTTCAGCGTCGACATGCACTTGAACGCGTCGGGCCACCGGCTCGTCGCTCATGCCATCGCGCGTTGGGCCGATGAGCGAAAGATCTTTCCGCGGAATGAGGACGGACTGCTCGACGCGGTCCGCTGAGCTAGGCCGGCCAGGGCAAGGGTCTTCCCAGTAATTGCGCCAGTCGCTGCCGGTCGGCACTCGTATGCTCGAGCAGGAACGACTGCGAGCGCGCGTCGAGCACCGGCTTGGCTCCGGTGTTCAGCTCCGTTGCCTTCGCGCCGACCCGCGCGACAAGTTGCGAGGGCATGATCCTTCGGGCCAGGCGCCGTAGCCCAGGATTGTTGACGGCCATGGCGAGCAATCGCGAACGCGGCGCACCAGAGCGATGGCGCGCTTCGAACGTGTCAATCGGCGCCTGCTCTGCGACACCCAGGAATCGGAAGATCTCGGTCAACACCCCTCGCGTGTCTCCCACCATGTCCTCGAAGAAGTAGATGCGCATCCGGTCTGGCCCGAAATATTCGAGGAATCGCTCGGTCGGCTCCGCGTAGCTGGCGCTTTCCCGGTACAGCCAGAGCGCGCCGTAGCCGCGTGCCTTGCGCTCAGGCTCTGCTTGCAGCGCATCCCAAAAGGAAAGTCTCTCGCGTCCGTCCCGGACCAGGTGCGTGTACTGCGAGAACGCCTTTTGGACCGGGTCGCGCAACATCAGGACGATTTTCACGCCGGGTAAGTGATCGCGAATCGCGTCCCGTGACGGCCACCAGGAAAAGTATGACGGCGAGCAGTCGCCGATCGCCTTGCGGCCGACGGCATCCCGGAAATGTGCCAGGTACGATTCCCACGTAGCCGCCATGTGCTGAATGTGCCCGGTATCGCCCGGTCCCTTGGCGTTGTTGCGGAGCCAGTCCGCGGCGAAGAAATGCAGGCCTTTTTGCTTCGAGACGAAGACCTCCGGATGCTGGCCGAGCCAGTTGTGCAGGGAAGTCGTCCCGGACTTGGCGGCGCCGATCAGGAGAAAAGTTGGAACGGGCGCCGTCATCGTGTTTCCACCAAACGCGACTCCGGGAAATTTCGCCATGACAGTGGCCTGCCAAGCAGGACGGCCAGGTTCCGCACGTCCTCGCGATAATAGTCGGTGAGCGTGTCGCGCGCCTGCGAGTCCATTTCGGGCTTGGCGGCCCTGCGCACGAGGAAATTCTCGCGCACCCATTTCCTGGTGCGCGCAGGCACCAGCAACTCGGACGCGCGCGCCACCGAGCGGTTTCCGAAGAGGACCCGGGCGATGGGACCGCGAGCTTCGCCAAACTGCCGATATGCCGTAGGAATGAAGCTTTCGAGGTCATGCTGGATCTCGAGGAATTCGAGGACTTGACCCAGCGTGCCCTTCACGTCTGCCATGAACTCCTCGAACAGGATCACCTTGACCCGCGCCGCGCCAAAAGTATCCAGGAAACGCTTCACTTGCACGTGATAGAGCCCGACGTCGGGACGCAACAGCCCAAAGTCCTGTCGCGATTGCAGCCGCAATCCGCGCCTGACCTCGTCGTGGAACGAGCCACGCACCTTGCCGTTGTTTCGCATCATGAGGTAATGCGAGAACGCCCGCTCGACCGGGTCGCGAAGGCTGATCAGCACTCGACAGCCCGGTGAGACCTCGTGGATCCGCTGTGGCGCTTCCGGGTCCGCAAGATAGGTCGGGCTCGCTTCGCCGATGATCCGTTGGCCCGTCGCGCCCGCAAATAGCTGCAGGTACTTCTGCCTGTCCCGGATCGGCCGCACGGGGTGATCGTCGGGCACGACAATTCTCGAGAAGTAGTTGGGTTCCTTGATCTTCGACATGAAGATGCCGGGCACTGCCTGCAGGTAGGCATGCAACGACGACGTGCCGGCCTTGGGAGCGCCGACGATAAAGAAATTCGGCCACGTTACGGCCGTCATTCCTGCTGGGCGGCCGGATCCCGGCATAACGAGATCGGACAGGAATTGGTGCAAGGAATCGGCTCGCGGGCGGGAACATGGTCCATGCCGATCACCCGGTAACGTGAGACGGTCATTGTCCCGAAATTCCGGGCGGGATCGCGACTTTTCCAGTCCATCGTGCCAATGGGCTCGAGGCGCAATGGAATGCCAGCCAAGGTACCCGCCCGGTCCGACTCGAGCTCGAGATGCGCCGTCAGCCGGCTGTCCGGCCGAGTGACCAGGACACCCGATCGGTTGGCCAGCAGGAACACTTCGAGTTGTTCGGACGATAAGCTCCGGTTCGCCGCACCGGGCGTCCTGCAGATATTCCCGGGATGCAGGCGCGTCTGCCAGGCCACGTACGGCGTCGTGAGCAGGCCGAAGAAATCCGCGATATAGCCATCGCTCCCACGTTTCAGCTCCGCGCGGTCGATCAAGGCCCGAAGCTGCCGAACGTTGTCCTCGTCCGGAATAGTTGGAACCGGGTTTGAGCTCAATCGCGAACCGCCGGGCAGGCGGTTCATTGCCGGCTCCAGCATGAAAACTCCCATCGCGGCCAACAAGGCCGTCGCGGCTGCTGCGCAGCGCGCGCGGCTCCAGCGCTCGAGATTGAGCCATTCGAAGGCACAGGCGATGAACGGGATGAGGAGCAGGCCAATGGTCGTCGTGTAACCGGACTTGATCGTCATCGTGTCCCGAAATGCGGAGACCGCAAATATCAGAAATAGCGCCAGCGGCGGAATCAGCCAGACAGACTCGATTCGCTTCTGTCGCAGGCAGCGATATGCTCCAACGGCCATCAACACCGCAATGGGTATCGTCAATTCCACCGCCGTGCGGCCCGCGAGCCTCGCAATGCGGCCAAGTCCCGGAACCAGACGCGTGTCGAGCTCCCGCGCCAAGATGTCCTGCGTCCAGGTCGCGGTCGCCAGCAGGCTGTGCAGCGGATTGCCGTATGCCAGGGCGCTGCCGATCATCCAGATGACCGGGTGAATCATTGCGGTGATCAGGAACGCGGCCGCCAGTTTTGGCTTCTTCACCAGGAGCAACGTCAGGAACGGCAGCAGCAGCCAGGCCTCGTAGCGGAGCATCGATGCGAGCGTGATGGCAAGACCGGCCAGCAGCGCGTGTGAAATTCGCCCGTCCGGCCGCCAGGCTTGCACCAACCCGAGAAGGCCCAGGCCGAAAAACAGCATGAAGGGCGTCTCCGCCCGTGCGCCCAGGCTGACGGCAATCGCGGCCGGGTACATGGCGAATATCAGCCCCGCCGCAATGGCCGAGCGCCGATTGCCAAACAAGTCGAGAGTCATCCGGCAGGCGATCACGGGTATGATCGAACCGATCGCCACGTGCAGCGCGATCGGCGCCCAGACCGGATCGGACCAGAACCGGAGCACCGTGCCGATCAGGTAAAAATGGAGCGGGCCCCACAGGCCGCTCGTCATCAGGAACGGATCGTCGGCCCACCGCCAGCCGAGCCAGATCCGCGCCGCCGTATCGCCGGTGTCGAGCGTTGCAAATGGCAGCAGTGCGAGCCGCACCGCCAGTGCAAGCGCGAATAGCAGCAACCCTTCGCGCCAGTGAAAGCGCGGCGTAGGACCGGCCTCGGACATTGCCTTACTGTAGCCGTGATAAAGTGCGGAATCATTGCGCATTCCACGGCTCCTGTTGACCCGGGTCTCAGTTTGACATTATGCCGCCGCAGTATATTCCCGATTTGACTCAAATCGCCGCGCCACCACTCGAATTGTCCGTGATCGTTCCCTTCTACAACGAAGAAGAGAACATTGCGCGCATGCACTCCGCCATCGTCGGCGCGATAGAGCGAATCGGCGTTTCCTTCGAGATGGTGTTCGTCGACGACGGCAGCCGCGATCGCACGCTCGAGCGCGCCATCGAGGTCGCCCGTCAGGATTCCCGCGTCCGCATCGTGAAATTCCGCCGCAACTACGGCCAGACGCCGGCCATGGCTGCCGGCATCGAGCAGGCTCGCGGCAAGGTTTTGGTCACGATGGACGGCGATCTGCAAAACGATCCTGCCGACATCGCGCACTTCCTGGCGAAGATCGACGAGGGCAACGACATCGTCGTCGGATGGCGCCATAACCGCCAGGACAAGCTGATTTCCCGCAAGATCCCGTCGCGCATCGCGAACTGGCTGATCGGTAAGGTGACGGGCGTGCCGATCAAGGACAATGGCTGCTCGCTGAAAGCGTATCGCGCGGCCCTGATCAAGGAGATTCCGCTGTATTCCGAAATGCACCGCTTCATTCCCGCAATGGCCTCAATCGCCGGGCCGCGAATTGCTGAGATCAAGGTTCGCCATCATGCACGCCAGTTCGGCAAGTCAAAATATGGACTGTCGCGCATCTATAAGGTGCTGCTTGACCTGATGGTCATCAAGACCGTCACCTCTTTCACCGCCCGGCCGCTCCTCTGGTTCACGCTGCTCGCAATGCCGCTCCTTTTGCTTGGATTCTTCGCGATCGGTTATTCGCTCTTGAGCTGGCTCGAAGCGCCGGGGCCCATGCCATTGCCGATCGCGGGCACTGGCGTAATCCTCGTGTTCGGGGCAATGATTCTTGTGAGCGGAGGTGTGCTCGGCGAATTGATCTACAAGCTCGGCGACCTGCGCGATCAGCAGTTCTCACGCCTGACGGAGAATACTTGGGGCGCGAATCGTGACTGACGCCGTTGCTCTGACGAATCCGGATTTCTCGGTCATTGTTCCCGTCGGCAGTCGCCATGCGGAGGCGACTTCCCTGCACGCGGAATACAAGTCCGGGCTCAAGGCCATGGGCCGCAGCTACGAACTGATCTACGTGCTCGACGGTCCGCGGCGCGAGTTCGAAGTCGGATTGCGCCGGCTGCTCGATCGTGGCGAGCGATTCACGGTCGTGTCGTTGACTCGCAACTTCGGCGAGGCGACTGCCCTGATGGCAGGCTTTGAGCACTCCAGCGGCCAAGCCGTCGTGACACTGCCCGCCTATCATCAGATCCAGGGTTCGGAAATCGCCACCCTGGTCGCGGCCCTGACAAGGTGCGATATCGCGGTTGGACGCCGCTGGCCACGCGCCGGAGGAATGTTCGAGCGCATGCGGCGCTCGCTGTTCCACAAGCTACTCAGCTGGGTGACAGGCGTCAGGCTTCGCGATCTCGGCTGCGGCGCTCGCGCATTCTCGCGTCGCGTGCTCGAAGAGATCCAGCTGTACGGCGATCAGCACCGATTCCTCGCAGTTCTAGGCGAACGCCAAGGCTTCGTCGTTCACGAGGTTGATGTCGCGCAATCGCCGAAGGATCGATTCACGAGCGTATACGGGCCGCGTGATTACGCCCGCGGGCTTCTCGACATTTTCACGATTTTCTTTCTCGTGCGTTTTACCAAGAAACCGCTGCGCTTCTTCGGAATGGTGGGACTCACGATTTTTGGTATCGGCTCGCTGCTCGTCGCCTGGCTGATCGCCGAAAAGTTGCTATTCGGCCAGGGACTGGCGGGCAGACCGGCACTCCTGCTGTCGACCCTCCTGGTCGTGCTCGGCCTTCAGTTATTCGCGCTGGGGCTCCTGGGCGAACTAATCATCTTCACTCACGCGCGAGCGATCAAGGATTACCAAATCGAGCGCGTGATTCAATTTTCACGCCAAGATAGCGCCGTCGATCCGTCACGCGCCTGACCAATGGTCAGGCACCATTGAATTACGAGCTCCGCCGCGGTCGACTTCAGCGGCGATTCGGCTCGTAGACAATGCCAGCGAACACCCGATTGGATTCGGCGCTATTCGGGTCGTTTTCATACTCACGCCACGTATAGTTGTAGCCGGCGAGCAGGCTGAACTGGCGCGTAAAGCGCCATTCGTACTCGATCGACCCGGCCAGGTACTCGCGGGTCTCGAAGGTATCGTCTTCAGCGACATCTTCGTCACGTATGACGCGTGCGGTAAGCCGCAGGTTCGTCCGTTCGCTGAAACGCCGCATCCACCGGAACCGCAGTTGGTCGCGGTTGACCAGCTGACCTGAGGAGCTAGGATCCAGATAGTGGTTCAATTCCAGGAACAACTCCGTCACTTCAAATGACCACTGGACGCCTGCCCCACCGCTGAAGCCGTTCTTCCAATCGGAATCGACCGCGTCTTCGGTCTTTGAGCGGCGCGCACCGCCGCGCACGTAAACGCGAGAAACCTCCGAGTAATCGTTGGTCCATTCGACGTCCAAGCCTTGCGAGTCGGTAACCAAGTCTGTCTCCGGCTCGTAGCGAGAAACCTTACCGCGAACCTTCACCAGACCGGTCGGCGATGTTCGAAATTGCATGCCCAGGATGCCGTCCAGATCCGTGAAATCTTCGCGATCGTTTTCGACCGGTTCGTCGAACTGGACGTCCTGGTAGCCGGCCGCCAGGAACATGGCCGTTCGTTCGGTCAGGTCGAATTTGATTTCAGGCCGGATCTGCAGGTCATCCTGATCCGTCGGATCCGTTGTCCTTCCGCTCCCACTTCCCTGGCCTGGCTCGCCCAGGCCGCCATCATCGTCAGAATCCGGAACGAACCGGCCTAGAACGGTCCTATGCGCATAGTCAAGATCCAGAGAAGCGACGGACTTCTGTCCGCGATACTCCCCATGCATGAGCAGGAAACCGTCCTCCGTATCGTCGTCTTCTTCGTCCGGGTACACCGCCACGCGAACTCGGGGCGTCAGCTGAAAATCGCTGCGCGGCGTCCTGGCACTCATCGAAAGCCGAGCATCCACCTCGAAGCCCGTGACGCTGATCTCCTCGTCCGGAATCGTATCCAGCCGATGATTGTCATCAGTTTCACCGAGCAGGGAAATCCTCGGATCTACTGACCAGTCCGCCGCGCCGGCATTGCCGGCACAACCCGCCAGCAACAAGGCCACCGCAACACGCGCATGCATGGTTTGCTTCCCCGTGGTCATGGCACGACGACGATGTCGCCGCTCCTCAGCTCAATGTTTTGTTCGAGGTCCTTGCCCTTGGCAACCGAAGTGTAATCAAACCGTAACGCTTCCTGCTTGGAACCGCCACGCCGCAGGATGATGATGTTCCCGAGGGAGGCAAATGCAGTTGTACCCGCTGCCATGCTGAGCGCCTGCATCACGTCGACTCGTGGATTGACTATGAATTCACCCGGCTTGTTGACCTGGCCGATCACATAGATCTTGTTGCCGCGGATCTCGCGGACCGACACCGTGACCACGGGATCGGAAATGTATTTCACGAGGCGTTCGGTCACGATTTTCTGAAGCTCGCTGACTGTCTTTCCGCGCGCATCGACAAGACCCACCAGCGGGAATGCGAAAGCGCCGTCAGGTGTTACCAGGACGTCGCCTTGCAGCGCCTCCTCCTTCCAGACGGAGACGGCCAGCATGTCACCGGGCTTGATGATGTATCCCGCCTCCTGCGCCAAAGCGGGCACGGTGAGGGCTAGGGCTGCCATCGCCAGCATTGCTCGATTACCTCGCTTGATCACCGCGCTATCTCCTTGATTTGACTGCGCCAAAGTCGCTGTCGAGGCGGAAACCGGTTCGACTGGCATTTGACCACTCGCATGATATCTCACGGTCGATATGGCTTGCCGTAGGCGGAAAGCTACAACTGCCTTCCGCCTTGCTGTCACTGCCAAGCGACAGAATCTGGAATTCGACAGTGAACTCCATCCCAAATGCCCTTTAAAGGTTAATTCAGGAACTCGCTGTGCGTATGACGCTAAACCATTATGTCGTAACATGTTCGGACGCCTTGGCAGACGCGTTTACTATCTGATCCCGCGGGGATTTCGGGCTAAAAAAGGCAAGAAAGCTTGAAGACTGAAGAGCGCTCGATTTCCGACTATGTCGCCACCGTCAGGCGGCACTGGAAGCTCGCCGCCGGCGTCGGGAGTTTCGTCGTACTGGCTTTCGTGGTGTACGCGTACACCGCGACCGCCATCTATGAGGCCACCGCGACGATCCAGGTGGAACGGCCGATCGTTCCCGCCTCGCTGGTCGAAACGACTGTGGACAGCTATGCGGGAGAATTGCTGGCCGCGTTGACGCAACGGGTGCTCAGCACGAAAAACGTTGCCGCCGTCATCGAGAAGCTTGATCTCTATCCTGATGCGGGCCCGAACGTGGCGATGGAGGATCTTGTCCTCAAGTTCCGCGGGAGTACCCTCGTCACGCCCTCGGTCGTCAATGTATCCACCGGAACCCGATCGGCGCAGGTCACGTACGCGTTCACGATAGCCTTCCAGTACGACGACGCCGAGAAGGCCAGCGCGGTCGCCAATGAGCTTGCCCGGCTGCACGTTTCGGAGAACGAGGCGATCCGCGCGGGGACTGTGGCCAGCACGTCCAAATTCCTCCAGGGGGAGTCCGAGAAAGTCGCCAAGCGCATCGCCGAAGTCCAGTCGAGGATCGCCGTCTTGCAGGGCCAGGTTGGCGGTGTCATCGCGGCCGAAGATCCAATGATGGCGGCGCAGCGATACGAGCAAATTGACCGAGAGTTGGCGCAAGTCGACGCGAGCCTGCGCGCCGCACGCGAGCGCAAGGACGTTTTGGAATCCGAGGCACTACAGACGTCCAAGTATCGGGCGATCCTCAGCGATGGCCAACCGGTCATGCGCGGCGAAGATCGACTGATTCTTGCACAACAGGAACTTGTAGCCCTCCAGGCGCGCTACAGCGACGATCACCCAGACATCCTGCGCCTCAAACGCGAGATTTCCGCGCTGACTGGCGGCCATTCGGATCATGCACTGCTGGCCACCAGGCTTCGCTCCACGATCTCTGCCACCGAGCAGCAGCTGGCGACCGCACGACAGACCTATTCGGAAGATCACCCCGATGTCGTGAGGTTACGGAGCAATCTCGAAAGCATGCAACGTCAGCTGGCAGACGCAGAAAGCCGTAGCGCGGCTCCGGTCGCGCCACCGCCGGCAGACAATCCGATTTATCTGCAGTTGCAGACTCGGATCCAAACCGCCCAGATCGAGATCAATGAACTGACCAGCCGACGCAACGATTTGTACGGTCGGCGCATGCAGTATTCGTACAACCCGGAACTCGAGGCCAAGTTCGGGCCTCTGGCACGGGAGCGCGACCTCTTGCAGCATGAATACACGGAATTGCGGAATAAATATACGCAGGCCACGCTGGCTGAATCGGTCGAATCGGAAGACAAGGGGCAGGTGCTGACGCTGCTCGAGCCCGCCCGGACACCGACCTCCCCGATCGAGCCGAATCGCCCGGTGCTGATGCTTTTAGGTTTCTTGCTTGGTCTCGGCGCCGGTTGCGGATCGGCGATGCTCGCGGACATGCTGGATCGCACAGTGCGCGGCTCGCGCGACATCGAGTCGTTGCTGCACCAGGCGCCTATCGCGATGATTCCGTTTATCGATAGCCCAGGAGACGTGGTACTGCGAAGAAAGCAGCGTACGCTCATTGCGCTCGTCGTGTTGACAGTGATTGTCGTCGTATTCGTGATAGCAAGCTAAAACTCAGGCGAGAGATTACTGCGTGAAAAGCTATATCGAACGTGCTATCGAGCTGGCAAAGGCGAAGCGTAAGCACGTGGAGCCATCGCAGGAGCCAATCGAAAGTCAGGTCGAAGCCGCCGGCCGCGACAACGTGAAGCGTCGTCGCACCTATGCCGTGCCGCATCGCGCGACGAACGGCCATCCGGCGAGTGCAAGCCACCTTCCTCCGATCGACCTGGCGAAGACGCCAGCCGTTACCACTGACGGCGGAATCCTGCGACACAATCGTGTCCTCGTAGAAAGCGATCCCATGCAGCCGGCCTCGAACGCATATCGCATGTTACGCACGCGCGTCATGCGCCAGATGCGCATGAACGGCTGGCGCCGCCTCGGTATCACTGCCGCCGCGCCAAATGAGGGGAAAACACTCACGGCGATCAACTTGGCGGTCGCCATTGCCGCCGAACACGTACAGCCGGTCGTCCTTGTCGACCTGGACTTGCGCCGCCCAAGAGCCCATCAGTATCTCGGGATTGACAAGAGCCAATTCACCAGCGTCGGCGACTACCTCGAGGGACGCACGAATTCCCTCGATCAGCTCGTAGTCACATTGAGCGAACAAGGATTGAGCTGCATCTTGAGCGCCCGCCCGTATGAGCGCTCTTCGGACCTGCTGGCCTCCCCGCAGGGTCAGGCGTTCCTCGCTGACCTCGCTAACCGGCTTCCCGATGCACTCCTGATATTCGATCTCCCTCCTCTGCTTTCCACGGACGACCCGTTGGTGGTCGCTCCGATGCTCGACGCACTGCTGCTGGTCGTAGCCGAGAAGGGCGCGCCACGAAGCGACGTTGCCAGCGCCGCCAAGCTACTGTCGGAGTTCAACCTGCTGGGCACGGTGCTCAATAAGTCGGTTGAGCGCAGCGATCCGGGCTACTACGCCTACTACTAGAATCTCGCTGGCCGGGCCGCGGCGGGCTCAGTAGGCCTTTCGATCGCCGAATACCCGGAATATCGTCTGGACCAGGATCCTGAGATCCAGTGTGGGGGACCAGTGCCGCAGATAGTCGAGGTCATATTCGATGCGGCGCTGCATGTCCTCAAGGCGGCTCGTCTCCCCTCGACAGCCATTGACCTGCGCGAGACCCGTGATGCCAGGCGGCACCTTGTGTCGAACCATGTAGCCCTTGATGAGGCGCCGGTATTCCTCGTTGTGCGCGACGGCGTGGGGCCGCGGTCCGACCAGGCTCATATTGCCTTGCAGAACATTGAGGAGCTGCGGCAATTCGTCGATGGAGTAGCGGCGCAGCAGGCGGCCAATACCGGTGATCCGTGAATCCTCGCGCGTTGCCTGGCGCACCGTTGCCCCGTCTTCGGTCACCGTCATCGTCCGGAACTTGAATACGTCGATGATGTGTCCGTCCAACCCGTAGCGACGCTGCCGGAAAATCACGGGCCCCGGGGAGCTCAGCTTCACCAGGATTGCCACGATCACAAGGAATGGGAAGAGCACGATCAATGCGATCACACTGATCACAATATCCATGACGCGCTTGATCAGCCCGCGCGAGCCCTGAAAGGGCGTCTCGCACATCGCCACGACCGGCACGCCGTCGAGCTCGGTCGTCCGTGACTGGATGAGATCCATCACGAAAATGTCAGGCACGAAATAGATCGACGCCGTCGTGTCCCGAAGCTCATCAAGCAGGTCGACGACGCGCTGCACCTGGCGCATCGGCAGTGCAATGAAGATCACATCAACATTGGTTCTCTTCGTGAAAGCCGCCAGTTCCGTGAGCCCGCCAAGCAGCGCCTCCTCTTCCGGTAGCCCGAGCCGCTCTGCGCTCCGGTCATCAAAGAACCCTTTGACGACGATCCCGAACTCGCGGTTGTTCCGGACGCGTTCCGCGAGGGCAAGACTGACGTCGTTGTAGCCGGCAACGACGGCGACACGTGCGTTGTGCGGCGAATGCATGTACCGCCGTATCAATTCATGAACAGCGATGCTCACGAGTATCAACGGTACGGGGGTTATCATCGACCAAGTCAGGATCACGCGCCGGGAGAACTGGGCGGATGATTTGGTTATGTAGCCGATGGCAACGAGGATTGCGAGCAATAGCAGCCACCGCAGCAGGAGACTCGCGGCAATCGACCATGATCTCGGCAGTAACGCGAGCGCGTCGACGCGCGGCCGTCGAATGACAGTTGGCGTCAGGATTGCAACTAGGACGGCCAGGATGCGGAACTCGGCATCAAATGGAACGTCGTAGAAAATCGACAGCCCATAGAGCATTCCAATTGCGATCAAAGGCGGCACCAGCAGTTGCGCCAGCACGAGCTGTCCGACAAGGACACTTTGCTTGAATACGATCGGTTCGTTCATCGCCGTCTTTTGGAATCTTTGTAGCTGGCCAACTTCCCTATCAGCAATTTTCGACGTCCGGCATACGGCCTGATGTGATCCATGTCATGTCCGCGCTTATGTCAAGCGTAGAGATCCATCGTCATACAGGCCGCGGTGGCATTATAGTTCAAGAGCCGCCTGACGCGGCCGTATCGGCCTGGCCCGCACGCGATTTTAGAGACGCTTAAGGGAGAAGCAATCCAGTTCGGCACAGTGGACGGGCATGCCGGCACAAGATAGCCCTAGTATCATCCCCACCGGCGTCAACTGCCCAAGGTTCATGTGGAGTGGCATCTCCGCGCGCCCGCTGATGCTATGCACGGAAGGTAAGTGATCTTGTTATCGCACGAGAGAGCCAGTGAACCGACCGTGGGCATCCACGAGGCGACATCTTTTGAGCCGCGTTGGCAGTTGTACCGCGCGATGCTCCTCGTGGTGGCTGCGTTGGCGACTTATCTTTATTTGCCGCTGCTTTCTGGCGGACGCCTGCTTGTACCTTCGTTCCCAACCGTCGCCATGATGCCGTTGCTGTACTTGACCGTACGCAGGAATATTTCAACGGCCGATAAACTTTTCCTGCCGAAGGTTGTGTTCGTTCTACTTCTCTCGATGGCATTCTCTCCAGGCTACGCCTACTTGACAGAGAAGTTTCTCAGTCTGGTTCAGTTCAGCCTGGCGATTGTAGTTACCGTAATGACCGTGCGACTGATGCAGCAAATGCGGCGGGAGGTGGTTGAGCGCTCTCTGCTGGTGGTCTGGTGTCTGTTGCTAGCTGGTTCGGTCCTCGAAGTGGCAGGGTTGACTCGAGAGATCAGTGATGCATTTCGAGCAAGGGTGTATGAGGAGATGTATACGCTTTATGACGGCGATCTTCGTGATATCAGTTTTGTGGGATGGGTTCGGCCGAAGGTGTTCTCAACGGAACCGTCGTGCGTTACGAAGATGTTCATCGTAGCGGTCAATGCGTGGCTATTGATCAGGGTCACAAAGATAAAGGCCGTCACGGCAGCCGCGGCCACGGGGGCCATGTTCGTAATCATGGGGAGTCCCATGTATGTTGTCTCGGTTGCCATGACGCTGGCAGTCCTTGTCTGGAATCCTTTGTCAAGCATTCAAACCAGAGTGGCAACTGTTCTTGCGGCCCTGATTGTCAGCGTGCTTTTTGTGGCGACTTTCGGGGATACAGCCTTTTCGACCCTGGAAACGCGAATTCAGCGTATCGGCACGACTGAGCCTGATGGTCAATTGGAAATCCGAAGCGAGAACCTTCGTGCAGTCATTCCATGGGTTTCTCTTGTCAACAATTTGAGCCGATGGCCGATTTTCGGTGTCGGGATCGGTGGCAAGGAAGTAGCCCTGGAAGAGAGTGGCCTTGATCTACTCAGCTATAAGCGAGTGATGGGCGCCAACGCATCGGCCGAGGTCTGGTCCTATCTTGGGTTACTCGGCGGAACATTGTTCATCTGGCTTCTGCTGAAGCAAGCTTCCCATACTGGAGTGCGGCGACTTGGACTGATGCTGATATTGGTGTTTCTATTCTCTCAGCTGATGGGGGGGCTGGATTCCTTCCGGTACTGGGGACACATTACACTGCTGTGGGGCGCGCTGGCCGTTGCGGACTCCAACGTCAATGGCGCCGCCAATCCTCCGCGGAGAATGGGTTCGCGTGCAAGTAGCATCGACGAACGCGCATTCGGCCACCAAGCGTCAGGGATTTGAAGAAGGGGAAACGGAACTCGAATCCCGGCCGCTGGAACGTCCTCGGCGCCATTTGCGTACTGCATGATTCGCGTCCATGACGATCAATGAGGCCTCGGTGCGACCTCATGTCTTTCGCCCTTGACTGCCACGCCAACAACTTCCAGGCATTGGCTGCGCAACCCCGGTATGACGGCGAGGAGCGAATCGTCCACCTTGTGACCGGCGAATAAGAGGCTGCGGATGAACCAGTTGTTGTTATAAGGCTTACCAATTCCCTGGAGGAATTTTTCGACCAATCCGAATTGCTCAATATTTACCGACGCGTAATCCTTCGTAAGGTCGCGTAAGTCCTCCATTTCCAGATCGATATCTCCATGGTAATGCGCAGGCCGGACTGTCCGCTGGATGGAACGGATGAACCGATGGGCGGCATTGTCCCTGACGCCTTCGGCAAAAAACAGCTTTCCTCCGGGCTTCAGTACACGGAATGTCTCCTCCTTGACATTGGGGTACTTGAAAACATGGTGCAGCACCGCATTGTAGACGACAACGTCGAATGACTCTGCTTCGTACGGCATGGCGGAGACATTTGCCACGCGGAAGTGGCAGCGGTCATCTACCTTGTTAGCTCTTGCGATTTCCCTTGCCATGCTTATCCCGGCGCTGGACAAATCGAAGCCGTGCACCTCTGCGCCGTACAGCGCGAAGAACACCGAGTTGTGACCCTGGCCGCATCCGACCTCCAGAATGCGCTTTCCTTCCAGCGTCGGCAGATTCATCAGTTCGAAAAGGCGGTGCTTGCGCCAGCCTCGGCGATAAGTCCCGCGCTTATACGCACGATCGTGGATCTTCCAGACTTCATCAATCGAGAATGTGAGGGAATCCAGGCCGAACGGCTTGCGGCCTTCGTAATCTTCGTCGTGCGCTTCGGCTTCGAGCCGAAGGTTCTCTTCGATCGAGTGGGCAGCGTCATCGTGAGTCTGGTACTTCAAATGCGAGTTCCTGTTCCGTTTCTAAACTCGCCACGTAGCGGTACGGCCGGAAACTTGAGCGGTCCTTACTGAAACACGCGCAGCGGCCATTTGATATATAGCGCACGTCTGCGGGCCCGGCAAATCGGCTCGCATAGAGGGCGGCCAACTCTGCCTGGCATGCGCGATTAACTCTGTTGCTAGCGGATGGCCAGGATTGAGCCGAAATCCGCCGGGCGTGACTGCTATGAGCTACATCAGCGGCTGGCTTAGGCGGCTTCTCCTCGCCAGCGTTTAGCCGTATTCCACGGCCGCCAGTCAGGGTGTTGCGGCACCAGGCGGCCGTCCGCAAACTGGGATACGGTTCACACCTTGCCGTCCTTGAATTCTCCCTGGTGTGAGTCGGAGATCGAGAGAATGGCGGCGGGCGACTACAATAGGCGACAAGACAACAAGTATCGCGTGTCCGGCAGGCAGACGACAACAATTGCTCCTCGCCACGCTACGAGAGTTCAGGCCGATCACCATGCAACGCTTCACCGATGAACGGATCGCAGATTGATGCGCGAGCGCCTACTGCGTCTGTTGCCACGTGGGCGGTTTGCTCGCCGTCTCGCCTGGCTCTCCGGCGGGACGTTGTTTGGCCAGCTCATCCTGCTGGCAGCAATGCCGCTCATTACGAGGCTGTTCACGCCCGAAGACTTCGGCCTGTTCGGCGTACTCAGTGCACTCAACGGCATCTTCGGGCTCGTCATGGCCGGCCGCTACGAGTTCGCAATCCCGCTCGCGGACAAAGACGATGAGGCTGCAGCCCTGGTCGTACTTGCCGGAGTCGTAACCCTGTTTCTCACGCTTCTGTCACTGCTTCTGGTTTGGGCCCTGGGTGATGCGCTCGCGCAGTTGACGGGCATGCCCGCATTGGTTCCGCTCTTGTGGCTCGTGCCGCCGATCCTGCTTGCAACCGGACTGGGCCACCCGCTCGAATACTGGTCAATTCGGCGCGGGACATTGCGGCTCAATGGTTTTAGCCGGGTGGTTCAGTTCGGCGGACAGGCTGCGAGCCAGGCGGGCCTCGGCGTCGCCGGGACCGGTGCGCTCGGACTTACGTTGGGATACGGTCTCGGCTACCTTGGTCGTTTCATCGTCTTCCTGGTGACCTTGTCGAGGGCTGATCGAGCGGCGATGAAAGCGGCGCGACCGTCGCAGATCCGCGGGCTCGCGTGGTCCCATCGGTATTATCCTACTTATTCAAGTGGCTCGAGCCTCTTGAAGAGCACGACTCTATTCCTTCCTACGATTCTTTTCGCCATGCTCTACGGCCCTGCGGTGGCCGGTGCGTTCAATCTCGCCCAGCGAATCCTCACCGTGCCGGTGCGCTTTCTGAGCACCAGCGCGAGCCAGGCTTTCCTCGCTGAGGCGGCCCAGCGTCCGGCAGCGGGTGTCATGCGCCTCTTTATTCGCACAGTGCCGCGCTTTCTGGCTTTGGGTTGCGTTGGCATGGCACCAATCCTTCTCGCGGGCCCCGACTTGTTCGTGCTGCTATTCGGCGAACCCTGGCGGGATGCGGGCGGCTTTGCCCAGGCATTGGTCGCAGTCCAGCTCGCCCGTTTCATTACGATGCCCGTTTCGCAGGCCTTCAACGTCTTCGGGCGGCAAGACCTCGATTTCACTACCTCGCTGTTGAACGGACTGGCGCTGGTCGTGAGTTTCTGCCTGATTGGCTGGTTCGAGCTCACTGCTTTTACAGCAGTGCTGCTTTACAGTCTGGCGACGGCGCTGAGTCAGCTTGCAACGCTAAGCCTTGCCTGGCGTACGACGCGCCATGCCGCTGCGAACGCTGTAACGGCCGGGTCGAGCCCGCCAAACCGGCCGAGCGAATCACCGACAGCAGGCATTGAGGAATGACAATCAACGTTTCCAGATCTTCGACATTCTTGTCCGTGGCGAGTAACCCGCGGGTTGCATCGCTGCTCGTGTTCGTGTTCGCTTTGCTTCTATTCTCGATAAACCTCGACCGGCCACCTCATCCTGACGAACTTCATCACGCTCTCGCAGCCCAGGACCTCCTGGAAACAGGACGCCCGATACTCGCTGAGGGAGAATACTGGCGCGGCACATTGCACACGTGGATGGTGGCGATCAGCTATGCAATCTTCGGCGAGGGGCTCGCGAGCGCGCGTTTGCCAGCCGTGGCGCTTACTGCACTGATCGCGCCAGTTCTGTTTCTCTGGGTTCGGCGCGAGGCGGGTACCCTGGCAGCATGGCTGACCGCAGTGCTATTCGTTACTTCGCCATTTACGGTGGAAGTCGCTCAGTTCAGTCGCTTCTATGCGTTGCAAACATTTGCTTTCGTACTCGGAAGTGCATGCTTCTATTACGCGCTCATTGGCGCCGCGACTTTTCCATGGCGGTTGATGCAGGGCGCTTTCGCAGTCGGGCTCCTGTTACTTGCCACTTCGGCACAGATTACGACTCTTGTCGGAATCATGGGCATCGCTGTCTGGACCGCTGGAATTCTGGCGCGTCGATTCTTTCTTGATCCCGCCGTAAGTCCTTCCGTGCGCAAAATGGCAGTCACGGCTGTCGTCGCGCTTGGAATCGTCGTGATTCTGGTGGTCAACTTGACCGACGTCCTCGATTCGGTCGTGGAACGGTATCAGCAGACGCCATTGCATGCTGTCGCGAGAGTAGACGAGTTCTGGTTCTATCATCTTCGCCTGCTGCTGTTCTATCCCACGCTCTGGACCTTGTTCGGTGTCCTCGCCGTCCTCGCCGCATTGAGATGTCCGAGGATCGCATGGCTTGCGATCGCGGTCTTCAGCATTGGCTTCCTCGTGATGTCATTCGCGGCTTGGAAAGCAACCCGCTACTTGAGTTTCGCGCTCCCGTTCCTGGCCGTCGTGTGGGGTATCGGACTCGCTGAAGCGGTATCGCTGTCGCGAAGTCATGCGATCACGACGCGCACGCGGTTGGCTGAGACTTTGGCTTTGCCGCAACGCGTCGGTGCCGCCGTTGCCAGCATGGCCGTGGTTGTGGCGTTGGTCATCGTATTCCTTGGCAATGCGTTCTGGTTACGAACAGCGGCGGTTATCGGCAACGTGGCGTTGCCTGGAGAAGAACCTGCAACCGACTGGCGCATCGCACGGGACGCGCTCGCTTCATGGGTTGCCGATGCGGACATCATGATCACGACGGAAGAGCTCGGCGCCATTTACTTCCTGGGACGCTCTGACATCCGCTTCAGCCCCTCAAAGCTCGGTGAAATCCCCTTGGATCAGCGCTTCGAGTTTGGCATTGATCATCGGACAGGCCGCCCGATTATTACGAAGCCAGAATCCGTCGAGCGACTCATCGAGTGCTTTCCCCGCGGCTTCGTTGTCGGCCCTATCAAACATTGGGGCGATCCGGTTCTGATCGGCGATGAGATCCAGGCGATCCTCAAGCGCCACGCAGCCGAACCAATCGAAGTTCCGAAACGAAGCTACCTCTACGCGTGGGGCTGGAAGCGACAACCTGCATCGATTCAACCACCCCATTGCTCGAACCTGATGCATTTCTCCGGGCGCAAGTAGTGCAAGAACTCTTTCCGGACGTTTTTCACGGAAGTGAAGTCGCCTCGCGTGATAACGCTGCGTCCGATGCTGGCGAACCCACGCGATCTAGCCGGCGGCGCGTAGCAGAAACTTCTGTTCTACATGCGGCACACAACTAGCGACGCCATCACCCTGCGCCAACGCGCCCAGCGTTGGTGGCACATGCTGAGCAACGTACCGGCCAAGCAGCTATGGCGCCGTGCAGAACTGCGACTGCGTGGATCTTTGGCTCCGGTCTGGACCGGCCGTCTCGCGCGACTTCCGGCGCTGCCACTTGCGACGACATTGCCTTCGCCAGTATTCCCACCGCGCAGCGAACAGGGCAGCCCACTCCCTGCGGGTTTCGTGCTCACGACCCCATGGGGCAGCCGCAGCCACGTCCTGCCGGTGGAATGGCACCCGCCAGTGCCGAGCCCGATTGAGGGTAGTTGGCGCACACGACTGCACTACATGGAGTTTCTCGAAGGCCTGCCGACACCCCTGGTCGAGAAGGTCATTCTCGACTGGATCGACTCCAACCCGCTCGATGGGTCCAAGGCGCTCCACGTCGCGTGGCATCCATTTGCCACCTCGATCAGGGTCGTAGTCTGGATGCAGCAGATTGCCAGCCGTCGCGAGCACCTTTCGCCCCGGCTGCTCGAACGGGCTGCCGTCTCGTTAACCGCCCAACTGCACTTCATCGAGCGGTTTTACGAAAGCGATCTGCGCGGCAATCATTTGGTGAAGAACATCAAGGCACTACTCTGGGGAGCGGCTTTCTTCCAGGGTGAGGAAAGTGAGCGCTGGCGCCAGCTCGGCCAACGTTTGCTCGCTGCCGAACTGGTTGAGCAGATTCTGGCCGACGGGACGCATTACGAGCGCTCGCCCACCTATCACTGCCAGGTGATGGCGGACCTCCTCGAATGCCATGCCGTACTCCCTGAAAGCCAGGAACGGTCGGCGCTCGCGGCACTACTTGCAAAGATGGGCAATGCAGCGGCATTGCTCACGCATCCGGACGGCGATATCGCCCAGTTCAATGACTCCGCCTTGGGCAATGCGTACACCACCGGCCAATGCCTCGACGCCCTCGCCCGCATTGCTTTCTTCGCGCCTCCGGCCGATGGGCCATTTGCTTTGCGTGAGGCGGGCTTGTTCGGCATGCGTCATCAAGAAGACTACCTGATCGTCGACTGCGGCCCGATCGCTCCAGCCTCCCTCATTGGCCATGGCCACGGCGATATCCTGTCGTTCGAATGGTCGCTGGGTGGAAACCGGATCTTCGTCGACCAGGGAACCTACCAGTACGCAGTGGGTCGACGCCGCGACATCAGCCGCAGCACGCTCAGCCACAATACCGCCACCATCGACGACCAGGAGCAGTGCGATTTCTATGGTGCCCATCGCTGCGGCCGCCGCGCCCGGGCTGAGCTCCTGGAATGGAAGATGACAGCCAATGGCTTCGTCCTCCTCGGCAGTCATGACGGTTTCGCCCACCTGTCGGGCGCGCCACGCCACGTTCGTCGCTTCGAGGCGGCACCGAAGAGACTCGTCATCGAAGATCGTCTGTTCGGTGGGAAGCCTGGCCGCGCGCGGGCTGCCTATCTCTGCCATCCCGAATGCAGCGTGACTGTGAACGGCAATGAAGCAATCATTGTTCGGGCAGGAACGACGGTGAATCTGCTGGCACCGGGCCCGATCCGACTGGAAGATGCGGAATGGTATCCGGATCTCTATGTTGCCCATCCCACCAGGCGAATCTGTTTCGACCTGCCATGGTCCAGCAACGGTTCTAGGACCATTCTGGTGGCGCAGAACAATCTAATTCGTGAACCCGCCGAATGATCGAGAGGACATCGTGGTCGTGAAGACCAAAATTGCGCACCTGACCTCGCACCACAGCATTCTCGACAATCGCGTTTTCAACCGCGAATGTCGATCGCTGGCGGCGGCCGGGTACGACGTGGTCCTCGTAGCCCAGCACGGCCAGGACGAACTCCGCGACGGAATTCAAATCCGCGCCGTGCCACGCTACCGAAGCCGTTTCGAGCGAGTCACCCTGACCGCGTTCCGTGTCTTCCGCCGGGCATTGCAGGAGCGGCCGGCGGTTTTTCATTGCCACGACCCGGAGCTGATCCCCTGGGCTGTCCTGCTCCGACTTCTGGGCAAGCGGGTGATCTACGACGTCCACGAAGATTTCACCCAGGCAGCCACCGTGCGCTCCTGGCTTCCAGGCTTTGCACGACGACTCGTAGCGCGTTTCTCTCAACTCTTGGGTTGGCTCGCTCAAAAGACGATGTGGATCGTGATTGCCGAGCGGTATTACGAGCGCCGCTTCCCAGGTGCTACTGCGGTGCTCAATTATCCGGACGACGAGCAGTCTGCGGCGCTGCAGGCGATCGAGCGGCAACCGCACCTGCAGCCGGAGAAAATTCGCCTGCTTTATGTGGGTAGCTCGACGAAAAGTCGAGGCGCTTTCCTGCACGCCGAGTTGGCCACCCGGTTGCCGGGCTGCGAAATCGTAATGAGTGGCTTTTGCGGCACAACCATTACTGAGGGGATACGCACGTTCAGTGGCGATGCCACGCTCGGCTTCATGGCGCCTGACGGCAGCATTCGCTGGGAAAAGCGCAGCGAGCGGCCGGATCCCGAGGTTTCCACAGTGATCCTCGAGGGCGTCGGCTACTTCGTTCCGCCGAAAAGCATGATCAAACACTTCAGCCAGAAATGGACAGCCGGCATCGCCGTCTTCCCCTGCACCGAGCATTACTACGAGAAGGAACTGACAAAGTTCTTCGAGTACATGGCAGCCGGTTTGCCGATCGTCTGCTCCAACTTCCCCACCTGGCGTGCCCTGGTTGAGGAGCCTGGCGCGGGGATCGCCGTCGATCCATCTGACTGGGATGCCATCATCGGCGCCATCCGCCAACTGCATGAGAGTCCCGAGAAGGCGGTCGCGATGGGCCTCGCGGGCCGGCGGGCAGTACAGGAGCGGTTCAACTGGCAGTCACAGGCCGACAATCTCGTGGGACTTTACGCTCGCGTGCTGGGTCGGCCGACACCTTCAGGTCCGACCCTTGGTGTTGCCGTGGCAGGCAGTCCGGAAACGCCGGACCGCACGCGGCCGCCTTCGGAAATCTAATTCAGGACGGACGCCGCAGAATGGTGTGAACGCTAGGCCGATGCCTCGCACAGTACCGCGACAAATTTTCCGCAGGTCTACTACATCCGAATGTCAGCTACATCCGACCGCTTGCCTAATGGCACGTGCGCTAGCCAATAGTTCTCGCTTGAGCGCTGCGGGGAGCGAAGTCACTTGTAGCAATTCAACCTGCTGAATGAAGGTTCGGAGCTTCGAGCACGTTCCCGGCTTTCTGTCTGCCGAGTAATGGCTGAAGGACTCGCTCACCTTGTTCAGTAGACTTTCGTTCAGGTCTGCGCCTGCTACCTTATCTATCAATAATTCATACAGTAAAGAGATTGGGGTCAATACAACCGCATGGTTCCTCTTAATGACCGTCCGTTGCACGTTGTAGAAATTAGCGAGCGCGAGGATCTGGCCGCGATCATTTATCTTCGTGCTCCCCGTTCCTTCGATACGGACATTGGGGCGAGCAGGTGGAGGGAACAGGCCCGCGATGTGGTCATTAACGTTGAGCACTTCGCCGTCGGAGTAGACAAACGCGTCAGAACTCAAGAAAGCGTCAGAGCAACAGACATATCCAGTGACTTGTCCCACATTGTTTATGTCCGTTGCAATGCTGAAATTCTCATCCAGCATTGCACCGAGATCCACCATCAGGCCTTGACTGAAAAGGAATGCATGCGTCGCACCGTCTGTCGTATTGGACGATCCGACGACTTCTCCGGCATTGTTTAGGGCACCAGCTCCGCTAAAATTTCCACCTAGAGTTCCTAGATCGAGCATCGTCGCGCCGGTGTGCAAAAAAGCGTGAAAAGAACTGCTATCTCCTGTTTGACTGATACCGGCAATCTGGCCGGATTCATTGATATCACTGGCCCCTGAAGTATTGCCGCCGAGGGTCCCCAAATCCATCAAGGCGCCATCGCGATACACAAATGCCCGACGTGATGCATCGTTTGCTGCATAAGCCTGGCCGACTACCTCGCCCGCATCGTTTATTGCAAAGGCCTGACTTGAAGAGCCGCCGAAAGTACCGAGATCGGACATCACGCCGTTCTTGTAGAGGAAAGCGTGATTATCAAAACTTCCACTCGCATCGCCTGCGATTTGACCGGACTCATTTATTGCAATGCCCGTACTGCAGCAGCCTCCAGGAACCTCTCCTAGATTGGCCATGTTCCCATTTGCATATAGGAACACGTGTCCGAGAGTGTTAGCAGTCGTTGCGGATCCAGTTACTTGCCCCGCTTCATTGATGTCCCAGCCGACACTATGCGGACCGCCGAACGTGCCGAGGTCAATCATCCGTCCTCCGGAATAAAGGAAGGCGTGGATCTGTCCATTCGAAGTATCGGAGTGACCCGTAACTTGGCCGGCTTCATTGATCGCCATGCCAAAGCTGTTCCTACCACCCAGTGTGCCGAGGTCCAGCGCTTGGTAGCGTGGAAGTTCCGCCGCGTTGGCGGATGCGTAGGCTGATAGCGCAATGAGTACTAAGAGGAGCTTTGTCATAATTTGGCCCTCTCAAAGCGTTCTTTGAAATTCCCCAAGGGGTCTAATAGACCTCTTCGAGCCCCCCCGCAAGAGCGCCTGCGCCGCCGTGTTTCTGATTCCGGTAGTCCTCGCCTAAATCTAGGCAAATATCGATACCTAGGGGCTAGCTTTCCTAAGTCCACGTAGCCCAGACGGAAGAACTGTGCGCAGCCCGGCCCGCGACGATAACGACCGGGCGCGACGTGGATGAAGCAAGAAAAACCCCGGCGGGAGACCGGGATGTTGAATCAACAAGACGCGTGTTTTGCGAATCGACTATTGAGCGGTCGCAACAATGGATGAGTGATTTAGTCGTTCGACAACTTCCGCCAGGCGGGCGAACTCCTGCTCAAGTTCTGCGATTCGAGTTGCCTGGGCCTGCGTTACCCCACGTTCTTTCTGAAACTCGTTTAGCAGCAGCGTTGCCAGCAGGTGATAGCTGACGGTTTCGAGCTTGCCGGTCCCGTCGTAGACAACCAGTTCGGGGAAAGTTTCCGCAACGTGACCGGGCGAAGCGCGAGCAAGCGATCGCTCACACTGCCCATCGGAGAAATGTTTTCCTTGACTTCCCGCGATGATTGAATCGTCCCCAGTTGTCCGTTGGCATCGATCAAAACTGGAGCTGCACCTGCCAATCCGGTCTTAATTCCACGGATGCCAGCCATGAAGCGCCTGGAAACCGAACGCACTGTTGTTATCCCCGCTGACATGTTGTTCCAGTGCTCCGGTCCCGAAGCATGTGTTTGGATCCACACAAGCCGCGTGCGTAACTGAGCCGATTGCTAGCCCCGCGATTAGCAGACATACGCGAACCATAGCCCGAAGCCGTGAATTTTGAATGCGATACATGGCATACACCCCTCTAGGCCTTCTTTGCGACAGTTATTCCTCAAAGTCCCAATAGCATCGGTTCGCATGTACGCCCGGCCTAAGCAAGCCTCAACATTCATTTCAAAGTGGACAGCCCGGAAGATTCAGCGGTTGGGCAGAAATTGAAGGGTTCTGTAGGCTAGCCAGGATTGAATCCCGTAAACCGGGCATTGACGGCTTAACCGGTAGATTCCCAGAGTCGGAGTAAAACCGCCGCAGGAGGAGACTGCAGCGCGATTGCTCATCTACGCGCCGCTACCACGAAACCGGTAGCCATATCGCAGCATGAGCGGTCCGCACAGCACGGTGATTACGAAAGACAGCCAGCGCGGCAGCGAGATCTCTCGGCGCCCGCCGTCAGGATCGAATCGCACGACCTCCCCATGCCGCAGGTGGTTGCCGCCGATATTGTGCCCAACTTCGAGGGGCACCCGTTGGGTGGCCTTTTCAGAAAGAGAAGTCAGCTCCGCAAGTTCCAGTCCAAACGCGCGTCCGATGCGCTCGAGTTCTGTTGACGGCTGCGCACAAAGGTCTTCAAACCGCACTCGCAGCGTGCGCCCCGGATACGTTCGAGCCATCAATTCGCACAGCATATTGACCACGGACCAGTCCAGTGCGGACCATGCCAAAAACAATGGAGCGCTGAACTTCGCTACCAAGAGCTGACGCGAGTTGAGGTGACTGCGTGTCCTAACACGCCAATACATGCTCTGCAGCATGGCACGCGGGTCCCGCACGAGATGGATCACACGCGCCTCCGGAAGGTGCCGAAGCAAGACGAGCCCGTGCGCTGGTCCCTTTCCGGAATCGAGAAGGTGCGGCTTTCCTGCAATCGTCGTGATTACCCGGGTAAGCGCGCGCGTAGTCTCCGCACGACGAACCATGGTCGAATCCGTTCGCCCAGATCGCCAGACGCGCCACAGACCGACGGCACCGCGATCAAGCATGCTGCAGGCTTCGTCCCAGCCAAACCCTTGGGCTTCCAGGTCACGCCGCACGCGACTCCAGAATGCGCAGTTCGCCAGACTTTGGCCGCAACTACACTGTTCGCGATCGGCGCGAGTGAGACCGAACACGAGTTCGCCAACGCTTTCGATCTGCGAGCTATTGCCGAGCAGAATGTCGAGGATCGTGCTGCCGCTGCGGCCGCGACCCATGACGTAAAAATACAAGTGGAACCCTCCCCCTAGTCATCCTGCGCAGAGTCGCGGGATCGCAATCTCAAGCTTTTTTTGCGCGACAATCAAGCCGCAGTGACCTAGCGAAAGATGCTCACGGTCGATCTGACTGCGCGGATTGCCGGATCCGACCGGCAGTGAGTCCCTACATCAGCCGGGAGCAAGCGGTTCGAGGTCGGGCGGCTTACGGATCAGCTCGCCCGGCAGAGGGGGCGCTGCAAGGTCGACGAACGCTGCGACGCGCGGATTTACAGGCCTCTCGCTGCCTTGTATGCGCTCGATGCGGAACTGAGCGCAGCGGGACCCACGTCGCTCGCGGTCAACTTGACCGCAGACCTGCAAACGTAGATCGCGGCTGCTGTCGGCAAAGTGGTCGTGTTGGTCTGCAGGTGGGCCGATCCGTTTGTCGTGATGCTGCCGGTGTGATTCCTGATGACCGTCGCGTCGGCGGCCACATTGTAGCTGCTATTGGGTCGATAGCCGATGAGGAGCGCGCCGTCGTTGCTCTCCACCAGTGTCTCGTAAGAGGCGTTGTGCGGAACCTTGTCGTCCTGTTTTCCTGTAGAACTCCACTCCGCTTGGCCCGCTTGCACGCGGATTGTCGCATGGTTGCAAACGACCTTGTGGCCGCGGCCATGAGTCAGGATTTGCCCCGGTTCAAGCCAGTTGCCATCGAAGATGTTGAAGGCACCAATGCGCGCAGTGAACTTGACGCTGCAAGGGCCGGTGACCGTGTTCCGAAGAAACGTAGTGCCGCTGAACTTCATGTCGATTACGTTCTGGTTGCAATCCTGGTAATTCGCGAACAGATTCTCTTGGATGTACCAGCCTGCCATCAGGGTGTTGGCCCACGAGTGACTCGAATTCCCCGGCTCCATCGGGTCGGTGTCCACACCTTGCCCGTCGGGGCCGCCATAAATAAAGTTGTGATGCACCCACACATTCAGCGGCACCGTATTTGGGTCGCTACTCGTGTCGGCCTTGATGGCAAAAGTGGGAGACGAAGTAGTACCAGTCGGACGTGTGATCTCGTTGTATGCGATCTCCTGCTCCCGCTGGCCGGCGCCGCCGGTCATAATTGCCCGAGTCGTAGTCCAGTTGCGCATCTTGTTGCCGATTAATTTGTTGTTCACCCCGTACAACTGCACACTGGCATTGCCACCATTGAAGTCGATACCTGTGATGATGTTCCGCGAGCCGGTCAAGGACGCCTGTGCGTTGATCACCGAGGCGAAATTGGAAGCACCTTTGACGATGACCGGGTTGTTCGCCGGGCAGGTCGCATCGATAGTGAAATTGCTCGTGTACGTTGCGTCGGAAAGCTGAATCGTGTCGCCGCACGCCGCATTATTCGTCGCAGTGACCAACTCTGCACTGTTCGTCGCATTGACCACCTTGCGTCCACCGAGCAAAGTGACGTTGGCAACGGGATCTACGTAATCTGGGGTGTCCATCTTGAGACTGCAAGCGGCGCCGGGCTGGACGACCGTCCCCTCACCTGACAGGTCCGGCGGACAGGGTCGCTGTGCTTCAGCGCTGAACCCGACTACCTGGGTTGCCACTAGAGCGACGAACGCTCCAGTCTTCAAGTAGCGCCACGGGCGTGGAAGTAGACGTTCACAATACTGATTATCGAGAATGTGCATCGCTACGCCTTATGTACAACGATATGCCGCCGTTCGGGGCGTGCTGGAGCCCAATTTTAACATTCCGCCCTATGCAGAATGGAACGCAGTTCACATCATTGCCCCGCCCGGCGATCTGAGGACCAATTGATTCTCCAAGAAATGAACCCCCATACAACGAGGGAGCAATGGACAAGGCCCGATCTTCGGGACGGCAAGTGCTGAAGTTCCTGCCCCCGGCGACAATGGTTCAAGAACCGAATCGAAACCAAGATCCTTATCCATTAGCGATCACTGATTCAAAGAGTGCCGGCAGACCAATTGCCGGCACGCGTTTGGCGTCTTGCGGCAAAATAGATCGCAAACCTTGAACCTTCATTTGCATAAAGTTGACTTGGACACCATGCAGACGCCGCGACCAGCAAGAGTTTCAGGGACACAACGTCCGCTAAGAGCTGCGATTGTCTATAGCCGGCCGCCGGTTCCGATGACCCGGGCGGATCAGATGACTGTGGCCCACTTGATCGAGTTCCTCGCGATGCGAGGCCACCAGATTGACCTCTACACCCTTGCAGGAGAGGAACCTGTCACTGAGCAGGCATGCGAGTGGCTCTCCGACCGCTGTCGCGTAGTGTCGATTACCCACAAGAGCAGGGCAAAATCGATCGTAGATGCCGCATATGCAGCCGTGCGGGCAGATCCACTCCAAATTGGATACTTCTGGAGCAAACATCAGGCGCGAGCGCTTGCTGATGGCATTCAGAGGCGCGATTACGAAGTCATTTACGTCTATTACATCAGATCAGCGCCTGTGTATTGGGAAGCACTTAGACTTGCGGGCCACGGCGCATTCAAGGGCATCAGCATACTTGGCATGCAACTTTCCCAGGCTCTGAATACGCGACGCATGGTCGAGAGAATGCACCGCCGAACCGATAGGGCGATCTACGGTATCGAGAGCCGCCACCTACGTCGCTTTGAGTCACGAGTATGGAAGCAGTTCAATCGCGTCGTTTTGATAGGCGAGAAAGATCTCGAGGAATTGCGGCAAGTCTGTCGCGAGACGGGACAGCCCGAGCCAGACAACGTTATCCTTTGTGCACACGGAGTGGACGTCGAAGAATTCAAGCCGGATGCAAGCGAACTCGAGAACGGTAAAATATTGGTATTCTCAGGGGTCATGCGCACCAATACCAACGTCCATGCGATCTCCTGGTTCGCGCGAGAGGTGTGGCCGCGAGTCAAAGAGGCGGTGCCCGAGGCTCAACTTTACGTCGTGGGGAGGCAACCGTCTGCCGAGGTCCGACTTTTGGGCGAGCTGCCAGGCGTTACGGTCACGGGCGAAGTGGCATCGACGGCCGAGTACATTCGAAAGGCGGCGGTTTGCATCAATCCGATGCAGGTGGGCGCGGGGATGCAAAACAAGCTGCTCGAGTACCTGGCCATGGGCAAGGCGACGGTCGCAACTTCGCTGGCAAACGAAGGTATCGGCGCCGTGCCCGGGCGCGATCTTCTGATCGCCGACACGTCGGAGAGATTCGCACAGATGATTCTCGACTTGCTAGCAGATCGCAGTACTCGAAAGGCCTTGGGCCAGTGCGCGCGGAAGTTCGTGCAAGACAACTGGTCATGGGAAGCGCAGTTCCTGTTGCTTGAAAAAGAGTTTCACCGGCTCGTGGCAGCAACCGAGCATTCAAGTTGAGAATCAGCATATTCGGCCTCGGCTATGTCGGCGCGGTATCGGCCGGTTGCCTGGCAAGAGACGGCCACCGCGTCATCGGCGTCGACCCGAATCCGACGAAGGTGGACCTGATCAATTCGGGCAGTTCCCCGATCGTTGAAGCCGAGATCGGCGAAATCATTGTGACTGCAAACGGCAGCGGATTGCTGTCGGCGACCACCGATGCGGTCCGGGCCGTTCACGAGACCGAATTGTCGCTGGTGTGCGTCGGAACGCCCAGCAATGCCAATGGCAGCCTGGACCTCAAGTTCGTCCGCGCAGTGTGCAAGGACATCGGCGCGGCGCTTGCTGCCAAGCTTGAAAGGCACACCGTCGTGATTCGAAGCACGATGCTGCCCGGGTCGATGCGGGACGTCGTCCTGCCGCTGCTCGAGGAACATTCCGGCAAGCGGTCGGGGATTGACTTCGGCGTGTGCAACAACCCCGAATTCCTGCGTGAGGGAACCGCGGTCTACGACTACGACCATCCGCCCAAGACCGTCATCGGCGAGCTCGCGCCGGGCGACGGCGACCTGCTCGCGCGTCTTTATGGCCCCATGGATGCACCGCTGATCCGTGTGTCCGTGGACACGGCTGAGATGGTCAAGTACGTCGACAACGTCTGGCACGCGCTCAAGGTGGGATTTGCGAATGAGATCGGAAGCCTCTGCAAGCGCATGAATCTCGACGGCCAGCATGTGATGTCGATCTTCTGCCAGGACCAGAAGCTGAACCTGTCCTCCTACTATCTCCGCCCTGGCTTCGCCTTCGGCGGGTCCTGCCTTCCCAAAGACCTGCGTGCGCTCAATCACGTGGCCGGACGGCTGGACCTCGACCTGCCAATACTCGGCTCGGTTCTGACCAGCAATAACTCTCACCTGCAGCGCGGATTCGACATGATCCAGGGTCGCGGCCGCAAGCGCGTTGGCGTGCTCGGATTCAGTTTCAAGGCGGGAACCGACGACCTGCGCGAAAGCCCCATCGTTGAGCTAATCGAGCGTCTGATTGGAAAAGGGTTCGATGTCCGAATCTACGACAAGAACGTCAACGTCGCGCGCCTTGTCGGGGCCAATCGAGAGTACATCCTGAACCATGTGCCGCACATCGCTAAAATCATGGTGGGATCCGTTGCCGAGGTGCTCGCCGATGCCGAAACGATCGTCATCGGAAACGGGTCGGAGGAATTCCGAAGCGTCGTCGGCCTGCTGAAGCCAGGCCAGCACGTTATCGACTTCGTCGGGGTCGCAAAGCCCAGCCAGCCCTCCAGCCAGTACGACGGAATCGGTTGGTAATCCAGTCGGTCAGCCGGCGCGGCGAACCTGGCGATCAGCTCTCGAGCGACTGGAGGTGCTCCACGAGCTTGGTATAGCCTCGCATCGCAGCGTCCTTGGTGACGCCTTTACGGGCCTGCCACGCGTCGTATTTGGCGCGCGCGACGAAGTCGAAGGCTCCCGGCCTGCTGCCGCTGGCGTCGCCCTCTGTTGCCTGCTTGTAGAAGGAGTAGAGCTCGAGCAGCGTGTCGTTGTCGGGCTTGCTCTTGAGTTTCTTGGCTGCCGCTTGCGCAGCTTCGAACGCCTTATCCAGCTCCGTCATGGCATTGCCTCCGCTGTCCCGCGCGATCCTCGCGTGCAGGGCGGTGCGGCGTCAATGGCGTCGGTTTCGGGTCAGGAGATGGTCTTGCTCAGCAATGCCGAGCGCATGCTTTCGGTGCCGTCGGAATTCACGGACGTCATCGAAAAGTACCAGCGCGCTTGCGTCAGGTTCTCAACGACATAGCGCGTAAGCCCCGGATTGTTGAGAACAATCGATTGGGTCAGGTTATCGCGGTTGCGTCCGTAGTAGATGCGGTAGCCCGCGAGATCGGTCAGCGCCGAGCCATCGTCGTTCTGGGTCGGCGGACCCCAGGACAATGTCGCCTGGCCGACCGCAATCTGGTTGACCGAGATATCGAAGGCCGTAAGTGAGGCGCTGGCCTGACCGTCCGAAACGGAAATCGCGATGTTCGTGAAGTTGCCGACGTCTGCTGAATCCGGCGTGCCCGAAAGCCGGCCGGTCGCTGCATCGAAGCTCGCCCAGGAAGGCTTGCGGGCGATCGAGAATTGGAGGGTGTCGCCATCCGCGTCGCTGGCCGTCGGCACGAACTCGTAGAGCTCACCCTCGAGAATGTTCGTTGGCGGCGCGCCCGAGATGGTCGGGGCGTTGTTCAGTGCTACTGGATTCTCGCCGGCGCCCGGCGCGTTTTTCTCGAGACCGTCAAAGCACGCGCTGAGAACCAGTACCGTGCTCATCGTCATCGCCAGCCGGAGTCTCGATTGCATGTCCGCCCCTCTTGCTCTGCAAAAGGGCGTTTCCAATCGGGCAGGTGGAACGAATCAGCCGCCGCTGGTCGGTCATTGACGACAAATGCGCGTCGTCGCAGAGGATGCTTGACGGTGCGCTCTTGCCGGCAACCCCGCTGGCATGGACTCCGAAGAGTCTTTAGCCCGGAAGCTTTGCGTCCCCACCTTTCGATGGGTTTGCCCTTGTACAGGCCCGAGTCTAGTTATGTGCTCCAGGACAAACTGAGAACTGCTTCACGCAGGGGTAAACAGCGCGAAACTGTTGAATTCGCAGGGAGCCGGGCCCTTATTGTCCCCGATTATTGTGACATTCGTTGTCGCACAGCGGCGACGGAATGCTACGATTGCTCCCGACGAAATGGCACACCCGCTGCGAGGCGGGGTCGCAAAGCCGCGGATCTTCCCGCAAGGGGAAGACTGCCGGGTTACCGAACAGGTGAACTGTCCAGTAACCGGCATCGGAGCTTGCGACATTGCTTCATCCATTGGAATCCATGCAGTGACGGTTGGTTGGGGCCACATCGCCGTGGGCCGCCCCATGGGTTTTTGCGCCGTTACCGCAGCCAGATCGAAGGGGGGGGAGGCAGTAAAAGAACAAGATTTGAGTGTTCCGCTGGGGAATGGGGGGCGGCCCTAGCCGCCCCCTTTTTTATACCGGATGCCCGCGAAGCCCTACGCCTCCGTGACAATCGCAATGGGAACCCGGCACTGCGAGGCCATCGCAGTGCTGGAAGGTGTGCGAATTCTCGCCACCCATGCCCCGACGCTCCCCATCGACAACTGCTCGATGCCCGAGCAATGCCGTTGCCGGTTCAAGAAGTACTCCGACCGGCGCGACGACGAAGAGGGCCGCCGAGCCCGATTCGGGGCGGAACGCGCCAGCTGGTACGCAGGCAGCCAGCGCAGGAAGTCGCGCGGAAGACGCCCCAAAGACTGAATCGTCAATCGCCGTCGGGCGTGTCCCGAGTCGCGTTCCTGCCCCAGTGTGAAAGGTCCCGTCCCGTAATTTCGGCGAGGCGCCGGTTGTGCGACCGGTAATGCTCGACGAGCTGTTGCCGCGATGCCGCCGCGATCTCGGGCTTGGGCGCCTTGCCACCGCGAAGCACGCGTCCGAGTGTCTCCTTCACCTGCCGCCGACGCTGTGGCGAGACCAGTGACAAGCCCGGCAGTCTCCCGGCGAATCCGAAGACCTTTGCCGCTGTTTTGCTGGCCGCGGGATTCTGAATCTTGGTGTCCGGCAACTCGAAGGACGGCAGGTCCAGAAAGTCGAGGAGCTCATCGACGAACTTGGCTGCATCCCGCTGCAGGTCCTCGAAATAGAGGATCTTGAGTCGGTCCTTGCCGAAGAGCGCCCAATACCGCTCGATGTGCTCGGCGTAATAGCCAGGTTCGACATAGAACCCGAACTCGCGCCCCAGGTGCCCATAGCCCTTCAGCGCAAGTTCAGCGTAGCGATCGGCCTCCCCTTCGGTCTCGAATCGGAGCCCGCGGTCAAGCCGCCCGACATTGTGCGCGATCGCCTCGTCGAAACTTCGCGCTTCGAGGCTGCGCGACGTGTTGTGCCAGTAGGCTGCCAGTGCACGCTCGACGGGATCGCGACAAATGACTGCGAGTCTTGCCGTCGGCACCGATGCGTGGATCCGGCGGGCGACGTACGGCAGGTAGATATTCTGCGGCGCGCCATCCCCGGCGACTTTTTCGCCGCGGTAGTGCCGGAAGTAAGTAGTCCAGTAGTGTTCCAGGCCCCGCTTGTATTCCGCCCGAAAAAACAGGGGTTCCTTCGGCTCGGACATCACGACATCGGGATGTTGCGACAGGTAATGGTGGAGAGAGGTCGTCCCCGCTTTCGAAACGCCGAGCAGAAAGAAATTGGGGACATTCATGGCGACCGGCAAACCGTATCGCACTGCACCGTAATTGGCTACTGCCGCTCGGCGTCGGTCAACATCTCCGCGAACTCGCTTCGGGATACGCCATCTGCCAGCTCGTCGTAGTTCGTGACCATGTCGCGCAGCGACACCGGGTTGAGCTTGACGATCGCTGACCGCATTGGATGCCGGCGAACCCCCAGAAAGTCGCAAATCCGCCATGCGGTGTCAGACCGCAGTACCGGACCGTCAAACAGGGACTCATACGTCACCGACATTCGCGCATGCAGCGCAAAAAGCGCGTCGCAATGCAGGAACTGCGCCCGCGCCGTACGCATGGCAGCAATGGCCTTGTCCGGATTGACGCGGATCCACACGGGGGCGACCGGCCCCGTCGCCTGGAGAATCCTCCGCTTTTGCATCAGCAGGTTCGAGACATGCGCCTTGAGCAGGTTTTGGCGCGAAAGCTGGATGACGCGGATCTCGCAGTGACTCACGAGGTACTCCAGCACGAACGGGCGCGCAAGCTGATTGTGCATTACCTTGAAACAGCGCACCCCCGCCTGCCCGCGGCTGTAGAACTGCTCCAGCCGATAAGCAGGCAGCCAGGCGCCCGTCCGCGCAATCCGCGCGAACTTGGCGAAATGCCGGAAGGGACCGCGCGGCGGCGGAATGGGCGAATCCGGCTGACCATTCAGGATTTCGCCCGTACAGTGGATGTCGGGATGGGACGCCAGGCATTCGGCCAGGAATGTCGATCCTGTCCGCTGGCTGGTCAGGATGATGGCCCGAACCGCCCCATGCGCGAGGTTCGCCTCGTCCTGATCGTCCACGCCGGTTGCCCAGGTCGCATGCCGCCCAGCGGCATGGACTGGCGTCAACCGGCGCGCAGCGACGCTTCTTGCGCCTCGAAGTTCGCCCATGGCAATCGACGACCCAGGAGGCGCTGCGTCCTCCATACGTCGTCCCGGTAGAAGGTCACCAGGAATTCCCGGTCGCGCGCGTCCATCGGCGGCTTGGGTACCTCTTTGACGAGCAGCTTGTTCCGGATGAATTTGCGCAGGCGAAATGGAATCAGCGCTTCCGATGCCCTGGAAAGCCGTCGACTGCCGAAGACGTAGCGCACGACCGGGCCGCGTGCTTCGCTGTAACGCCGCTGGTGTGGCGCGGAAAAACCGTTTCGGACCGGTTCGAGCCCAAGAAACCCGCTGATCGACCGCAGCGTTCGCACGGCATCGCGCGTCCAGTCTTCCAGGATGAGAACCTTGAACCGCTCGTTGCCGAATACGTGGCAATAGCGCTCGAGTTGCCGGCTATACAGGCCGATGGAAGGGTCCAGGACGGCGAGATTCCGGTTGTCTTGCTGGAAGAGCCCGCGCTCGATTTCGTCCCTGAAGCTCCCCATGCTGGGCACGTTGTTGCGCATCATCAGGTAGTGCGAGTACAGGCGCTCGACCGGATCGCGCAGGCTGACGAGAATTCTCGCGTCAGGTGACTTGCGCTTGATCTCGATCGGGGCTTCCGGATCCTTGAGATAGAACGGGGTTGCTTCGCCGACAAACTTTGCGGCGTCGGCGGCGTTGAATAGCTTCAGGTAGTCATTCTCGTTCCGGATGGGCCTGACCATGGGATGACGATTCCCGATCACGCGCCGCGAGAAAAAATTCGGCTCCTTGATGCGCGACATATAGATGCCGGGGATTGCGGGGAGCCACATGTGCAAGGAAGTCGTTCCGCAACGCGGGGCGCCGGCTATGAAGAGATTTGGCCATCGCGTCATCGAAGCTCCTTCCGTGGATCCTGCGCATAGCATTCCCCTCCGTCGGCAGGCCATGCCATTTAGCACCCTTGTCCCGCCCAGTGCAGGCTGCCGGAGTCTCCGGCAAGCGACATTGAGAATCGCAGGCGGCGCGAACCCCGACGTGATCGGCAGATTGGTCCTACATCAGGCGGTTGAGCGCTTTGCCCACAATTTGTGGCGGTGGCTCCAGCCCCAGCCATCCATACACCGTAGGGACAATTGCATCGATGTCATGTAGGACGGGATCCGTTTGACGCGACAGGCCTGGTCCGACGGCAGCAAACCAACCTTCCGTCGCGTGATTGCCTGAACGTCCGGAATCGAATGGCTGCCCGGATGGCCATCGGGCTATCCGCCGCCCATTCAGTCGCAGGCCAGCGGTTTCGTTCGACTTGATTGAGTTCCAGTTGAGCAACAGGTCCGGCAAGTAGCGCCTGAAGCGGTCCGACTCCGCAACCAATTCGTTGACTCTTTCGATCTTTGCCACGATCGGTCGGCCATTCAGATCCTCGATCTGCGAAAAGGCTTCAATGAGCCTGTCTTCGAGTGCCCTCGCCTCCTCGCCCTGCGCCACGATTCCGCGCGCTTCGCGACCCTGAAGGTTGAGCCGCAGAAATCCCGACACGTCGCTTGGGAGAACGAACCAGGGTGTCCGTTGCCAGTCGTGCTTGCGCGCAGAGGTAAACTCCAGCACTCGGTTGGCCAGACGCGTGGGCAGAAGATCCAAACCCCGTTGCACGACTGCGGACGGAATCATGCGCTCCAGGCCCTGGAGAAGCGTGGCTGGAGCCGCAGGATTGCCCGCTCCTGAAATCTCACCGGCGAAGGATTGCAGGCGCTCCGACCAGCCGTTATTCGGCCCCATGCCGTGCAGGGAGAAAACCAGGATTCGGGCATTCGCCGGCGCATGCTCGAACAGTTGCCCGACTGCACGATCCGCCGCTATGTATATGTCGTCGAGAGCGCACTCAAGCAGAGGGACCTCGTCGCGGTCCGTTCCGCCAAGCTCGACCTGGCTCATGTCCCACAAGTAGTGTCCTCCACGGTGCAATCCGCCGAGGACCATGATGAAGAGGTCGTAGGGACCGCGGTCCATCAACCCGCGCACGAGATCGCCCGCCTGATCGGTCGCAGCCAGCACTTGGCGGCGCAAGGCCAGCAAGCTCGCGGGCGTTTGCCGCCCGTAGCGTTCCTGCCCGAAAAAAGGCGCGCCATGCTTGTGGGTCAGTTCCTTCCACAAACCGGATGGCACCGACCATCGATCGAACAGGTCGTGTGCCTGCCACCCCTGAATCGCCAGACCCTGCCTTAACGGAAGCCTGGGTGCCTGCGGAACGTCGACGACGCAGACCTTGAGGCCTCGCCGGTCCAGGTCGCACCAGAAGGGTTCGGGATCACCCCGTGTGGCGGTAACCCGTTCGAGGCACATGCGGTCCGGATTCCACTGTTTCGAAAAATACCGTGAGCCGGTGTGGCCCCCTTCGAACCACTTGGGCCAGATCATGGCTGACAGGCCGGTGGGCAAGGATCTCACCCGGCCGATCGCGCCTCGATCGAGAATCTCAGCCACGTGGGGCATAGCTCCGCACGCTGCGAGGCGCTCGATCCGCTTGAGATCGGCGGCATCGAGACTAATCAGCCATACGGGTCGCGAAGTCATGAGCTCGGATTCTCGCCGATCGGCGAGCTCGTGACTTGAATGGGGCGACCCCACTGCGCTGCGGGATCGCCCTCCACCTCTCGTTCAGGAGCCCCGCACTAGTTCACGTACAGCCGGGTCTTTGGCACCGCGGCGTAACTGGTCTGCCCCGGCCGCTTCCAGCGCAGCCGCGCGACTGCGGCGCCGGTATTGTCGTAGAACTCCATCGTGATCGCGTAGCGCTGGCCCGAGGTCAGGGCGATGACGGCGCTGTTGTTGTTGGTGGTCCCGTGGTTGGTCCAATTGTTGATCACCTGTACTCCGTTGACCCACAGGCGGACGCCGTCGTTCGAAGCCGTCTGGAACTGGAAGTTTCCTGTCGAAGATGCCTCGACCTTGCCGGTCCAGCGCACCGAGAACGCGTCCGGGTTGACCCCCGGCCCCGGCGAGTTCGTGCCCCAGCCGAAATTGACGGCCTCGGTCCTCTGGAGCACTGGCGTGCCAGAAAGCGTCTTGTTATTGAAGTACGTCGCCGCGAGCCCTGTTCCCGTATTTGGCGTAGGCGGTGGAGGCGGCGGCGGCTCTCCTGGCGCCGCGGCTTCCTGATCGCCGATCTGCGAAACGTAGGCGACGAGATCGGCGAGTTCCGGGTCGGTGATCGTCAGTCCGTTGTGAGCCCGGATCGCATCCTCGAGCGTCGCTGCCGTACCGAGGTGCAGGTACGGTGCGGTCGCCCAGACGTCACGAAGCGTCGGAATGTCAATGGCGGTGAGCGGGCCGTTCAGCCGCTTGCCGCTGTCGGCAGTGATCGTGCCGATGTCCTGCGGGTTGTTGTTGGCGCTGTTCGTGAATCCCGTGCCGCCATGGCAACTGCTGCAATTCTTGGCAATGAAAA
>Ga0187893_10000913_pt1 | contig 74370 bp, 82 predicted proteins | sample MA1701074metaG_FD_139574 | JGI IMG/M metagenome (GOLD analysis project Ga0187893, IMG submission 139574) | White microbial mat communities from a basaltic lava cave in the Kipuka Kanohina Cave System on the Island of Hawaii, USA - MA170107-4 metaG ...
CCGGGCACCGTCGTGGCCGTCACCCACGACCGCTACTTTCTCGACAACGTCGCTGGCTGGATCCTCGAGCTCGACCGTGGGCACGGCATCCCATGGCAGGGCAACTATTCGTCCTGGCTGGACCAAAAGCAGAAGCGTCTTGCCCAAGAGGAAAAACAGGAAAGCGCGCGCCAGCGTACCCTCGCGCGTGAGCTCGAGTGGATTCGTATGGCGCCTCGAGCACGCCACGCCAAGAGCAAGGCGCGTGTGAATGCCTACGAACAACTGTTGGCACAGTCCCAGGAAAAGCGGGTCGACACGACCGAAATTCGCATCCCGTTCACCAAGCGGCTCGGCAACGTCGTGGTCGAGACCAAGCACCTTCGCAAGGCCTACGGGGACAAGCTGTTGTTCGAAGACCTGACGTTCACGTTGCCACGTGGCGGCATCGTGGGCGTGATCGGTCCCAATGGAGCCGGAAAGACGACGCTGTTTCGCCTGATCACCAAGCAAGATGATCCGGACGCAGGCGAGATCAAGATTGGAGACACCGTCGACGTTGCATACGTCGACCAGACCCGAGATGCGCTCGATGCCCGCAAGAGTGTATGGCAAGAGATCTCGGGGGGTGAGGAAACGCTGGACATCGCCGGCCAGGACGTCAACTCACGCGCTTACGTGGCGCGGTTCAATTTCAACGGAGCCGATCAGCAAAAGAGCGTGGGCACGTTGTCGGGCGGTGAGCGCAACCGCGTGCACTTGGCCAAGCTGTTACGACGCGGCGGCAATCTGCTCCTGCTCGACGAGCCGACCAACGATCTCGATGTGGACACGCTGCGCCATCTCGAAGAAGCCCTGACCAGCTTCCCGGGCTGCGCGGTGGTGATCAGCCACGATCGGTGGTTTCTCGACCGCATCGCCACACACATGCTCGCGTTCGAAGGAGAAAGCCAGGTCGTGTTCTTCGAAGGCAACTACCAAGAGTACGAGGCCGACAAGAAAAAGCGCCTGGGCGAAGATGCGCTGGCGCCCAAACGCATCCGTTACAAGAAGCTCGTGCGGAGCTGACGACCGCCCGTTTTGGGGGGTTCGGCGACACTCGGTAGGTGAATGAAGACGCGAGCCAGGTCCGTGCTGCGGCAAGGGGCTCCATGGAGGCCTTCACCGAGCTCGTGCGTCTGCATCAGGCGAAGATCCGCGCGTACATCGGCCGGTTCCTGCGCGATGATGAGCTGGTCGACGACCTCGCCCAGGAAACCTTCGTCGCCGCGTTTCGCGGATTGAGCAAGTTCGGTCACGATGCGCCGTTCCGGCTCGGACTCAACGAGAACGCCGTGCGCGTGGCGATTTTTCGCATTCGCAGGTTTCTGAGGGCGTGCGTGCGTGGATCTCCCGGCGAAGTATCGAGTTTCACGTTGCTGGATGCCGACACCCAAACGCATGTGCAAACGTCCATCCCGAGAAGGTACCGAGCGTTCGCTTCTCGATTGTATCTACACACTTCTCGGGGGATGTGGTCGAGAACTGGGCGCCATATCTGTTTCCTGGGGAGCCGGCACACGGCGTACCCATCCCATGGATACCGATGCAAGGAAGTGTCGTCTTACGCGCGGTCCCGTGTCGTCAGAAGGGTGGCGAAGACTGCACAGGTATGGCGCATGAGGTCTACTTGACCATTGTCGAGTGACGCCCACGCACGTCGCGAGCGCGAGTCATGGGCAACCATCCCAGGCGGCCACTTGCAGGTTGTCGCCCGGTGTTCGAGCGACGCCACAGCAGCAAGACCAGCCACCAGGTGCGCTCACCGGAAGGTGAGGTTCGCCTTGTCGCACAGGCGCAACCCGCCTGTCGCTCATCGTCACCTCCGCTTCCAAACGCCGAGCCTTCGTCGCCCGCCTCAGCGGTCACGCTTGCGCTTTCGCCCACGTCACTGCCGAAGTCTCCGCTCGAACCAGAGCTCCCAGCCGAAGCGGAATTTCCGCTGGAGGCGGAGCTGCCAGTCGACGAGTTCCCGCCCGAAGAAGCGCTCTCACCTGAAGGGTCATCGCTCGACGACGAGGCTTCGCTCGCGGAACCGTCGCTCGAGGAGGACGAATCTCCGTCCGTATCTCCGCCACTCGATCCGCTCGTCCCGGGCGACGATTCCGTACACATGTCGGACTCGCAGACCGTTTCTGCCGGGCACGGCTCGACTTCGACCCGCCCATCCGTGCAACGTATTCGCGCAGTACCGTCGTCGCTGCACCGCCAATTGGGCTCGCAGGTACACGCCGACCCCGGAGCGCCCCCATATGCCCCCTGCACGGCCCACAAGCTCGTCGGCGTGGGTGAGCACGGGCCCTGGTACGGGTCGTAGAGGAGCGGCTCGTTGGTATCGGAGAGTGCAGTGACGCCATAGTGTACGTGCGGACCGTCGCTGCAACCCGACGATCCTACCTGCCCAATTACGTCACCACAGCGAACCTCTTGGCCCGCCTCCACGGTGATGCTTCCGTTGCGTAGGTGGCCGTATTCGGTAAAGAAATCGCCATGGTCGACGGTGATCCAGTTGCCCGATTCGAAACTGCAGTCTCCTGACGGGTTGCAGCCCGTGCACTCGTCGAAGTAACCGTCGACGACATAATACACGGTGCCATCAGCAGAGGCGGTGACCGGATGACCCGCCTCCATCACGAAGTCGGTTCCGATGTGGCCGTTGTAGGTTTGGTCACCGCAGTTCCAGTCTTGTACGTTGGATGAAGCGTCCTGATCCGCGTAGCCCACTCCGAGCAGGCAGGACCATCCGCCGCCAGTACATTCGAACGGAACACGAAGTGTTCCATAGCCACTAGCCGGTGGAACCTCGGTCTGGTGCGACGGAGGTCGCCTGTGGATCAACGGAGGCGAGCGTGGCGGCACGGCGGGCGCGTCTTCGCCGGTCCAAACAACTGCGTAGGCCTGACCACGCACGGACCACCGGGCGAGCTCCTCCGAAAACACCAACTCGTCCGCGTGCGTGGGCAGCGGAACGAAATTCTTCCATGGGCGACCTGCGCGCAACGTGCAGTTCGTCAAACATTGCAGGGTGTCTGTATCGACGCGCGTGACGTAGAGACCCGCGACCCCACCCTGTCCCGCTCCCATGACCAAGAGGTGCTCTCCATCGGGAGTAAATCGCAGACCGTTGGCTGCGTAGAGATCGTGGGCAACGACCCGAGTCGTCCCACCCCAGTGGACCTTGACCTCGACGGTGCGTTGAACGCTTGATCGCGTGACCCAGGCCACATGATCGCGGAACACGGCCGGCGCACCCGCGACATTGCGGTCGAACCATGTTCTTGACCCGTCGGCAGCGACCCGCCACATGGTTCGATCCGGCGAAACGAGCAGGACGTCGTCACCCCAAGCAACGGCCGCGTTGGCCACGTGCTCCAGCATGTGTTCGCTCCCATCTGGATCGATCCGGCTCACCTTGAACTGCTGCGGTGCATCCATAGCCCAACGCGGCTCCCAAGCTACGCGCCTCAAGACGACCTCGGTTCCCGCGTCCGGAGCACATGCCGTTGCGAGCATGCAAAGCAGTGGCGATATGGCTGCACAGCGCATCGTTCGCTCCGTTGTGAAGGGTAACATCCGATTCGGGTTTCGCCGAGACCATGGCCGCCGCCATTGACGACCTCGCCCTCACCCGACCTAACTCTCCCGCAATTCAGGCCACCCCAGCATCCGTCGTCAGTGCCGGCGTTGCGACCGTTGCGGGTCCCCTGCAAGAGCCGGGGTCGTACGCAGGGATTCGTGCTCGAGGATTCATGGGGAACATCTGCGTCGCGAGCCCAACCGCCCTGGTTCCCGGCGTGTTAGCCTAGGCTGAGCATCGTCGTGGCAATCCCGAAGCCTCAGCGCTGGCTATTCTGGGACGTCGATCCTTCCGAGATCGATCCAGTCCGGCATGCTGCATTCGTGATCCCGCGCGTGCTCGAGTTCGGTACGCTCGTCGACGTTCGATGGTTGCTAGCTCGCGTCGGCTCTCCACGAATCCATCGATTCCTGCGTGATCAAGGTCATCCGGAGCTGTCGGCCAAAACGCTCGCGTTCTGGCGCGCATACTTCCGAGCACAGGAGGAGCGATGGGCCACGCCACCGGCCTTTCGCCGGCACAGCGCGCTGCCTTGGCCGGGCTGAGTCCGCTGGCTAATGATTTCGGGCTCCACCTCGTCGGCGGCTCGGCGATTGCCGTTCACCTCGAGCATCGGCGTTCCGTGGACCTCGATTTGTTTTCCATACGTCCTACAGTCGACATTGAGCAAGTGCGCCGGAGGATCGTCGACGAGCTTCCGAAAGCCAAGATCGTGGAGATTGGAGACTCCACGATGCGCGCCCGTTTGGGACGGATTCCGATCGACATCGTGTCGTATCCCTATCTTCCACTCGTGAAGCCTCGTGTCAGGCAGGAAGGCGTAGCGATCGCTGGCCTCGCAGATCTCGCCGCCATGAAACTTGCCGCGATCGCACGCCGGGGAATTCGTCGCGACTTTTGGGACATCCACGCCATCGTGACAAGCGGTCGCCTTGATTTGCGCGCCGCTCTACGTTCATATCTCCGCAAGTTCGGAACGGCTGAACCGGATATCTATCCGGTGCTCCGTTCGCTCGTGTACTTCGAAGATGCGGATGCCGAGTCCGTCATGCCGGCGGGTCTGTCCGCAACGCATTGGGAGCGCATCAAAGTTGACCTTCGCCGGCTTGCTCCGCGCTTGCTCGCGCCGCTGAGGCGATGAGGTGGCGGAAAAACGCAGAGCATTCTTCCGGCGTCCTGCTAGCAGCCGAGGCGATATCCGACGCCTGGCATCGTCACCAGGACTTTCGGCTGCGCGATCGGGCAATCACGGGCAATCATCCCACAGAGCCTCGCCCGAATAAGGGATGTCGACCATGCGGCAGTTGATCCAAATCGGGTCGTGGCCGTCTTCGATTCCGTAGTGCGGCGACCCGCTGACGTTGTCCTCGATGACGTTGTCATTGAGCTCGAAGTTGTAGGCACCGGCTTCGGGGATATGGTTGCCGTTGTGAGTAGGCGTTCGGAGCTTGATCACGTACCCTGTGATGTTTCTGAAGGTGTTGCGATTGGCTTCGCCCCAGCCATCTTTCAGCCCGAGGCCATACGGTGCATCCTCGAACAAGTTGTCGGAGATGCGAAGTCTTCCGTGGCCCGAGGGATGCATGTCGACCTGGACGTCCTGGTTGTTCGCTTCGTCGTGGAAGCGATTTTCGAGCACGTCGTAGCGCGAATTGAGCAGGTCGTAGTTCCCACCACTTCCTGCCACGCTGTGACGGTTGCGATAGAATTCGTTGTACCGAGCCATCAGATACGATCCCGTCGTCACCACGATGCCGTACCCGGCACCGGCTACGTCCTGATCGTGAATGACGTTGTATTCATACGTCCCCGACGCGTCGCTTTGCAGCGCGTTGGCGTAGTTCAGGTGGTGAAATTCGCTGTGGTCGACATAGAGGTTCTTCTGGCTGTAAGCGACCAATCCGTGCGGGAAGTCGCCGTCGCCCGTGAGCTCGATGCCGGTCACGCGGACGTTGTCTCCGTCGGCATTGAGCCCGTATCCCCCAAAGGTGATGGTCAGCTTGGTCTGGTCCATGCCGGCGCCTTCTACGATGGTTCCACCCGGGATGGACACGCCGTCGGCGAGCGTATACTCGCCGGCGGGGATCTCGACGATGCCCGGTTCGCCTCCCAGAGCATCGATTGCCGCTTGGATCGCCGACACCGTGGAACCCGAGACTGTCGTCCGCGGCAGCTCCAGCACCTCCACGTCGGCCTCGGTGGTGGTTCGAATTCCGCTATCGTAGACCACCGTCAGTCGCGTCGTGTAGGTACCAGGTTGGGTGTAGACGTGGGTGATCGTCGTCAGGTACTCGCCCCGTTCGGCACACGTGCCGTCGCCGAATTCCCAGATCCACTCACGCATCGGATCCTCGAGACCGTAGGGATCGATGCCCGTCGAGTCGGAGCCATCGAACGAGATGGGATAGCCGATTTGCTGCTGCGCACCCACGTACATCACGGCAGTCCGTGAACCTGGATCGTCGGCGCTCCCTCCTTCGGTTCCTTCCGGGCAACCGGGTTCCCCGGTGCTGCCGCTCGTGGTCTCCGTACTTGCACCTATGCTGTCTTCCGACGAACCATCGTCGCCATGTGCCTCGGTCGTATCCTGCGTGCTGGGGTTCGTCGTTACCGAGCTGGATCCCTCCCCTGTCGTCTCTCCGCCAATGCTCGTCGTATCGCTCTCACCTCTACCCGTCGAACCAGACGTGGTCGACGTCGTGGGCAAAGAGGTGGCCTCCTCGCCCTGGTCTTGGGGCTGGCTGCACCCAGCAGCCCACAGCGCGATGCCGACCATCGACGGCTCCAACCACCTGCACAACGTCTTGTGGCAACCTGCGCGTGCTACGCTGGTCGTGTCTGCTTCACCGTACATAGCCGAAAGTCGGATGGACGGCGGAAACGTTACACACAACCTCGAGGTTGCTGCCGAGACGGCATCAGCACGGTCAGCGTGGGCCTACGGCCGCCGCTCTGGGGGCACCTTCCGGGATGCCGCCATATTTGGCGACACATCGCATGGTGAGATCCATGGCTTGGTCGTCCGGAATGTTCGGCTTGGCTGTTTGAAATGCATTCGCTTGGCAGGCGGCGACCTGCAGGTTGTCGCGCTTCAGGCATTCGTCGGTCGTTCGCTTGATGTCGGCCTCCTTGACGGCATTCCAGCGATCCAGCTCCTCACCCACAAGACGGTTTCGCATGAACACGTCCATGGCTTGGCCCGCGTCGTTGCATGCGGACTTGATGTCGGCTGGAAGCTGGGTGGGTGCCGTGGTCGCCAGCTCGAACGCGGCCGCGTAGGCTGCCTTGGCATCGGCATCGGCCTTTTCCCTGAGCTTCTTCAAGCCCTCGTCGGCCTTCTTGAGCTGCTCGGGTCGATCGAGCGAGCCTTCGAACGCTTTCGAAATCGCTGCCTTGTCCGCACCTGGGTCCCTGCACGCCGCGACGGCGAGCAACATCCATGCGATTGACATCCTCGAGTTCTTCATGACGCCCTCCGGGAGTTTCGAAAGACTACATTGCCACGTTCGCATCCCGTCCTTCAAGCTCTCGCGCTCTTGGCGCTGCCGTTGGGCCCGAGGGTAGGGAGGCGTCGACTCCGCGACTGCGGTATCCCGACTTCCTCCCTCACGCGCGCGAGCGAATCAGGAGCGCGCCGGATTGGATCAGTTCCTTTGCACGGCGAGTCATCTTCTGCCGCTCACTTGGCACGAATGAGCGCTCGGCCCACGGCGGATGGAGGTGTGGCCGCTTGTTCATGATGCTTGCGCGGTGCGTCGAATGGGGCAGCCCAAAAAAATGACCGAGCTCGTGCGCGAGCACGCCGGGCATGGCAGCCGTCGACAAGATGATCCACCGCTTCGTGGTGTCGCGGCGATCCCTCCAGTGGACGCCGCGAATGATGCCAGCGGCATCCACGTCGGCCAGGTGCTCCACTACGAACACGTGGATCGTTCCGTTCGTGAAGCGATGTCTTCCGAGCCGATCGCGATCCAGACGTGTCACGACCTCGCGATGATTCGAGCCGATGGCCTCGACGGTAGCGAGCTCGAACGCCACCTCGATGGCCGCAAAATGGCGATTTGCCGTGGCAATCTGCTCGTGCACCCACGCAGGCTCACCGACCGGTCGCCCCGCGATGTGCACGACATGCAATGTGATGCCCAAACAATGAGCCGCTGTCTCAGGACAGCGCTCGGCCGTATTCCAGCACGTGGATGCCACACAATCGCTCCCTGGTTCGCTCGCGTGCCATGACGCCAACCAGGCCCACGACGCCATGGCGACGACAAACCCCCACGTGCTCATGGTGACGCCTTGCTCATGCTGGCAGAGGGCGTGCCAATCTAAGGATCTCGAAAATGGCTCGCGTCGCCGGTGAACGATTCAACGTATAGAAATGGATGCCAGGTACACCTTTGGTGGCCGGGGTGAATGGATCGGTGGCCGGGGGCTCGAGCAGCGCACGACATTGATACGCGGCATAAGACACACCGGTCCAAAACACCTCGTGTGGATCACCATCAGCGCCGTTCAAATGCCCGCGAAGCGGTGCCGGGATGTTGGCCCCACACATACGAGTGAAGCGCTCGATTTGGGCAACGTTGGTGATCGGCATGATGCCAGCAATGATCGGAACGTCGATGCCAATGGCATGGGCTCGCGCGCGAAACGAGAAAAACGCTTGGTTGTCGAAGAACAATTGCGAGATGAGAAAATCTGCTCCTGCGTCGACTTTCCGTTTCGCGTTCACGAGATCGGTATGAGCGTCGGCTGCCTCGGGGTGCGTCTCTGGATAACATGCTGCACCGATACAAAACTCCCAGTGGTCGCGAATAAACCCAACGAGCTCGTCGGCATGATGAAATCCACCAGGTACTGCTTGGAATGTGGAGTCTCCTAGGGGTGGATCGCCACGCAATGCCAGCACGTTGCGGATCCCGGCATCGGCGAGCTGATCGAGCACCCGCGACAGCTCTTCTCGCGTCGCTCCCACGCACGTCAGGTGCGCCATCGATTCGATACCGAGCTCGCGCTTGATGCGGCTGACGAGTTCCATCGTGCGCGCACGTGTGCTTCCGCCCGCCCCATAGGTCACCGAGACGAAATCGGGCTCGAGCACTGCAAGTTGTTCGAGGCTCCGCCACAATACCCGCTCGCCGTCGGGTGTCTTGGGTGGAAAAAATTCGAAGCTGAACACGGGCCGCTTGTGGACGAGCCGTTCGCGAATCAGCATCTCGACGTTGGATATCATTCACCCGCAGGCGCGGGCCGCGACCCCTCCCTCCACCACGCCAGCGATTTATTCGGGCGGAGGAACGAACGCTTCGCAGGCGGTGTCGATCACGCCTACGGCCTGCTCGAAAAACGGTGCGTAGTTCGGCTCGCAAATGCCCGCCCACATGCCATGGGTGAAGGACTCGCTAAACGCGCGTAGGCGATGGGTTTCTTCGGCGCCCTCGATGCCGAACAACTCACCTTGCTCGTCCGTGAGCGGTGGGCACCACGTTCCTGCCGGGGCGACGTCCGGGTCGCCCAACAAGCCGAGCATGACCACGGCTTCATCGTCGCCGTGCTTTGCATCGATGATCGCTTGCCGCCATGCGACTGGCTCTCCCAACGAATTGATGTCTTGGTCGATGGTTCTCCTGAGCATATGATCGCCGGGATCGTCGTCTTCGTCCGTGATTATGGTGACCACCAAGATCGCATCACGGCGTAGAAATCCTGCGTTGCAACCCCCGACTGCATTCATCTCGGGAGAAATGGCACGTAGCATTGCCCCGGCCGGCTGCTCATCGTCATACCCTTTTCCGGCCCTGTCCGCGGCGGCACATCGGAACGTGTCGACCAAGTTGGGCTGACCGTCGATGATGTACCGATTTCCGCCGAAAAAGTTGCACGAAAACCCATATTTGTCGTTGTTCAGACCCATGCCCAGCTGGTAGTTGCATGTATCGTTGGGTGGTAGCGCGGAACATGGGACGCCGTTGCAAGCCGTCGCCAATCCGAACGCGCATGCATCGCGGCACGTGCTGACGTGGTCGATATTCAGCGTATCGGTATCGACGACCATGATGTGATGGTCGTGGTCTGCGAACTTGGTCTCGATCGTTTCCATGAACCCCGAGAGGCTGGCGTTGATGGTGTCCTGATCGTTTCCCATCGAGCACGAGTTGTCGATCACGAACAAGAAATCGATCTTGCACCAGCCGGTCGGCGTGACTCCATCGTCACCCACGCCGCCTCCCGGGACGTCGAATCTGGTGGTGTCTTCTGCACCCGAGTCCGTGCCGGTCGCCGATCCTGCCGAGTCCCCGGGGCCAGTGGGGCCACTGGAGCCGCTGCCGGTCTGCCCGGTGGGATCCGCGGTTCCTGGACCTTCGCCTGGGGTCACGCTTTCAGAAGCACTCACAGAGTCGAGTGCACCACTGGATTCGGCCGCGTTACGGCCGCTATCGCCACATCCCGCCATGACAGAAAGCCAGGCAGACGTAACGACGATGCTCCCAGAGCACATCCGCCGCGCTGTTCGACTGCGCCGCATGCGCTGATTCATCATCGATATCGGTTAGTGGTGGAGAAGCCGGCGTTTTCTGATCGACGCCGACGACCTTCCAGAGACCCGCGGTCAGCCACGGTCGTCAGCCACGCCATTCATGGCCCGGACGGCTTTGCTGCCCCGCGGAAGGAACGGCGATGTCCCGCCATTCAACGGAAACGAGTAGCACGCCGCGGAGCGGTCTTTTGTGGCTATGTTGGCTCGGGGCACAATGCTGGACCTTGACACCCAGCGGCCTCCTCATGGAATCTCGACGCCGCCAAGCCCGTCGCCTCGTAGAATGCGAACAGTATCGCGATCGTAGTGGGAAACGACCACATCGATCACTTCATCGCCATCCATGTCGCCGAGAGCGACCTCGAACGTGCACCCGGGGGTGTTGAACAGTGTGGGAGGGGCAAGGATGGCGCCTTCGGAGAGTAGGATGTTGATGCGTCCGCCTGCATTGCCGCATTCGACCGCAACCGCGTCCTTACGGCCGTCACCGTTCATGTCCGCCACGTCGAGACTCCGAAGCTCGCCTCCATCGGTCGGTACCTCCGTCAGCACGGGGGATCCGAAGCTACCATTACCTTCACCAAGCTGAAGGGAAATCGTGTTTGCCCCCGCGATTAACACATCGGGCAATCCGTCGCCATCCGCATCGCCCAGCCGTAACGTGCCATTGTAGAGCGGAAAAGGATCCGTCGCCTGAGTGAGCACGGGTGGAGAGACCAGCTCCCCCGCTTCGTTGTTCCACGCCACCAGATCCAACACTGGCTCCATCGCGTCCACTCCAAGGGCCACCACGTCCGGATCTCCGTCCGCGTCGATATCGGCCGCTTCCAGCGCAAAGATGTCTGCGGCGATGCCCGGGATGGTGTCTCCGACGACCAATCGTCCCATGCCATCGTGATCCCAGCGAACAAGGTTTCCGTCGCTCGCCACCCCGACCAGTGAATCGTCGCTCCCATGCATGCGCACGAATTGGTTCCACGTGACGCCATCGACGGCCAACACATCTTGGAGCACCTGCTCCTGGACCAAGAAACCGTCCGGCGTCGTCACTTGCACCGCCAGCGCCGTCCGCCGGATCTCGTCTCCGTTAATGTCGAAGGAGAGGCCAATGGAAAGCACCGACGTCTCCACATTGCCATCGGCGTTGATGTCCCCCGTACGAAATTCCGTGCCGTTTGGATTGCTGGAAAACGCGGTGGCGACCGGCGTGGCCGGGGCGTTGACGAACAAGAGATCGCCCTGCGATTGGAGCAGGATCGAGATCGCGCCGCTCGTACTCCCTCGGCCGTAGGCGAGAATGTCCAAGTCCCCGTCCGACTCGGCATCAGCTACGACAATTGCTTCGACTTCGTCGACCACGCAGAACTCCAACGATTCCAATGTGCTTGGACAATCTGCGGAAGGCAGATCCAACACAGGCCCTTCGGGCACATCGGGCTCCGCTTCTGACGTCGAGTCGGCCGTGGTTTCGACAGTCGTGGTCATGCCTGCCGTCGTCCCACCAGTCGTCGTCGCGTCGCTGGAGCTCGAGGTTTCATCGTCCGACGTGGCCAAAGCATCCCCCGTCGACGTAGGTCCCCCGCCGCCAGTGACCTCGGTTCCCACCTCAGTCGTCGACGTTTCGACGTTCTCGGCTTCTCCTCGGCATGCCACGCCTGTCATGCACCCCCACAGGAGCCATCGCACGAGCGGAACCGAGCGAGTGACCTCGGCGATATCCTCGCGTTGCTCGCATTGAACGCCGGAATCGTCGCACATGCTTTCGTGCGTGGTGAACAGTTGTTCCTGCTCTTCGCCTCTCTTGCCCATCGCCATGTTGCGGTGATTTACGACTCTACAGCTACTGACGGGCCGTGGTTACCCCGATGGGTGGTTTACCTGCCGCGTGGTTTACGCGACCTCGCGGACATTTTCACCGCGGTCAGGCGTAGAAAAAATTAGTCCGAGGTGTCGGCCTCCGGTTCCGACTCCAGCTCGGGCTCGTCCGCTGGCTCGGGCTCGGCGCCGGTTTCGTCGCTTGCCTTGGTTTTTGCGGGTTTTTTCTTGGGCTTCTTCTTGGGAACAGGCTTGGTCGCCTGGCGTAGCGCAGCGATCTTCGCCGCGCGTTCGAGCAGCCTCGGATCACTGGGCCGCTTGGCCTTGGCCGCGTCGTGCAACGCCGATGCAAGGGCGATGTCTTTCGCTTGCAGCGCAGCGTCGATCTCGGCCAGCTCGGCGTCGAACGTGTCGGACTTGCCTGCGGCCGGCGAGGGCGTGCCGGCACTTGCCGCCGGTTCAGGAAGCCGAGCTTCCTTGGCGGACTGCGTGGGTGGAGGCACCGGCGTCGGCTCGGGCGACGCGATCGGTCGTGCATCCACCTCGTCCAACGCAGCCCTGGCGGCGGCGTCCGAGCGCAATTGCTCGTGCCTTGCTTCGTCCTCCAACGCCAAGCGTGTCGCACCTCCAGCACCGGCGGACACCAAATAAGTGAAAAGGGACACGCCCATCGTGATCCCCCCGATGCTCGAGCCCCGCCCGGCAGCACGCAAGCCACCGAGCAGCACGAGCGAGAGCGCGAACAAACCGGCTGCCCCGAGCAGCAGGACACCAAAGAGATCGTCGAGCATGCGAAGGTCCATACCGGTGAGCATACCCCAAATCAAGACTCGATATCCGCAGACCGCACGCGGATCCTTTGCCCCGAACGTGTCACCCCTTCGAGTGCTCCATCCTCGGCCACTGTGTCGACCAGCACGTCGACGCGGCCGCCGCGACCGTCCGGTACGCTTCGCGACTCTCCGAGCAGTGCCACCGCGAGATACCGTGCGCGCGCGCCAGAAAACCCATCGCGGTCGAAGCACTCCAGCTCACGCTCCAGATGTTCCAACACGCACGCGAGCACGCGTGCGCGCGTCGGTACCGGCGTGGTCGAAGCGAGCTCGAGCGCCAGGCTGGTTGCGCTGTTGGCCAGGGACGCAGGGAACGTCGTTCGCGCGACGTTGAGCCCGAAACCAATCACCGCGTCCATGCGTGAGCCTTGGTATTTCGTTTCGCACAAGATGCCGGCGACCTTTCGCCGCGCGATCAGCATGTCGTTCGGCCACTTGATCCGAACGCGGTCTTTCAGCGTGGGGCACATCTCGGTGATGCCATCGTGGAGCGCGAGCGCTGTGACCAACGCCAACGCACCGACCCGTTCGGCCGGTACGGCCGGCTGGACGACCACGCTGGCATAGATGTCTCCTAGCGGAGAGCTCCACGTCCGGCCCAAACGGCCGCGGCCTTCATGCTGGCAATCGGCGGTCACCAAAGCACCGGCGCCGGCACCTTCTTTGACCCACGCGAGCGCGCGATCGTTCGTGGAGCCGAGCTCGGCATGATGTTCGTGCACCCTGCCCAGCCATTTCGTTTGGAGCAACTCGGGCAGGTCGTGCATCGGCCGGCAACGCCTCACGTATCGAGCTCGAGCGACAAATCGACCGCGGGAGCGCTGTGGGTCAGCGCACCGACGCTCACGACATCCACACCCATGCCGGCAAGTCGTGCGATGCGTTCGAGGGTCACGCCACCGCTGACCTCTACGATCACACGACCTGCAACGATTGCGACCGCGGTCGCAATCGCCTCGTCGTCCATGTTGTCGAGCAAAACCGCGTCGGCGCCAGCCGCGAGCGCTTGCTCCAGCTCGGTGATGTCATTGACCTCGCATTGCACGACATGAGCATGACTGGAGCGCTCGCGTGCTCGTCGTACCGCCTGGGCGAGATTGCCCACGCAACGGATGTGATTGTCTTTGATCAACACGCCCGAGCCGAGATCGTTGCGATGGTTGAAGCCCCCCCCACATCGCACTGCATAGCGTTCCAACGCCCGCAACCCGGGCGTTGTTTTGCGAGTGTCGACGATGCGACATCGTCCCTGCGCAGCGTCGACATAGCGGCGCGTGAGCGTGGCGATTCCGCACACGCGTTGCAACAAATTGAGCATGGTGCGCTCGGCTGCCAACAAGGCACGTGCCGACCCATCGAGCTCTGCGAGGATTGCTCCGGAGTCCACCAGCGTGCGCTCCGGTACGAGCACGGCCACATGCGTTCGGGTGTCGACGATCCGCATGACCTCGACTGCGATCGGTCCACCGCAAAACACCAACCCCTGTTTGGCCAGCACCCGTCCGCGCGCCTGCATGCCCTCGGGAACGACCGCCAGGCTGGTGATGTCTCCGGCGTGGAGGTCCTCCGCCAGCGCGCGCCGAACCAATGTGTCGAGATCACCCAGCTCTGGATGGCTCATGCCGACCATCGCTCGAACCCCCATCCGAGCTGCACCGCCTTGCGGCGCAAACGGGGATCCGGGTTCACGACGCGCGGCTTGCCGACCCGCATCAACATCGGCAGATCCGAATAGCTGTCGGTGTAGAAGTAACTGCGGAACAGATCGATTCCGTGTTGCTCGGCAAATCGCTCGGCATGAAATACTTTGCCGTGGCCAAAACAAGCGGGTGGCACGTGTTTGCCAGTGAGGCGCCCTTCGTGCTCCTCCAATTGTGTACACAGCAAGTGCTGGATGCACAGCCGCTGTGCCAACGGAAGCACCGAAAAACTCGTGCCTGACGTCAGCAGTACGATGACGTCGCCGGCCTGGTGGTGCTCGTGGATGCGTTCCACCGCTTCCTTGCAGATCATGCCTGCGATCTCACGCTCGAACCAAGCGCCGACCTCGCTCGACAGTGCACCTGTGGATTGACCAGCATAGTGGGCAACGACCTTCACGGTCATCGCCTCGAAATCGAGCAGACTCATGCGATATTCGGCCAGCCACAAGAGCGACTGCAGCATATCCGAAATGCTGACCTGCTTGTTCTTCCACAAATAATCGAGCCACTTCCTGCCCGAGTTGCAGGCAATCAGCGTGTGATCCACGTCAAAGAACGCAGCCACGCGCTCGCCGGTCAACATCATCACTTCGGGAATGTACTTTCGATCAGCACATCCATCAACAGGTTGGAGGCGGTATGAAACAACGCGGGGGCCCACAAACTGTTGCTCTTTCGCCACAGCCACGCAAACACGAGCGCAGGAAAGAATGTCGCCAGCCGTGCAATCGCCGCCATAGCCACCAGGTGACCGACCGCGAACACCAAGCTCGACAGGACCGCGGCAAACCCGAACGGGACGCCCAGCAGCCTTCGTTTCGCCGGCCATCGCTCTTCGAATGCGCTCATCAAGTAACCGCGGTGAAACACTTCCTCGGGAAGCGCAACGGCGAACAAGCCCACCGCGAGCTCGTAGACCCAACCGAAACCCGCAAAAACCCTCCAGTGTTCAGGCACGCGTAGTTGGTCGGGAATGACATCCCCACCGTGACGGACGCACAGGTCGGCGAAAAAACGTTCCAGCCCGCCGTGCAGCGGGGTGAAGCTCTCCACCCAGACAACGGGAGCCAGCCACGACAGATCGCCCGCACAAACCTTGGCGTAGAACCACAGAAATCCCGCTACGAACGGTGGGAACATCAAGAGACAGGCCAAAAACGCCAGCCTGGAGCCCCGTTTGCTCCAAGGCGGAAGTGGGCTATCCGGTCCGACCTGATAGCGAGCCTGGCGTGCAGGATCGCGACGAAGCACGAGTCCCGGGAGAAAGTAGAACGCGGCCACCAACACCGCATGTCGAACCGATCCCACCGGTTCGGGAACCAACGCCAACGCCGCATAGCCGACATAGACTGCCAACGCGACCAGCAACGCACGTGACGCGACTCTACGCGTGGACTCCGTCGCGCGGTCCGGCTCGGGCAGGTCGGCCAAGAACGGGAGTCTACTTGAGGCTGTTGGCGAGTTTCGACAGCCGGCGACGCAAGCTCTCCACCGTCTCCCCCAGCATGTCGACGTGCTCTAGGATGTCTGTGGAGGCTGCCAAACGTGTCACGTCACGGTGCTCGACATGCGGGCGCTCGAGCGTGCGCAGTGTATCCACCAGGTATTCTTCGATACGAGCGATCGCGAGCGCAGTTTCACGAAGATCGTCGTCGATGAAGAGGATGAGATTCCCCACCGTGTCCCCGTATTCCTGGTCGAACAGGGCCAGATTCTTCGGGTACTCCCGGGTCGCCCGATCCATGAGCTGATCGCGAGCTCGTGCGCGAGCACCGCTGTTCCTTCGTTCTTGCTCCAGCCGTTCGTCGCGAAGCGGCAGGCATCCGTCGGGGCTTGGAGAGGGTTCCATCATCCCGCCCTCGCACGCGTGCGCGCGCCTGGCAAATTTTCGCCCTGATTGGGCCTTGAAGGTTCCGGCACTTGGCCCTATGGGTTGGATTACCATGCGCCCCTCACAGTGGGGGGCAGGGTCGGCCCTTGCAGGCGTTGGATGCCTGGGATCCCAGACGAAAAGCTCCAAGAGATCCGCGATCGGGCGGACGTGGTCGATCTCGTCGGTCGTTATGTTGGACTGCGCCGTGCGGGTCAGAACTACAAGGGCCTATGTCCATTTCATGAGGAGCGAACGCCCAGTTTTCATGTCAACCCCGTGCGGCGTAGCTTCAAATGTTTCGGTTGCGGAGTGGGTGGCGATGCCATCGAGTTCGTCATACGCATCGAGGGCAAGAGCTTTCCAGAGGCAGCACGTCGACTCGCGGAGTTGTATGGAGTGGTTCTTCCGGAGGAGCACGGTGATCCCCACGCCGCCCAACGTCGAGAGGAACGCGACGAGGCCTATGCCATCGTGCGTGCCGCAGCCGAGCTCTACCGCGCGATCTTGTCGTCCGCACCCGAAGGGGAGCTGGGTCGCCGATATCGCGCGGCCCGCAGGATCTTCGAGGACACTGCCGAAACGTTCGGGCTCGGCTATGCACCCGCCCCAAACGAAGCCGGGTGGGATCGGCTTGCGCGCACCCTCGCGCAACGACGACTCTCCTTACCCCTTGCAGAACGGCTGGGACTCGTGGGCCGTAGTGAGCGAACCGGGTCGTACTTCGACAAGTTCAGGGGGCGCCTGATGTTTCCGATCGCCCAGCTCGGTGGCGAGCCCGTGGCTTTTTCGGGCCGGGTCGTACCGCCCCATGACCAAGCGCATGACGGTGCCCTCCCCCCGAAATATCTCAATTCCCCCGAGTCTCTGCTGTTTAGCAAAGGCAAGCTGCTGTTTGGCCTGTCACAAGCCACGTCGGCGATCCGCAGCTCGGGCAACGCGGTGCTGGTCGAAGGCAACCTTGACGTCGTGTCCATGCGTCAATCGGGACTCGGCGAGGCGGTGGCTCCGCTCGGAACAGCGCTCACCGCCGCCCAAGCAACGCTCTTGGCTCGCTTCACCGAGCGGGTGGTCGTATGTTTCGATGGCGACAGAGCGGGGCGAACGGCGGCGCGCGCGGCTGTCCCGGTACTACTCGACGCGGATTTGGATGTTCAGCTGGTCGTGCTGGAGGATGGTGCCGATCCAGATTCCACCGACCCCGCGCGCCTGCGTGTGCTGGTCGACAATGCGGAGCCTGCACTGGAGGTTCTCATGACGCGCATCGCTGCACGGGCCGGCACCGACATCGACGCCCGTGCGCGGGCCATCGAGGAGCTCGGGCCGCTGTTCGCTCGCGTCAAACGTGAGAGCGCGCAATACCTCTACGCGGAACGCGCTTCGGCCCTTTTTGGGATTCCTGTCGCCCGCATTCGCGCCCTCGTACGCGAGAAAAAACGCGCATTAGTCTCGACATCGGGCAAAGCTGTGTCACTATCCGCGCCCGAGCGGCAGCTGCCACCCCTGCCCGATGGGCAGGCGGAGCTCGTCACGCTCCTGATCGACGTGCCTCACCTCGCCAGCCTTGCCGACAAAACGGGCGTGCTCGATCACCTGAGTGATCCACGCCTGTATCCGATCGCGCGTGCAGTCGTCGAGGGAGCCAAGCGCGGTGAAAACCACAGCATGCATGAGCTGCTGGATTTGATTGCCGAACCTGCGCAAGCGCAGATCCACGAACGGATTTTCTCCGGCAAGTATCGAGACATCGACGATCCTCGGCAGGCGCTCTCGTTCCTGCTGCATCGTTGCCAAGAACAACGGCTCGACGCCGAAATCCGCGAGCTCGAAGCCCAGGCTCGAGAAGCCAAACGTCGCGGCGACGTCGACGAGGAATTGCGCTTACATCAACGCAGGTTCGAATTGCGCCGCAGGCAGGACGAACTGCACCACAAGCAAAGGCAGCGTACGAATGTATCCGACCTCGGCCAAGACCAAGGTTGAACCTCAGGGTTATAACCCCATGACCACTAAGCCAAGCCCGCGCATGGTCGATCACGAGAAGCTGAAAAAGCAGCTCATTGCCTATGGCAAAAAGAAGGGCCACGTCACCTACGACGAGCTACACGAGCTGCTTCCACCCGATTTGGTCGCTCCCGAAGAAATGGGCGAATGGGAACAGATGCTCGTCGACGAAGGTGTGGACGTGGTGTCGAGCGAGGGAGTCAAGGACGCGCCAAAGCCCAAGCTCGCCACGCGCAAGGTCATGCCGAAGCGTGCCGAGAACGATGAAGACGACGATGAGCCATCGCGCACGAACGACCCCGTTCGCATGTATCTGCGCAAGATGGGTTCGGTGTCGTTGCTCACGCGCGAAGGCGAAGTCGAGATTGCCAAGCGCATCGAGCAAGGCGAGCGCAAGATGCTGGAGATCGCGTTGGCGAGCCCGGTTGCGGTGCCATACATCTTCGACATGCACGAACGCATCAAGCGCGGGCAGATGCGAATCAAAGATGTGATGAATGTCTCGAATCCTGCCGAGGCGGGTCCTGGTGGTCCAGCCGAGCTTCCTGCCATCAATCAGGAAGCCGCGCTCGACAACATGCACAAGCAAATCGAGAAAATCCGTCGTCATCAAAAAGAGATCGAAAAAATCAAGCTGCTCATCAATGCCGACAAGAAGCCGAGCGACAACAAGCGACTCAAGCTGTTCGAGCAGATCGATGAGCATCGCAATTCGATGATCGACGCCATTCAGGACATGAACCTCGCGCGTAAGCCGATCGACGGAATCGTCGAGGAGCTGTCGCAGCTGGTCGAACGCGTCACCCGTGCCGAGCGCGACCTCGGGCAATGCGAGCGCCGAGCCGGCATGGATCTCAAAGATCTGCGCAAGCTATTCAAAGACGTCAGACTTTCCGAGGAAGAGGAGTTCAAGCTGTGCCGGCGACTCGGCCTGCATCCCTCGGAGCTGCATGAAATCGAAGCACGCATGCGGCTTGCGACCAAGCGTATCAAGCAAGTCGAGCAAGAGACGACCATGCGCGCACACGAGCTGGGTGAGCTGCACGAAAAGCTCATGACCGCGCGCAAGCAAGCCGAAAAGGCCAAGGCCGAGCTCGTCGAAGCCAACCTGCGATTGGTGGTGTCAATCGCCAAGAAATACACCAATCGCGGCCTGCAGTTTCTCGACCTGATCCAAGAAGGCAACATTGGCCTGATGAAGGCGGTCGACAAGTTCGAGTACAAACGCGGTTACAAATTCTCCACGTACGCGACCTGGTGGATCAGGCAGGCGATCACACGCGCGATCGCAGACCAGGCACGCACGATCCGCATTCCCGTGCACATGATCGAGACCATCAACAAGTTGATCCGCACCAGCCGTTACCTGGTCCAGGAGCTCGGACGCGAACCCACGCCCGAAGAGATCGCCGAGAAGATGGAGCTACCGCTCGACAAGGTCCGCAAAGTCCTCAAGATCGCGAAAGAGCCGATCTCGCTCGAAACTCCCATCGGCGAAGAAGAAGACAGCCACCTGGGAGATTTCATCGAGGACAAGAACATGGTGTCGCCCTCGGATGCCGTGATCAACATTAACCTTGCCGACCAGACTCGCAGGGTGCTCGCCACGCTCACGCCGCGAGAGGAAAAAGTGCTGCGCATGCGCTTCGGTATCGGAGAAGCGAGCGATCACACCCTCGAAGAAGTCGGTCAGGACTTCTCGGTCACGCGCGAACGCATTCGTCAAATCGAGGCCAAGGCGCTACGCAAGCTACGGCATCCGAGTCGCAGCAAGCGACTCAAGGCATTCGTCGAAAACTGAGCTCCCACCCGAGGGGATCATGAGCGGTCACGTCGATGCGAGTGTCGCGATGTATGGGAGATTGCGGTAGAGCCCACCGTGATCGAGGCCGTAACCGACCACGAATTCGTCGGGGCATGGGAATCCGACGTATTTGGGTTGTAGACCGCCCTCGTCGGAGCTCGCCTTGTGCATGAGTGCGCACACTTCGAGCGTCGCTGGCCGACGAACTCGCAAGAGCTCCAACAAGTACCTCAATGTGAGGCCCGTATCGACGATGTCCTCCACCACGAGGACGTCCCGCCCTTCGATCGGCTGCGAAAGATCCGACAGCAATCGTACCGCTCCCGACGAACGAGCGTCGTTTCCGTACGAGCTCGCCATGATGAAGTCGATCTCCACCGGGATGTTCAGCGAACGCACGAGATCGGCCACAAATACGAACGAACCTTTGAGAACCCCGACGACAAGCGGTACTCGACCGTCATAGTCGCGGGAAATACGTTGGCCGAGCTCGACGATGCGGCTGTGCAACGCGGCCTCGCTGATGACGACCTTGGGACCAGCTTCGCGAACGACCATCGGTGAAAGTGGGAGTCAAGGATAGCTCGAAACCACGCTTGTCGGCTGCCCACCCCGTGTGGCTCGGTGGGCCGTCGACGACGGTGGCGTCCACGCGAGTGCGGTTGCCATGGCGTGCGCCAACTGATCTGGCCGGTCTGGTGGAACCAGTCGCGCACGTTCGTGTCCTCCACACAACTCGGGGATGCCACCAACCGCGCTGGCCACGATGCTCAATCCGTCGTAACCCAATGCCTCGGCAATGACGAGCGGTGCACCTTCCGAAAGACCGTTGGGGAGCTCACGTGAAGGTACGCACAGCACGCGTGCAGCACGAAATAGAGCAGCCTTCAATCCGCCGGATACCCAGCCGTAGAAATGAGAGTCGACGCCGAGTCGGTGCGCCAACGCTTGCAAACGTGTCCTCTCGGGTCCATCGCCAGCGATGGCCAGCTTGGATCTCGGTCGCAGCAACGACGCCGCGACGATGAGATCATCGACACCTTTTTGCTTGATGAGTCGGCCCATGTACAAGATCGGTCGGTCGTCCAGTGCGAGCCCCTCGCCAGTGAGCTGTGTCGACGGGCGTGGAACGCATTCGGCCATCGTGTCGACACAAAAACACGGTGGCATGCAATCGAACCCGAGGCCACGAACCACACGGAACAACTTGTCGTGGGATGGGAAGCGCACGGCGCTGGCCTCGAGCATGCGCGCGCGGTACCAGGCGCGAAACCACCTGGGTGCGCGCAAGAGCATATCCACATCGGTTCCGTGCCCGGATAGCTCGAACTGCACGCGTCGTCGCGAGCACTCTCGCGCCACGATCATGCCCGATGGAAGGAGCATGTGCGCGACCACGCGATCTGGCGCGAAAATACGAAGCTGACGGCGAAGCGCGCGGGTCAACGCAACGAGGTATGGGACCAGCAAGACAGCCCTCCACGGCCGTTCTCGAATGTTTTCGAGCACGCCGAACCGGCCCGTCAGCGACGACCAAGCGCGGGGCGCATAGCGAAAACGCTGGACGTCCAGTGTCTCCGACACCGCTTGGTCACACCACGCGGTGTATGGCGCAAGCACACGCACGCACTCCCCCGCCCCGGCACGTGCCTCCCAACGGCGCAAGATGAATTCGCCGCGCGTGTCGCCCGGGTATTGCGGAAACGTGGAGCTCACGACCAGGACACGATTCACGCCTGCTTCTCCAATACGTAGACCAAAAATCCTGCGAACCTCGACAAAGACGTATGCATCAGATTCCACTCGAGTGTTCGTGTCACGCGCGCCAGCCCAGGTATGCGGAGAAAAGCTGGATGCGGCGTCACGATGCGAATACCCGCCGATGCCACCACGCGAGCCTCTGGTGGAATGCGAGTCTCGGCTTCGCGCGGCGACAAAAACCTGGTCGTGATCGCAGATTCGTCGTAGCTGGTCGACGTCGTGCGCGGGCCAAACACACGTTTGATCAGATAGCGTAACGAATGGCGGTTATAGACGTCGAAGATCACGTGGCCACCGGGCCGGACCACACGCAACATCTCCTTGAGGCTGGCATCGAATTCCGGAACATGTGCCAAAACCTTGAATGAGTATGCGAGATCCAGACTTTCGTCGTCGAACGGCAGTTTGCTGGCGCTCGCCTCCATGACTTCCAGGCCACGACTCCGTGCGCGTTCGAGCATGCCGGGTGAAACGTCGATTCCGCGCGAGCGTGCCGCGAATTCGGCCACCCTCGCCAAAATCAAGCCGGTTCCACATCCGACTTCCACCACGTCTTTGCCGGTGCCATAGCGCTTCACCAGCGCAGCAGCCTGCTCGTCGATGAGTTGGTGGTAGCCACGATCGCGGCCGACATCGTACTGCTGCGAGAACGCGTCGTAGTAGTCCCGGTTGTCGGTCGTGTTCATTGCCGTGCCACCTCTTGGTAGAGCTCGACGTAGCGCTCGATCATCGCGCCGATGGAAAATTCGCAGTCGATGAGCGTGCGCGCGTCTGCACCCCAACGTAGCAGAGTTTCGGGCGACGATGTAGCCCTGCATATGGCGGCAATGAGCTCGCCATGCGTCGGCATCTCGGGCGTATCACGGGTCCCAGGCATCGCATTCGCGGCTACGAGCGTGCCCACTTCCAATCCGTGCTCGCGCGCGCGCACGAACATCTCCGAGAGCGGTGAACCGTCCATGGCGATCAGTCCTATGCCATGGGCTAGGCCCTCGAGCAACACCAGTGGCAAGTCGACCTTGCGCCGAACATGATCGGCAACGTAAAGCTGCAGTGCAGAGCCACGAAGGAGTGCCGGAACATCGTCGACGTGTCCGAGCAACGTTACTCGTCCGGCGCGCACGTGATGCTCAATCGCTGACGCCAAGCGAGCACGCAGCATTTTATCGTGCTCGGCTTTGGGTCGACAAGCGATGATCAGCTTCCAATCGGCTAGCTCGTTTCTGGATGCCATCGCACATGCGATGGCGATGAGACGTTCGACGACCATGGCATCGAGATCACCGGCATACACCATTTGGCGAGACCGACTGTCGGAACCTCGTGCGACATGCTCTACTCCCGGGTAGATCCGCACGACGCGATGCTCTTCCATACCTGCCGTGATGAGATTCTGACGCGTGCTATCGGACAACACGACCACCCGATCGAGTGGCCGTAACAGCTGCACCATGTCCGCGACGCCGTGGGAGGACATCAAACTCTGGAGCATCGTTCGTTTGGGCTGCAATCGCTTGAGCAAGGCGAGCACTCCAGAGCTCGAACGATTGGGTGTGAAGAACAAATGCAGTGGTAACCTGGCCCGGCGAGGTTGAGTGAGCACCGCAAGCACGCGAAGTTTGTCTCGCAACGTCGGAGCGTGGCCCATGGCCGACGTAGCGATCACATGCCCGAGTGATTGCGGTCGCAACGGCTCCGATGGATCGCCAAAGTAGGTCAGCTTGAATGTGTGGGGCAAGCGTTTTACCAGCGCGCCGACCAACGCGGTGGTGCCATCGTCGAACGGAGTTCGTAGCGGTTTGCACACGAACATCCATTCGCGCAGTTGATCACGTGAGATGGTGTCGCTCGTCACCGTCGCCGCAGCTCCTGGAGCTCGCGCCATGTCACGACACGCGTCACCACCACGACGATCACGAATATCGATGCCAACAGCACGAGCTCGAGCAGCACGCCCGCACGGCTGCTCGGATGAACCATCCGTGCACCGAGCTCCACCAACAATGCCGCGGCGGCCAGCCGTGCCAAATACGATATCCGTGGTACCGCACCAAACACGCGCGCCGCGGCGAACAGCGCACAACCACAGCCGACCGCACCTGCCAATGCAACGCTGCGTGCCGCCCCCGCTGCCCCGGCCTGGGGAATCCACATCAGGCATGCCATAGACAAGCTCGCCAACGTGGTCCCGACCAACACGAGCGCCATCCTCGATTGTTTGCTGCTGTTCAGGATCCAAGCCGTCGTGACCAGGACCGAATACCCCGACGTGCCCCACACGGTGAGCCGCAAGACGTCCACCGCGGATCCGTAGGCCTTCGGGAACAGCAACGTGATGACCCCATCGGCGGCACTCGCCGCCACGCTGCTCATGAACGTCAGCAACAACATCGTGACTTCGAGCGTCTTCGTCACGTAACGGCGGGTCGTTTCTCGATCGCGTGTTGCGTGCAACGTGGCGATCAGCGGAAACATGATCAAACTGGCGGCATTCATCAGGCTGTAGGGCACGAGCGCGACCAGTTGGGCCCCGGAATAGAATCCCACCGCGTCGGGATCGTCCGCAGCGAACCGTTTCAAAAACAACAGGTCCACGGATTGGAGCAGATTCACCGCAGCCGTGAACGCGACCAGCACACCGGCGAACGCGGCAAGACCAGGAACTTCGCCGCGTGCGCGAGGGGTCGTCAGCGGACGGGTCTTCGCGACAAACACCACCGACAACGTCAGCGCCAATGCGCTGGCGAGCGTGAACCCGCCGAATGCAGCCGCCAAGCTGCCACCCGCGAACGCCGCTGCGAGGATCAACGCGGCCTTGGTAACGGCCATGAACATGTCCAACGAGGCCTGCAATGAAAACCTGCGCGTCGCGTTGAGCGTGCCGACGTTGACCGCGTACAGCGCGTATAGCAGCGAAATGGGAGCTACCACACGAAGGGGCCACGCGATCTCGTGGTCGCGAAATTGTTCCGCAAGCACTGGAGCGCCGACAAAAAATCCCGCGCTGATCGTGCCACCCAGCAGAAGCGCCAGTCGGAAACCGCGCCGTCTCAGGATCCCATACGAGGGGTGGCCCATATCGAACTCGGCGGCCATGGGCCGGCTCACCGCAAACAAGAGCGTCTGGATGACCACCATGTTCGGGATGGCAATCAACCGCGCAACGACGTTGTATTGTCCGAACACCCGGGGATCGACGAGCCACGCCAACGTCGTCGATGTGACGTACGTTGCGAGCAAAAACACGAGCTTGGCAACGCCAAGCAGCAACCCCCCCTTGGCGAGGTCTGCTGTGTTTTGGGCACGCATCGTGCTGTTCGCGGCGATATGCGCGGCAGACCTTAGCTCACCGCGACGACCGTCGACCATTGGGACGTGAGGATCAAAACATCACAGCGCTTATCGCGCAGTTTGACGTAGCCGCTGCCGGTTCCTATTGTTTCATCGCGCGAAGCAGAGTTTCGCTTCAACTCGGGCCCATAGCTCAGTCGGTTAGAGCGGCCGGCTCATAACCGGCTGGTCCCTGGTTCGAGCCCAGGTGGGCCCACGCACCACTCCATGCACCCCCAGATCGCAGCGCTTCATCGCTTACAGAGCCAAGATCGAAAGCTCACGTCATTCGAGCGCCGCAAAATCGCGGTTCCACGCAGGTTGCTCGAGCTCGACAACGACCTACGCAAGCTCGAGGACATGCTGCGGGCAGAACGCCAGCGTCTCGAAGAGACGCGTGGATTTCAACGCGGCCAACATACGCAACTACGGGACGAAGAAGAACACATCCGTCAGAGTAAGACTCGTCTAGGACAGGTGAAGACTGCGCGCGAGCTGAACGCCGCGCAGCGTGAGCTCGAGACCACGAGGCGACTCGCGTCCGCGCGCCAAGAAGAGATTGGCAAGTTGCAAGCCGGTATCGAGGCCGCCGAAGTTCGCATCACGAGCCTGCACGAAGGACTCGAAACCGTTCGTGAGCAGGCTGAGGCGGAAAAGCGTCGCTTGCAAGCGGAGCTCGTCCAGCTCGAGACCGCGATATCGCGAGCGCGCGAAGCACGAGGCAAGCTGACGGCAGAAGTTGGTCCCGAAACGTTGCGTACCTACGAACGGATTCGCAAGCGCGTAGGCGGAATGGCTTTTGTGGCGGCCCTGAACGAGCGTTGCGACGCATGCCAAATGATGATTCCTCATCAGACCTACATGGCCTTGCTCAAGGGCGACGAGATTCTTGGCTGCGAGCATTGCGGACGTCTGCTCTACTTCGCGGGTCACTTCCAAAAGGCCAAGGCGCCCGGCGACCAGACTGGCGACGACAACAACGACGAAAGTACGCGTGGGTTGGGATCTTAGCTGCCGTGGCGCGTTTCTTGCGTGTGATCGCGTCCATGGTGGGCAAACCCAATCTACCCAGCGATCCCGAGCTGCGCGCGCAGACGCAAGGCTCATCCATCGATGAACCCGGCTACGGCGCCCTGGATCAGGAGCGGGCTGCTTCGATGTCCGACGAAGGGGGATCCGCAGGCGTCATGCGAGACGATGCCCTCGATGCTACACCGCCGAATGCTCCCACACGCTGGAATGCACGTTTGACAGTGTCCCTTGCCGTGTGCGGCGCGGCTCTGGTGACACTTGCGTTGGTGATGCGTCGAGTGTTGCGACCGAGTCGCCTCATGTGGCACCGTGTGGCTCATCGCGCTTCTGCGTAATACACTCATCCATGTCGCTGGTGTTTTCGAGAGTCTTCGCCAACGAAGAGCGCAACCGGAGTCATGACTGGGCCGCGTGCAATGCCAGGCCGAGCAGCTCCGCAGTAATCGCAACAAAGTAGGTTGCCACGGACAGAAACGCGAGCGATGGCCATCGTTTCGGGTCGGCCCACGCACGTGCTCGATGTTGGCCAATCAACGCCAAGACCAAGGGAAGCACTCCGAGCCATGCCAACGTGACCTGGTAGGGAAGACCCCAGGCGTGGATACCGAGGCCCAACAACGCCGCCACCGGCAAAAGCACACGACACAGCAGGCTTGCATTGTGCGCTCCGAGCCGAACTACCCACGTGCGTTTTCCAACGCTTCGATCGCCCGCGGCATCCGCAACCTCGATTCCAAGCAACATGACGAGTTGCAACAAACATAGCGGCATGCTCAACAACAACACGTCGCTGGTGATCGTTTCGGCTTGAACGAGGAAGCCGACACACGGGGTGAGCAGTGGAACCACGACCACGACGGTCGGTTCTCCCCAGCCGCGCGCGTGTAGGCGCATCGGCGGAGCACTGTAACTCCACGCCAAAATCAGCATCCCACACAACAAAGACGGAAGCGCCAGCTCTGGGTGGACCCACCACAAGCCAACGATGGCGAGCCCAGCAAGCACCGCCATTGTGATTGCTGCCTCCAGAGCGATACCGCGGGCGAGCTCGCCTCGTACCAGTACTCGGCTTCCCCCCGACCACCGCGTTGGCGTGGTATTGGCCAAATCCGCATGGTAGTCGAAGTAGTCGTTGCAGTAGTGCGTCATGAGTTGAATCGAGGTCACCGCAAATTGCCCGAGCACGAACCCGGCTGGGTCGAATGCACGACCATCCACGATGGCGGTCAGCGCTCCCAAGCCATAGAGCGCGAGACCACCCAGGAGGAATACAGGTCTCCCGAGCTTCACCAGTGCTACGATCGACATGCGGTGCTCCCCGTCGTGGCTGCGACGTTCACGAGGCTTCGCATCACAGCCGGGAACATCCGCATGAACACGAGCGCCAGACTGGCGAGCGCCGGTCTAGCAGCAAGCGCGAGCAAGCACCCTGCGAGTCTGCGATGTGTCCGCACCATGCGGGAGCGCGCGAGCTCGAACGACCGTAATACCGCCGGATCGTAGCTGAGCAATCCGCGTACATTCATTGCCAGTAGCTCGGCGCTCGCGAGCGCTAGGCTCATGCCACTGGCTGTGATGGGATCGACGCTGCCTGCGGCATCGCCAATCAGTACCAGACCTGGCACGACACACGCGTTCGTGTCGCGAACGAGTGACGATCGACCGAGTAACTCGCTGATTTGAACGGCACCTTCCAGCCAGCGCATGAGCAATGGTTCGGCGGCGATCCAGTTTGTGAAGCTCGCTCGTAAACTGCCGCCGATGACGTCTCGATGTGCGAGCGCTGCCACCAAGACTTCATCGTTCGGCAGCGGAGTGACGTACAACTCGTACCCAGCACGCATGAAAATCTCGAGCTGGCTGAGCTTGGGTTGGCCAGACGCGCGCTTGAAGTGCGCACGAATGCCTACTCTGCCGGGATGGCGTCGCTCCAAGCCGAGACTGCGGCGCAATGTCGAGGAACATCCGTCGGCTGCTACGACGAGCTCGGCACGACGCGACTGACCATCTACAACGACGCCAGTCACGCGACCATGCTCGACGAGCGGTCCAGTTACTCTAGCGCCATCGAACACCCGTACCCCGAGCGTGGCGTGAGCGGTGCGCCACAAGGCGGCATCCAAGTGATACCTGCGCTGTCCGAGCCCATGGTGGTCGCATGCGTCTCGTTCACCTGCCAGGGGCGCGTGAACACAAGTGTCACGCACGTGGTACCGCACGCCGAACAACGGTTCGCCGCCAACGGTGTGTTCGAGGCCGAGCCTTCGCAATATCGTCACGCCGGCCGGCATCAAACCCTCTCCACATGGTTTCTCGCGCGGGAAGCTCGAGCGCTCGTAGACGTCGACGCTGAGCCCCGCACGACCCAGCATGATGGACAATGCCGAACCCGCCAAGCCGCCACCGACGACGATTACCTGGGCCATGTCCAGCGACCCAACTGCATTGCTCGTGGGACAAACCGTGGCTTGTGGGCCATGAGCTGCACGTATCGACCACTAGCGAGTAGGATGCGTTCCTCGAGCGCGATCCGGCGTGCCAAGATGAACATGTGCCCGATCGTGCCTGCAACGCAGGTGATCCACGCCCCAGCGACGAGCGGCAGCGCGGCAAGCTCGAGCCACACCGCGACATAGTTCGGATGTCGAACGAACCGATATGGTCCGGTATCCACGACCCCGAGCGCTGTCGAATCCAACACGCGAACGTTCCAATGTTCGTCCAGGGTGGCTATCACCCACCACCTGAGCACGTTCGCTGCAATCACTCCTGCGAGAGCCATGCAAATGAGCCATACCGGAGGGTCACGTGCACATATCGCAGCTTCGAACACGCCTCCCAGCAACACCGCGACATGGAGCGCTACCATCAACGCGAATCCACGCTCGTCCGCGGGAATCGCTCCGCGAGCGACCAGCCTGCGTCGGCGCAGGCGGGATAGCTGCAACTCAATGATGCGGTTCGCCGCGACAATCGCGACGACCGTCGCGAAGGCTGTCAACAAGGCGCACCCCTTGCTGGCCTCGCATGCTTCGCAACGGTTCTCAGCAACGCGAACTCGGCCGTTATGCCAGGACCGAACGCTCCCAAGATGCCATGACCACGGGGTCCGTCGGGGCCATCGACCTGCTCCAGCAGCCGTGCCAAAACGAACAAGACGGACGCACTCGACTGATTTCCATAGTCTCGCAGGACATCCCATGAATGACGCGTCGCGACCTCATCCAACTCGAGAGCATCTTGTAACGCTTCGAGCAGGCGCCGTCCACCAGGATGGATCGCATAGAAGTCCAGGTTGTCGCTCGTCAGCGCGTGTTGGTGTAGCAAGCGCTCCACCAGCCGCGGCGTGTGTTCGGCGAGGAGTCGTGGCACATGAGGGGACAGCACCACGTGCAAGCCTCGGTCGCGCAGATCGAAACCCATTTTGTCGAGTGAATCCGGAAACATCTCAGTCCGTGTATCGATGATTTCGAGACCCGAATCAGCGTTGCCACGGATCAGCACGGCTGCGGCACCGTCACCGAAAATTGCACTCGCAATTAGATTCGCGCTGGACGTGTCGTCGTGTTGCAGCGTGAGGCTAGGAAGCTCGACTGCGACGACCAGCACGTTGGCCTCGGGAAAGCCACGCACGAACTCGTAGGCACGTGCCAAGGCACTCGCCCCCCCGGCACAGCCGAGCTCGGTAATGGGCAGCCTCCGCACATCCGATCGCAGAGCGACCGAGTCTACGATCATTGCAGAAAGACTTGGCAACATCACTCCCGTACAAGAACTAGTAATCACAAAATCGATCGCGTGCGGTGGCAAATCGGCTGCACGCAGGCATCCCGTCACGGCCAGCGCTGCGAGTCGGGCTGCATGCTCTCGGTAGAGCCCCATGGTGGTCGACAAGCTGCGTCGCTCTTCCAACATGTCGGGGGCTAGAACCGTGCAGCGTCTGGCAATTTTTGCATTGCTGCACACTTCTTCCAACACGTCACTGCGGGCACGATCGAGACCAAAGGCGCGGGTCAGTAGCGTTGCCGCGCGCACCTGCGTTATCGAATGCGAAGGAACCACCGTACTGACATGAGTGACGAAAGCCATGAGCGATGCGGGCGACGCGAGCACAGGCACGACTCGTGCCTAGTTCCTGAGGACGTCGAGACGCATACTTGCAGATCCCGCAATACGGAAAATCGCGCTTGCACCGTGGCGAGACGCCACGGTGTGGCTCGACTCGTCAGTCACACAACACGCAGCGACGTCCCAAACCCGGATGGATTGTCGGATATATCGGCATTGGGTTTGCAGTGCACTGCCGACGCCGAAACCGATTCGGTCGGCCGACGGACCATGATCGCCACGATATATGACATTCGAGGAGCTCTGCGCGGATCACTGACAGCAGGGCTGATCGCAGGGACAGTGATGCTGGTCTTCACGATGACCATGAATCTGTTGGCACTACGCGATCCATGGCTCGCTGTGAAACTTCCTTCGCTACCGTTGCTCGAGTTCAGAGCCATGCAGCTAGGATTCGATGGGCTCGCCGTCATCGTCGGTGTCGTGATCCATCTCGCTGTGGCGGTAACATGGGCCGTTGGCTTTGGACTGCTGTTCTACGGTTTATCCACGTCGCTCACGCTAGCAACTGGCCTTCTGTGGGGTCTGTTGGTGTGGGTAACCATGTACGATCTCGTCCTACCGAGCATTGGAGCGAGTGTGATTGCGCGCATGACTTCCTTGCGCGTTTCGGTCGTTACACACCTCGTGTATGGACTGACGATCGCGGTCGCATTTTTGCCGTTCCAAACTCCACCGTTATTTCGGCGTATGACCCACGGCCTGGCCAGATAGATCGCTGGCATGGCTTTTCGCTCAGGAACGAGTTCGCCGCCTGTTGCGTTCGCTGTAAGTGTTTCGATCTTCCTGGTCGTCGGGTTGGTGGTGTTGAGCCCAGTGATCCTGGGCATCGTCGTCGGTGGACTCGTGGTGTTGATCGCACAACGGCCATATTCGTGGCTGGTAAGAAAACTACACGGTAGGCGGTCCGCTGCGGCGGTGTTGGTAACGCTGGTATTGACGCTATGCGTGCTGCTCCCGCTTGGGCTCGTGCTTTACCTCGCAGCACTTCAGATCATCGAGGCGGCGCGCTCGCTTCAGCAATACATGCTCGACAATGGTGGAGCGATGTCGCTCGTCACAAGGCTGCCTAAGTGGCTGCAACACATGGTTGGTCCAGAGGTGCAGCGACTCGGTACCCACTTTGCGAATGTAGTGCCGGGCATCGCAGCGATGGTTCCTGCGGTGGCAGGGTCCGTGGCCACATGGCTGGTGCAAACCGTGCTCACTATCGTGTCAATGTTCTATTTCTTTCGCGACGGGCCTGAGCTGGTCGACTTGGTATATCGGGCAAGTCCACTGTCACGTAGTGATACCGAGGTATTCATGTCGGACACGGTCGCGGTCGCCCACGGCGTCCTCTACGGCAACGTGCTTACCGCGATTGCTCAGGGCTTCGCCTCATGGTTGGGATACCTGATCGTTGGAGCCCCACAACCACTTTTGCTCGGTGTCCTGACCGGACTGGCGGCATTCGTGCCTGTGGTAGGAACCGCGGTCGTATGGGGTCCCACCGCGATCGGCCTGGGCCTGAGCTCTGAACCTTGGCGTCCAATCGTGCTCGTCGTCTGGGGCATCGTCATCATCGGTGCAATCGACAACATTCTTCGCCCGTTGATGAGCAAAGGCCACGCCCATGTGCACGGTCTGGCGGTATTCGCCAGTCTGTTCGGTGGCGTTGCGTTGCTTGGCGTGCAGGGGCTGGTGCTCGGACCATTGCTCATGGGCCTGGCCGCGACTGCCATGCGTCGCTGCGCCGCACGTTCATCCAGCCTCGGATGAGGCAGCATCGACCCTACGGCGGTGACGACGAAGCAGCCGGACCCCGCATATCGCCCACCAAACGAGTACGCCTACTCCGGCGGCGATGGCGATCGGCAAAAACAACACGGTCAGCGGAAACGCCAGCGATGCCAACCCCGACACCACCATCACGCCAAGTGCCATGCCCACGTGCTTGCCGGTTGCGACACGTTGTGGCTGGTGGGTGACAATTCGTCGTTCCATGGTGACTACACCTGTCGAGTAGCTGGCGTACCGAACTCGGGAGCTCGAGTTTCTGACTGTAGCTCGAGCCAACGCGCGACGTCACGCCGACGGAGTATCCCCAGCAATCTGCCGTTTTCGACCACCGGGAGTTGTGCGATATCACGGCGACCAAGCACTTGCAGTGCGGAATAGACATCATCGTTGGGGCTGGTAGTAACGACATGCTCCCGTGGCGTCATCACATCCAACACGAGCAACCTGTCCCACTGCAAACGGGGGATTTTACGCACATCGTCGAGAGCTATGATTCCGATCAAGTGCTCGCCATCGACTACTGGGAATGCTGGTTCGTCGGTCTTCATGATGTGGTTCTCCACCAACTCGGCAACCGTGATGCGTGGGTCGATGGTTGCTGCATTGCGACGCATGAGTCTTGCAACAGGCACGTCGTCGAGCAGATCCCGGATGATGAGCTGTCGATGGCTTGCAACTGCTGCTCCATGCAAAAACCAACCGATCAGGATCAGCCACATTCCTTGAATCAAGCCGGGCCCGAACAACGGTACGTCAATGCCCACGATGGTGGCAACGCCGCTCACAATGAGGAACCACGCAAATATTCTACCTGCGCCCGATGCCCAACGTGTAGCGGTACGGAGATCGCCGGTGGCGCCCCACACTACCGCTCTCAACACACGACCCCCGTCGAGGGGGAATGCGGGCACCATGTTGAACAGTGCCAGCACAATGTTGACTGGGCCAAGCCACATCAACAACGTGGCAGCGGGACCCATACCTGCGGCCAAGTCGAACCCATGATCGATGTCGATATCGGTGCTCGACAGATCAGTGAGCCACCCACCAAGCAGCAACGAGGACACACCGATGACGAGGCTCGCGATTGGTCCGACAATCGCCATGAGAAGCTCGGCTTTGGGCGAATCTGGATCGCGTTCGATGTTGGCCATGCCTCCAAACATGAACAACGTGATGCTGCGAACCGGAACACCGAACGCTCTGCCCACCAATGCATGGGAGAGTTCGTGCACCAACACGGAAACGAAAAACAGTATTGCGGCCGCTATGGCGACACTCCAGGTCATGGCAAGCGTCCATTCCGGATGCCACGCGGGAAACACGCCCACCGCGAGTTGGAAGCTGATGAGTACGAAGATCACCAGCAAGCTGGCATCGACAATCAGTTTGATGCCAAAGACTCGGCCCAATCGCATTCCGGTCGCCATGGTTGGTTTGGTCGCTTTCGTGGGGTTTGTCGCGCTCGACGCTTGCTAGGCTAGGGAGCAACAACCAGGCCAACGCATGTGGCAGTTGGCGCTCGCGGTCACCGCGGCATGCTCCAAACCGTCACTTCGTGACCATCGCGTCGACCTTGCCCACGTGGTTGGCTACCCGCACGCCAACGCCGCCACTATCGCGACCAATCACGACATCGACCACGCCGGTTTGTAGTCGCAAGTTGCGCAATCGTATCTCGTGGATGGACGGCAACAGCACGGTCCGATCGAAGCGAACGTGTGTTCCGCCGTTTTCGATCTGCAATCCCATTGCGGCTTGCAGCAATAGGAACACGGCGCCAGCGGCCCAGGTTTGTGGTGAGCAGGCCACCGGATACAACGTTGGTCCTTGTCCGGGTCGACGAGGAAACCCACAGAAAAGCTCGGGAAGACGATGCAACTCGATGGCTGAGGCGGCTTCGAACATGTCACCAAGCACACGGGCGGTCTGCTGTTTGTAGCCATGCAACGCCATGCCGAATGCGATCAGTGCATTGTCATGTGGCCAAACGGAACCATTGTGATATGACATTGGGTTGTATCGGTGTTCGGTCGAAGCCACCGTGCGAATGCCCCACCCGGAGTACATTTCGTCGGCAAGCAAGTGAGAAACGAGCGAAGGCACGCGCTCTGGCAGAGCAATACCGGTGAATAAGCACTGCCCTGGGTTGGACGTTCTCACGTGACATGCACGTTTGTGTCCATCGAGCGCTAGGGCATACATGCCCAGCTGTTCGCTCCAAAACTCTGCGTCGAAACGCTTTTGCAGCTGATCGGCCGCTTCAAACAATGCCGATGCCTGCTGCGTTCTTCCGAGTAACTGGGCGAGGCGAGCCGCTGCCCGCTTGGCCGCATATACATATCCCTGCACCTCACACAGCGCAATTGGACCACTCGCGAGGTGGTCGTCCGCATGAAACACAGAGTCGTGTGAATCCTTCCAGCCCTGATGCACGAGGCCACGGCTCGACCGACGTCCGTATTCGACGAAACCATCGCCGTCTGGGTCTCCCCAACAGTCCATCCACAACAATGCACGCTCGACGTTCGTCCAAAGAGCTTCGACCATGGACCGATCACCAGTCCGCTCGTAGTACATCCACAGTAGTACAACGAACAACGGTGTAGCGTCGACGGTTCCGTAGTAGCGTCCGAATGGAATCTCACCGCACGCTGCCATTTCGCCCTTGCGCATTTCATGAACGATCTTTCCGGGCTCGGCATCCGACTCGGGATCGACAGCATCGGCTTGGTGCGCGGCGAGGAACGTCAATACGCCTGATGCAATGCTCGGATCGAACCACAGCGTTTCGATCGCCGTGATGATTCCATCACGTCCGAACGGCGCATTGAACCACGGAATACCCGCGTAGGGATAACAACCAAGTGGCCCTGGAGTAAGCATCATTCGAATGTCGGACAAGGATCGGCTCAACCATTCGGAAAAGGCTGGATTCGAGGTCTCGATGACACACGCCTGCTCGTCGACTTTGTGCGCGGTGTCCACCAGCTCACGGCGAACTTGCTCGAAGCCGAGCAGTTCGATGCGCTGGTCTCGTTGCTCGCACGCGACCCACACGAACATGGTTTCGGAACCGCGGGCATCGAGTCGAATACGAAAACCGACCTGCGCGTGTTCAACCATGTCTGGTGTGCGCGACAGGACGATACGAGTTCGTCGTTGCATGCGGTCGAGCCCCACGTAGCCGAGTCGGATTTCTCGCTCGCCGAATTCAGGTTCGAGCCGTTCGCCACGACGCAGTCTTTGCGTGCCACGAATTTCGAATACATCGCGAAAATCGGCCTCGAACTCCAGCCACACTTCGAGGTTCACGGGAGCATTGAGATAGTTGTCGAAGCGGATCCGCTCGTACAGCGTACCGCTTTTCATCGCCACCGAACGGTATACGTGTACACTGCCGTGCGGCAAATCGACTACCTTCTCGTGAAGAAAATCGACGTTGTTGCGAAGCTGCACGTCCGGGTTGGTCAAATCGAACGCAAGCTCTCCGGTTGCGTGGCCGGTTTCGAACGAGCTACTGAGCAAAAGCCATGGTCCCCACGCGAGCCGCAAGCGTAGCCGAGATAGATAGCGTGTGCCTTCGTGAAAAAGTCCTTGCTCCCCCTGCCCAATCGCATAGATATTGCCAAAGCGATTCAATACAGCAAACGTCTCACCGCTTCGCAGCACGCGTACGCGATCATCTGCAAGCGACGACGTAGCCAAGATGTAGTGTTTGTCCTCGATTCGGATGACCTCTGACAAAGACCCTCCTTTCACGCTGCACGTACGCCGGCGCGCTCGGACGAGTTCGCCAGTTGGTTTATGATTCGGCGATAGACGTTCAAGTAGTCTTGGGTCATGCGAGCCGCTGAAAATCTCCGCTCGAACTCAGAGCGACAACGAGCCCGATCGAGTTGATCGACCATGCGAGCCGCCGCGATCCCCCCGACCATATCGTCGACCACGAACCCAGTAACGGCATCGTGTATCACCTCCGACACCGACCCATTCCTGAACGCCACAACCGGCGTCCCACATGCCAACGCTTCGATCATGACCAGGCCAAAGGGTTCCGGCCAATCGATCGGGAACAGCAACGCCCGGGCATGGCCGAGAAATGCACTTTTTTCGTGCTCACCAATCTCGCCAACGAATTCGAGCGATGAACTGTCGAGCAAGGGTTCGATCTGGGACTTGTAGTATTCGTAGTCGTGCGTGTCGATCTTGGCTGCCAGTTTCAATGGCACAGCCAGTGTACGAGCGATCTCGATGGCACGATCGGCACGTTTTTCCGGGGAAAACCGCCCGAGAAACGCAAAATACTCACCCTCGGAGGGTTGAAACTGGAACATGTCGGGCATCAGACCGTGGTACACCGTTGCGGTCCAACTCGTCCCCACCATTGGCTTGCGCTGTGCGTTCGAGATCGACACTATCGGTATTTCTGGAAACTCTTTGAACACGGCGGCGAGCTCAGGTAGATCCAGGCGACCGTGTAGCGTGGTCACGTTGGCATATCCTCGTTTTAGAGCTCGTCGGGCCGATGGATAATGCACCAAGCTGGTGTGGTAGTGAACGACGTCGAACTCATCGAGCATCTGATCGACTCGCTCAATCTCCAGCCCGTGCAAGGCGACATCGTCCTGGCACCTCGCGTCCAGGCGTATGGCGCGATCACAACAGGGTACGAGTCGTGCTCGAGTCACGGAATCTGCCGAAGCAAACAACGTGACGTCATGGCCGTGCCGCACGAGCTCTTCCGTCAGGGTAAAAACGATGCGTTCAGTCCCACCGTAGAGTCTTGGTGGCACACTTTCGAACAACGGCGCTACTTGAGCGATTCGCATGGCCATCCTGCTCGCAGCTCGGCGCAGACATGACCGATTGCACCGGCGCGTGCTGCTTCGTGCAAGAGCGTTGGTGCAAGAGCCACGCCCATGCGCAGGTTTCGTCACGCACGCACGGCCGCCGGCACACTCGCGAAAACAAGGGGGGGAGCGAGACGGTCGAGCAAGGTCGTAAGCCGGGTTCTGTCCTTGGTGGCGTTACCGCGTCCAAGGGATGATCATTCTTCTGAGCGGCTCTACCCGAGGCAAAACGGGCCGTTTTCGCCACCTTTCGGTGAACACGCCTCTGTTTGGCCTTGCTCCGGATGGGGTTTGCCATGCGATCTCCGTCGCCGGAGATCCGGTGCGCTCTTACCGCACCTTTTCACCCTTACCCGTGCGAACACGGGCGGTTCGTTCTCTGTGGCACTTTCCTTCGGGTCGCCCCGACTGGCCTTCGCCAGCATCCCGCCCTGTGGAGCCCGGACTTTCCTCGACACACGCACTGTGCTGCGCCGCGATCATCGTTCCTTCTCGGCCGCCTCGTTCCCCCACCGACACGATACCACGACACGAACCGCCCGTGTCGCAACTCGGCACCATCGGCGCTGTTAGGTCGGAGGCATCGTGTCCATGAAGGTTTTACGGAACGCTCGCCCAGGACGTCGTTGGTCGACATCGTTGCACGCCAACATGACGATGACGGTGATGTTGTCATCGCCCCCACGTTGGTTGGCCAGATCGACACAAAGATGTGGCAAGTCGGCGTAGAAGTGATCACGCGCGAGCTCGGCAAGCTCGCTAGCGTCGACATAGTTGGCGAGCCCATCCGAACACAACAAAAACACGTCGCCCGGGCTGACGCTGACGGGGACCACGTCGGCCTGTACCTGCCGTTCGAACCCAACCGAACGCGTGATGATGTGTTTGAGGTCGCTACCATGCGCCTCGGCCTCGGTGATCAGCCCAGCTTGGATCTGTTCGTTGAGCCACGAATGGTCCACCGTGAGTTGCTGCGCCGTGCCGTTACGCAGTCGGTAGGCGCGGCTGTCTCCGACGTGCACCACGTAGCCACGATCGTCGTGAAGCAACAACCCACAAACCGTGGTCCCCATGCCCTGCAGATGCATGTCGGTTTGTGCCTGATCGTAGATACGTGCCGAGGCCTCGCTGGCTGCGGCTGTGAGTATCTCGGCGATGGCGGCGGGTGGTTCCTTTCCGCGCAAGTCCACACTGTCCATGCCGCGGCGCACGATCTTGCGCATGACGTCTACGCACACGCTGCTCGCTTGAGCGCCACCTGCGTGACCGCCCATGCCATCGGCCACGATGTACAGCCCAAGCTCGTCATCCACGAGAAAACTGTCTTCGTTGTTGGTCCGGACGCGGCCTACGTCCGTAAGAGGCCAAGCGATGATCCGCACAATCGAACGATACCATCTCTCGCGACCACAACGGATCGCGGTATCTACGCCCAGCGCCAGGTTCCGAATCGGGTCATCGGGTCACACGCGGAACGCCTCGGGTTCATCGGTGATGGTCACGTCCGAGCCATCGAATCGGACTCGCTTGGGCTTCTCGTCGATGACGGTGAGGATCGATGCCGGACGATGCCAGACCTTCTCCAACGCACGCAACGTGTCTCGCGCGTAGTCTAGTTTCAAGTCCGTGCCGTCGTGATGGTGTCCCAACAGCAGCTCACTGCGGTTGAGGTAGTTCGAATCGATCACATAAATGAACGGATGGCCGAAATTCGTGAGCTGCTGAAGCATGCGCTGCTTGATCTTCCCGAATTCACGGCCTTCGATCTCGAGCCGCCCAGTGCGACGATTTTCCACGTACGTGAAAAATTTCTGCTGGCGGCAGAAGTCCTCCGTGAAAAATTCGTCGAGAAAAGTAACGTCGTTGTACAAGCGCCTGACCTCGAAGATCTTCTGTTGACCAAGACCGAGCTGCATGTCCCATCGACCACGCTCGACCAAATCGTCGCAATCGTCCCAAGCCTTGCCGAATTGCCCACGATTCCAGCGTTCCTCGACGTGCCGAAACAGCTCGACACCGATCTTGTATGGGTTGAGCTGACCCGGTCCCATCGCAGTCACGGCACTGGCAGCATCCGCGTAGTCGACCAGCTCGTCGTCCCGCAATGCACGCTGGGTCATGATCTTCGAGTGCCAATAAGTTGCCCAGCCCTCGTTCATGATCTTGGTCTGCATTTGAGGAAGAAAGTAGTAGGCCTCCTCACGAATGATGCCGAGCACATCGGCTTGCCAAGCGTCGAGTGGAGCATGCTGCAGAAGAAATCCAAGCACATCGCGTTCTGGACGCTTTGGCGTCTTTCGCCGCTGCGACTCTTCTTCTCGTCGAAGTTTTTCGCGCTGCGCCTGCACGAATTCGGGCGGATTGATGTATTCCTCGAGATAACCTCGCGCGCTCTTGAGCTTGCCGACCTCACGCGGTTCTTCGGCCCCGGGAGCTTTCTTCCGTGCGATTTCGGATTCACGAAACACGACCCATGGATCGATCAAGTTATCGATGGAAAGGCAAATGTCGATGAAGCTCTCGACATCGTTGACTCCATTTCGATCCATGTATCTTCGTACGCGTGCAGCGTTGTTCGCCATCACGTCGATCATTCGCCGATCGGTACGCGAGAAAAAGTTGTTGTTTTTGAAGAAATCGCAGTGCCCGAATACGTGGGCCATCACGAGCTTTTGATCGACCTGACTGTTTCCTTCCAACAAATAGGCGTAACAAGGATCGGTATTGATCACGAGCTCGTAGATCTTCGACAATCCGTACGTATGACTCTTGAGCATGTGATCGTACTCCATGCCAAAGCGCCAGTGCGGGTAACGGACCGGGAAACCTCCGTACGAGGCGATTTCACACATTTGACGGTAGTCGACCAACTCGAAAATCGTGGAAAAGCAATCGAGACCATACTCACAAGCGTACGAATAGACCTTGGTCTGAAGGTCCTGGAGATACGGTGGGAGCGTCATCATCGACCTCGTCGCAAAAACTCACGAATGGAGTCCATGATGTCGTCTTTGCCCTTGATCTCGGTTGTCACGAGCTGCTCGTCCCCACTGAAACTGGCTCGCAAATCCTTGATGAACTGCCCAGAACCGTATGGGCTTTCCACCTGCCCGTAGCCGAACTGGTTGATGCGCGGCAATAGCTGGTTCTTGAGCAACTGGATGCACGTGGTCGTATCGTCGACCGACCAGTTGTCGCCATCGCTGAAATGAAACGCGTAGATGTTCCAGTTCTCCGGCGAAAATTCCGAATCGATGAGATCGGCACAGGCCTTGTACGCGGAGCTGATCATCGTTCCACCGGATTCGCGAGTCCTGAAGAACACTTCACGATCGACTACCCGCGCCGTGGCGTCGTGAATGATGTAACGCGACTCGAGCCCTCGGTATTGACTCTGCAGCCATGTGTCGATCCAGAATGATTCGATACGGACGATCTCCTTTTGCTCGTCACCCATCGATCCCGAAACGTCCATCATGTAGATGATTAGCGCGCTCGATTGTGGGCGGGGATCGGTACGCCAGGAACGATAGCGGCGGTCCTCACGAATCGGTACGACGATTGGATCGCGACCATCGTAGGTTCCCATCGATACCTGTCGACGCAATGCTCGCTTGAACGTGGCTTTGAAATTGCGCAGGCTTTCCGGCCCGCTGCTGCGCAAGCCCACATAACGATCTTTGCGCGTATGGATCGATTGGGCTCCCTTCGGTTGGATGCGCGGAAGACCGAGCTCTTCACCCAAGATCTCGGCAAGCTCTTCCAGAGTCACTTCCACTTCCAAGGATTTTTGCCCTTCGCCCTGACCTGCTCGACCCGCCCCCTGTCCTTCTTGCGCCTCACCGTCCACAGGGTCTCCTGCTTCACCTTCTCCTTGTCCCACTCCGGATCGTTGGTTTTCCCCGAACACGAACCTCGGGATGTCGATCTGTGGCATGGGAATCGCGACCGTGTCCTTGCCACGACGCGTGACCAGGTCGCCGCGCGAGATGTACTTGCGCAGATTTTGGCGAATCCGACCGCGCACGATTTCCCGAAACCGGCGGTGGTCCTGTTCGATCCGGGAAATCATGGTGTGTGCCGGTGTACCGGAGCCCAGCCCATCCACTTTAATGCGAACGGGGGCCAGCGTCGACCCGATCTCGGACACGAGTCTAGCTGCGGGTCTGTAGCTGGTATAGCATCGTGACCATGCAGGGCACCAGCTTGCATCCGCTGGCTGGTTGGCGCATAGCAGAGCCTGATGCGCTCACGCGATCGGGTGGTCCCGAGCGCTTTCAGCGACGTCCCGCTTCAGGCCGCCGGCAACCGAAATTCTGAAAGGCACCCCATGGCTCTCATGCACAGCCTCACCGAACGGATCGCTGCACTGCAGGACTACTCGCACTACGAGGACCTCCACTGGACGGGATCGTTCGAGGAGTATCTGCATATCTTACGACAAAATCCTCGCGTCGCGCGGACCGCCTATGAGCGCCTGTACGACATGGTGCTCTCGCATGGAACGGAGGAATACGTCGACTATAAGAAAAAGATCACGCGCTATCGCTTCTTCCAAGACGAAGCACACGCGGGTAAAGACGCGATCTTCGGGTTGGACATCCCACTGATGCGGCTCGTGAACGTCGTCAAGGCTGCCGCGATGCGTTATGGCACGGAGCGCCGCATCATCCTGCTACACGGCCCAGTGGGCTCGGCGAAAAGTACGATCGTGCGTCTACTCAAAAAAGGCATCGAGGAGTACAGCCGTACTCCCGAAGGTGCCATGTACAGCTACGAATGGGTGCTCCCGGAGGCATTGCGGCACTTGACCGCGGGCCAAGAGACCTTTGCTTCACCCATGCACGAAGAACCGCTCAAGTTGATTCCGCCGGAATGGCGTGAGCAATCGATCACCCAGCTCGGCCTGGAAAAGGATGGCTACAGACCATACATCCAAGGTCAACTCAACCCGGCGTGCCGATACATCTTCCGCGAGCTCATGATTCACCACAAAGGCGACTGGGCCAAGGTGATGCAGCAGATCCGCGTGCGTAGATTGCTCGTCAGCGAGCAGGACCGCCGTGGTGTCGGGACGTTCCAGCCCAAGGACGAGAAGAATCAAGATTCGACCGAGCTCACTGGAGACATCAACTACCGACGCATCGCCGAATACGGCTCCGATACGGACCCTCGGGCGTTCAATTTCGATGGCGAGTTCAACGTTGCCAACCGCGGGTTGATTGAGTTCGTCGAAATTCTCAAGCTCGACGTGGCGTTCCTCTACGATCTGCTCGGTGCGACGCAAGAACAGAAGGTAAAACCGAAGAAATTCGCGCAAACCGACATCGACGAGGTCATCATCGGCCACACCAACGAGGCTGAATACAACCGTCTACTCGAGAACAAATTCATGGAAGCATTGCGGGATCGCACGGTGAAGATCGACATTCCGTACATCACCAAGCTAACCGAAGAGGTGAAGATCTACGCCAAGGACTACAACCCCAAGAAAGTTCGTGGGCGGTTCATAGCGCCTCATACGCTCGAAATGGCGGCCATGTGGGCCTCGCTCACGCGCCTCGAGGAACCCAAGAAGCATCAGCTCACCCTGCTTCAAAAACTCAAGCTCTACGATGGCAAAACATTGCCTGGCTTCACTCAAGACACCGTCAAAGAGCTTCGTAAAGAAGCCGATCACGAGGGCATGGAGGGTATTTCGCCGCGTTACATCCAGGACAAAATCGCAAACTGCCTGGTGAGTGATCGTGGCCAGATGAGCATCAACCCGTTCATGGTGATGAACGAGCTGGAATCCGGGCTGCGTAGCCACAGCCTCATCACCAGCGAAGACCAACGCAAACGCTATTCCGAGCTGCTTGCCGTGGTCAAACAGGAATACGAGGACATCGTCAAGAACGAGGTGCAACGAGCCATCAGCGCGGATGAGGAGGCCATCAGCCGTCTGTGTGGCAACTACATCGACAACGTAAAGGCCTACACGCAGCGCGAGAAAGTCAAGAACCCGTACACCGGACAGGACGAAGAGCCCGACGAACGACTCATGCGATCGATCGAGACCAAGATCGACATTCCGGAGAGCCGCAAGGACGATTTCCGGCGCGAGATCATGAACTACATCGGCGCACTCGCGATCGAGGGCAAGCAGTTCAATTTTCGTACCAATGAGCGCCTGTACAAGGCTCTCGAGCTCAAGCTGTTCGAGGATCAAAAGGACAGCATCAAGCTCACTAGCTTGGTCAGCAACGTCGTGGACAAGGAAGCGCAGGAGAAAATCGAAGTCGTGAAGCAACGGTTGATTCGCAACTACGGCTATGACGAAATCTCCGCTACCGACGTGTTGACCTACGTTGCTTCGATCTTCGCGCGCGGCGAGATCAAGGGGCACTGAGGCATGGTCCTCGACCCCCGTGATACCGAGGGTCCAGGCGACTCGGGGCCGATGACGGTCGAAATTCCCGGAAAAACCGCACTATTGTTGGTTACGATCGCACGAGACATCGGAGTGCATACACCTGGTGAGGTCATCCAGCAAGCGCTCGGCCTCATGCAGCTCGTTCGTCAGGCGAAGCAGCGCGGTCAGAGAGTCATCTTGCGTGACCCGAGCTCCGGCAGCGAGATCGACCTCGCGTTGTAACGCGTTACGGTAGGTCGAACACGGCTCGTACGGGGATGTGATCCGATGGGGACGACCATGAACGAGGACCGTAGTCGTGGATCACTTCGGCGCTACGCTCGTACAACGACCGACTGGCATACACGTGGTCGATACGAAGGCCTTCGTTGCGCTCGAACGCATTCATCCGGTAGTCGAACCAGGTAAACCCGCCGCGTTCCGGATGGTGCTTTCGATAGCAGTCATGCAATCCAAACTCCAGTACGTGTGCGAGCTCCTCGTGCTCGATTTCGGTGAAGTGGGTGTGTCCGAGCATGGCGTCCACACTCCATACATCGCGTTCATCGGGCGCGATGTTGAAATCTCCGCACAACAGCAGCTCGTGCTCACGCTTTTCGTGAGCGTCGAGGTCCACACGGAGTCGCCTCAACCATTCGAGCTTGTACACGAATGCCTCACTACCAACAGCAGTGCCGTTCGGCACATACATGTTGTAGATCGAAATACCGTCTATGTGAGTGAATAACAGACGACATTGCTTGTCCGACACACCTTCACGAAATCCGCGGTGCCACCGCTGTGGCTTGCGCTTGCTCAGGGTCGCTACGCCCGCAAGCCCTTTACCACCGTACAAGGTCATCGTGTAACCGAGCTCCATGAACGGAACTCGAGGAAACAACGTATCCTCCACCTTGGTCTCCTGCAAACACATCACGTCCGGCTCATGATTCGCGAGATACGTGAGTACGTGATCGAGACGCGTACGGATGGAGTTCACATTCCAGGTGACGAGGGAAAATCGCACGCGTCAGCTCGTTGTCGCGTTCAGCAAGGGCGGTTCCGTGAGGATGATACGACGCCATGCTCCGCTGCGAAACCGCAGGAACAACACGATGGACAACACGAACAAGTACAAGATCAAACTGCCAATTGCGGCGACAGCCCCTCCGCCCAGCATTTTGACCGCGAGCCATGACATCGGTACGAACACGATCCACGCGATCGATACACGCGCCCACATACAAAACGCGGTGTCCCCGGCGGCTCGCAAGGCCTCGGAAATGGTAATTCCAGCAGCATCGAAAATCTGCCAACCACTACTCAACACGAGCATCACCGCACCAACGTCGAGGAATGTCGGATTGCCTGAATTGAACGGTGCGAGCAACAAGCGTGGGGCAATCGCGTAACACGCGCCCACGATGCTCATCCAAATCGCCGCCACTGCGAACGTGCGCCGAAGAATAGGCGCCACGTCGTCCTTGCGGGCGGCACCGATGGCCTGCCCCACCAGGATCGCTCCGGCGCTCCCTAGTCCAAACGCTGGCATGAACGCGATCGAATTGAGTTGAATCACTGCCATCATCGCCGCAAGTGTGGTGGTGCCGAGATCGACGACGACGACGTTCACGAAAAAACTGAACGCCGCGAATTCGACGAACCAATTGATCCCGTTCGGAAGCCCGAATCGAAGCATGCGGAGCCACTCGCGCCCACTCGAGCGCTTGGCCGCAATCACAGTCCTATCAACACCGCCCAGGAACGCCACCAAAATTGCGGCTGCCGCGACTGCCGTGGAAATGACGCTCGCCCAGGCTGCCCCCGCGACGCCGAGCGCTGGCGCACCGAAATGACCGTAGATCAACACCCAGTTGAGTGCGACGTTCAACACCATGGCGAGCACGTTCGCCTTCATTGGTAGGCGCGTGTTTCCGATCCCTCCGTAATAGTTCCCCAGGCCCTCCATCGCCACGAATGGCGCAGCCGCCCACAGCCGGATCTGCAAATATGTCGTGATCAGTGACCTGACTTCGGCGTCGTACTCGAATGCCGCCAAGAGCATGGGCAATAGCGGTATCGAGACCACCGAAATCAGCCCGAACGCGAGTGCCGTGAGCAGGCCATAATGCGCGTAACGCCGTGCACCCGACAGATCGTTTTGTCCGAACAACTGGGATGAAAAGCTCGATACGATGGAAACCGTTCCCATCGGTAATACGAACCAGGCAAACGCGTTGATCGATCCCGTCGTGACAGCCGCCAGGGACTCCTCACCGAGAGGAGCTACCATGATCGCGTCGGAAAATCCGATCACCACTTGCGTCGCTCGCGACACGACGATTGGCCAAGCCAGCGCCAGCAACCTGTGCACGCCGTAGCTACTGGTCTCCGGGCTCATGCGGGCGTGCAAGCTAACATGCTCGATCGGTCCCGACGAGCGTGATGCTTGGCCGGCAACCCAAAAATTCCGGCGCGAGGCACGGCTGAGCAACATGTCGACCTGCTAGATTTCGGGCAGTCATGTCCTCCTCGAAACCAAGCAAAACGGCATCTGAATCAGGGTCCATGAGCGAATCCCCGGCGACGTCCGAAGCGATGCCTGGGTCAGGGTCCGGAACCGGCCTGCCGCTCGCAGGTATCCGGGTGCTGGAGCTCGGACAATTGATCGCGGGTCCATTTGCAGGGCAGTTTCTGGCTGGATTCGGGGCTGAAGTGATCAAGGTCGAGCCACCTGGAGGCGACCCGTTGCGGCGGTGGCGAAAGCTCCATGATGGCACGTCACTATGGTGGTATTCGCTTGCGCGCAACAAGAAGAGCGTCACGCTCGACCTGCGCCAAGATGCCGGTCGAGCCGTGTTGAAGCGCATGATCGAAAACGGTGTGGATGTGGTGCTCGAAAACTTCAGGCCAGGTCGGATGGAAGCGTGGGGTCTCGGATACCCCCAGCTGCGTGCAATCGACAAACGGATCGTGATGGTGCGCGTGTCTGGATACGGACAAACCGGTCCCTATGCAAACAAGCCAGGGTTCGCAAACGTTGCCGAAGCATTCGGCGGGCTGCGTCACCTGACCGGCGAGCAGGGACGTCCGCCGGTTCGCTCCGGCATCAGCCTCGGTGACTCGCTAGCCGGGCTGCATGCTGCCATCGGCACGCTCATGGCCATTTACGAACGCGACACGCGCTCGGGGGAAGGTCAGATGGTCGACTGTGCACTCTACGAGTCGGTATTCAATGTGCTCGAAAGTCTGCTTCCCGAATACGATTTCTTGGGGCACGTACGCGAGCCGCGGGGCGCACGGCTCGAAGGTGTCGTGCCCACCAACAGCTATCCGTGTGAAGGCGGAAAATTCGTGGTCATCGGAGCCAACGGCGACGCCATCTTTCGCCGACTGATGTTGGCGATTGGACGCGCAGACCTGGCCAACGACCCTCGTTTGCGCCACAACGACGGCCGTGCACAGTTCGAGGACGAGCTCGACGAGGCCATTGCAGCGTTTACGTCGCGGCTTGCCGCCGAGCATGTGCTCGACCTCATGGATCGCGCGGAGGTGCCCGCGGGGCCCATTTTGAGCATCGCAGACATCGCGGCCGATCCACATTATCTCGCACGAGGAATGTTCGAACGCGTCTCGCTGCCTGACAACACCTCGCTTGCCGTGCCGAAGCTCGTCCCGGTGTTGGGTCGCACGCCGGCACGAACCCGCCACGCCGGTCCGCGTCTTGGCGAGCACAACGAGGAGATCTATCGCGATTGGCTCGGTCTCGACGAAGGTGCCATGTTGAAACTGAAAGAGGACGGCGTGGTGTAGCGGGCTCGTACGTTCCAAGCTAACGTCATGGGCATGCGCTTCGCTCCGGGCTCGCGCGCCGGTTGGGCGGTCCTCGCTACCGTGCTTTGTGCTTGTGGACCGCTGTTCGGCGACGCTGGCGGGGATGCCGGTGGGAACGACAGCGGCATCCCTGACGGGGAATATTGCAACGAGGCCGCGAGCTGGCCGGAGGCATGGGCAACACTCGAAACTCGTGTGCTCAATCTGGTCGACGATCAGCGTCGGCTCGGAGCGGATTGCGGCGAGGAGGGGTCGTTTCCTCCCACTGCACCGCTCGTGATGAGCGGAGCATTGCGCTGCGCTGCTCGGGCGCATGCCATGGACATGAGCGAGCGTGATTTTTTCGACCACGTCAACCCCGATGGTGACGGTCCCGTGGAACGCATCGAGCGCGCTGGCTACGTTTGGTCGGCCGCCGGCGAGAACATTGCCGCAGGTGCCCCCACTCCAGAAATGGTCATGATGCTTTGGATGGCGAGCGATGGCCATTGCACGAACATCATGAGCGATGCTTATACCGACATCGGCGTGGGCTACTACGAAGGCGACAGCCAATATTCGCCAGCTTGGACGCAGGTATTTGGGGCTCCACGATGACGACACCCCGCCTCGCGCAGCAATATCACCTGGCGCTCGAGCCTGGACAGGTGGCTCCCAACGTCATGTTGGTTGGAGATCCCGCGCGTGCTCAGCTCGTGGCGGGCATGTTGGATAACGTCGAGCACACCGCAACGCACCGCGAATTCGTAGCATTTACGGGCAAACACGAGGGTCTGCCAGTCACGGTCGTGGCCACGGGCATCGGTCCCGACAACATGGAAATTGTCGTCGTCGAGCTGTGCCAGTGTGTATCCAAGCCGACGTTGATTCGTTGCGGTACTTGCGGAGCACTGCAACCGGACATCGACCTGGGCGATCTCGTCATCACGCACGGCGCCTATCGCCTCGAGAACACCAGCACGTTCTTTGTGGGCGAAGGTTTTCCCGCCGTAGCCGATCCATGTGTCGTGCTTGCTCTCGTACAGGCTGCTGACGAAGCCGCCGTACCGTTTCACGTAGGGATCACAGCCACCGCTCCTGGCTTCTACGGCGCACAAAGTCGTCGTTCGCCCGGGTTCGTGCCACGTTCTGCGACCATGCTCGACGAGCTCGCCACACAGGGCGTCAAAAACATCGAGATGGAGATCTCGGTGCTGCTGAGCTTGGCCACCATCTCCAACTGCCGAGCTGGAGCCATTTGCACGGTATTCGCGCAGCGCCACCGAGATGCATTCATCGACACCCAGCATCGATCCATGGCCGAACGTACGTGCGTGGAGGTTGGCCTGCGAGCATTTCATCACCTTGCACGGCAGGACGATGCTCGCGGCTCCAAGCCCATATGGCATCCGGGTCTCGGCGGCAGCCCTGCCAGGTAGCCGCGAAACACCATTTCGCGCCCCGAAGCGATTTGACTTGCTTAAATCATGTCGCTTGTGTAGCGATCCCTGCGATCGTGCCAAAAGCCGGTCTCCCGAAGGAGAACGTTTCCCATGTCACAACGCGAGATGGTGTACATCTGCCTTTGCTCGCTCGTCTTGACACTAGCATCGGGGTGCACGCAAAACGGCTCCGACGGGACCGGAGTCGCTTCGGGGCTCGTCCCTGGCCCGGAGGTCACGAGCACCTCCGACGACGCCGACACGACGACCACGCCCACGACGACGACCGCGACCGACTCGGCTGACGAGAATACCGGCAACTTCCGAATCGACCTCGCCAATCAAAGCGACGAGGGTTCCGATCGAACTACCGGCGACGACGATGGGTGCGCTTCGGTCAGCGAGATGGCCACGCTCGAAAAGCAGCCGTCGGACATCCTATTCGTCGTGGACAACTCGGGCAGCATGGGTGCCGAAGCCACCGCGGTCCAAGACAACATCAACGGATTTTCGCAGCAAATCATCGATAGTGGAATCGACGCTCACGTGGTGCTGTTGTCATCTTATCCTGGCGGCGGGTTTTTCGGCTTCGGCAACGTCGGCATATGTGTCGATCCTCCGCTGGGGTCGGGCGGTTGTCCAACCAGCGATAGTAACCCGCCACAGTTTTTACACATCGACCAAACCATCGATAGTTGGAACGCGCTTCAGCAGATCATTGCCCGCTATCCGGATTGGAGCGTTGCACGTCGCCCCGATGCCGCTTTGCACATCGTGGTGGTATCAGACGACAATTCGCAACTGCCGGCGGCCGAATTCGACAGCATGTTCAAAGCGCTCGATCCTAGCTTCGGCAACTATGTGCTTCACGGCATCGTCGCACCCTCGGGAGGGTGGGATCCCACCGAATGCCAGGGCGTCTCCACGGCGGCGGGAACAGTCTACCTCGACCTCATTGGCATGACCGGCGGAATCTTGGGCAATCTGTGCCTACAGGATTTCGTGCCGGTGTTCGACGAGCTCTCCACGCAAGTAGTATCTGGGTCGTCATTGTCGTGCAAATGGCCCATTCCCGATCCACCCATGGGAATGGATTTCGACAAAGACAAGGTCAATGTCGAGTTCGACGATGGAACCGGCAAAACCGAGGTATTCGCACGCGTCGACACTCCGGATGACTGCCCGTGGATCTCACAAGGGTGGTACTACGACAATCCCACGATGCCCGAGCACATTCTCCTTTGTCCCCAGACATGTGATCAAGTGCAAGACGTCGCAACTGCTGGTATCGAGATCCAGTTCGGTTGCGACACCTACATTCCCGGCTGACGAGCCTACAACCCAACGGCTAGCAGCGTATCCTGTGGAGTAGGACGTCCCTCACGACTGGCTACCGTCGTCGAAACGAGCACCAGGCGTCAGGCCATGGCCGGACGCAAAGGCACGCGCCGCCATACGTTTGCTACCTTCGCCTTGCATCTCTGCGATGACGACGACGCCCTCGCCACACGCCACGTGTACGCCGAGTGCATCCACATGCACGATATCGCCCGGTTTCGAGGCGTCGGAACGTGCGAGTCCGCTGTGTTGGGCGTGAAACATACGCACGCGAATGCCCCGAAATCCAGTGTACGCCACCGGCCAGGGGTCCATTCCACGGACGTGATCGACGATCGTGGGCGCGGCGTTGGACCAGTCGGTTCGTCCTTCGTGTTTTTCGAGCCTCGGTGCGTAGGTGGCCAGATGATGGTCTTGTGGAATCGCTGGTGCCACATTGGGAAACTCGTCGAGCCAGCGCGCCAATGTGGCGGCTCCGAGCGCAGCCAAGCTGGTAGCAAGACCTCCTGCCGTTTCGCTCGCTTCGATTGGCGTCGATGTTTTGATGAATACAGGGCCGGTATCGAGCCCCTGCTCCATCTGCATGATGCTGATGCCGGTGTCCCGGTCACCGGCCAAGACGGCGCGCTGGATCGGCGCCGCTCCGCGCCATAGCGGCAGCAACGACGCGTGCACGTTGATGCACCCGTGGCGAGGGATGGCCAAAACGTCCGCCGGAAGAATCCGACCGTACGCAACCACGACGATCACGTCGAGGAGTTGCTCGGTGAGAACAGAAACGAGCGTTCCGTCCCTGAGCTTGGTGGGTTGCACAATCGGCAACATGAGCGCCTCCGCAGCAACCTTCACCGCTGGTGGTGTGAGTGTACGACCCCGACCGGCAGGGCGATCCGGCTGGGTCACGACCAAGCGAATGTCCAGGCGCTCGGCCAACGCATGCAAGCACGGCACCGCGAATGCCGGAGATCCCATGAATGCTGCGCGCAGCCTCAAGGTTCTCCCAGATGGGCAAGATAGGCACTCCGCAACGCATCATCGGCGAGTAGCTCGTGAGCTTCGGCGAGCGCGACTCGAATTTCGCGTAGCTCCGCGGCCATACTTCGACGCGTTCGCTCTTCCAGGTGTTCATCCGAAAACGTTGCTGACAGGGCCCTATATGCGCGACGGACCTCTTGTTTCGTGGCATCGCGCGGTAATCCCAGCAGCTCGAAATAGTCGGCCTCACGAACGAAGCAAAGGCGTTCCAAGATGCGTTGGCGATCCAATTCCACGGGATCGACCTCTGCGATGGCCTCTGGCTCTCGCTCTCCCGACAGCTCGACCAGCTCGATCATGGCCAAGGCGTACACCAACGACAACACTCCGGCAGCATCGGAGTCAGCGCGCACGAGCTCGGAAACTGAATGCTTGCCATCGAATCGCGACAGCAAATCTCGCTCATCGAGCGTGAGCTCGAGTTGATCGGCTAAGCTTGTCAACATAGCGGCGTTGCCAGCGATGCGTCCAGTCAAGCGAGGGAAGTCAGAACCACCACTCAGCCACCGTTCGAGCGTATCTGGTTCCACACGGGTCCGCACGCCAGACATCAACAACGATGCAAGCGGTCGATGCAGGAGTACACGCTCGTCGCAACGTTCACCCTCTCGCAGCATCCACGCGCCCTCCCGCCACCCGAACGTGGATTGTACAATCGTAGCCAAATGCCCCTGCAGCACGTCATGCAGCTCATTGGGCTTGAGAAACCCGGATTCCACCAGCAACTGACCGGCACGTTTAGGCTGTTTGGCGGCGAGCCGCCGTGCCGCGTCATATTGCGTGCGCGTGAGCAAGCCACGCGCCAACATCTCGTCGACCAGGCGATCTTGCGCGAGATTGCTGGCCGCGAACACGATTTCGCCACCGACCATCCAAAGTTGCTTGTCGATGCGTGCACGCTGTAGACGAACGTGTCCCATGAAGGATATTCGATGGAGTCGCCACAATAGGCGCGGTATCTCGAGCTCTGCGATGTTACCGACCTCGGGAACGTCGAATACACCGGTACGGCGGCGAGGTGCGTTCGACCGGCCGTCGACTTCGTTGTCTGCTCGTGGTCGACGCCAAGATGGCTCGTTGCGAACGAAACGATCCAGCTTGACGGTATTTTCGGGACGGGCGTTCACGCCGGCGAATACCTCCAGACTGCGGTCGAACGCAACGGTAGCACCAAGACTCGAGATGTCCATCCGATCCTGAGATTCTCCGGGATCGATCGGCTCGGCCTCCAGCTCCACATCAGGAACGCTTTCCGGACCCATTGCTGCGAGATCGATCTCGTCTCCGTCGCGTTCACGTCGCTCGGGAGCACGTTCCCTCAGGCGTGCTTCCAAAATGTCGAGGGTTCGATGAAGTTGGCCGAGCATCGGATCTCGCACGAACGGCTGCGCCTTTGTCGATTTGGGAGCATATGTTCCAAGAACTTCGGTACGCGTACTCGCCCTTGGCCAGATATTCGCTGTTGTACGAACGCGATCGGATGCGGCCACCCTGGGGCCTTCCTCGGGTACACCGACCAGTTGGTCCAACACAGTGGAAAGCTGGTCCTCGTCGATAGGCTCCTCCAAGAAGTGATCGGCTCCGAGGTCGAGTACATCCGCGACGTCTTTGATCTCCTTGCCGAGTCGACCAACCAACACGACCGGAATGGCTGCCCCCTGTCGGCTCCGACGCAGTCCAGCCAACACGACGCCGGAATCGGCGCCGGGTGTGCAGAGCAAGATCGCCGCAGGGGACGACTGAGTCCGAACTCGGCGATTCAACTCTTGCGGACGACAGAAATCGACCTCGTAGCCGAGCCCTTCGATCCGTTGTCCCAGGCTGGAGCGGTGCCCTTCGTCGCCGACGATGAGGATTTCGGGTGCCAAATCGACCCTCAGTGTATCAAGCGCAACGATCGGTCACAGCAGGCCCTGGGGGTCCACGTCAACCAGCGCCCACGTCTGCCGCGACCCGCTTCCGCTCGCACCCAAGCCGGGACGGAGCACCTTGAGCACCCAGCGCAGCATCCCTCGTTCACGCGCGCGCACGAGCAGCTGCCATCGCGTCCGGCCGCTGATGCGCTCGAGCGGAGAGGGAACGGGTCCGAGCCGCACGATCACGCTGGAAGGCTCATCGGCGTGCCGGGACAACACCTGGCCGATGGCTTGGTCCAATACGCCTGCCAATTCGTGAGCACGTGTTCGAACACGACCCGGATCGCGACCGTGCACACGAACTAAAGCCAGATGGCCGAACGGCGGATTGCCAATCGAACGCCTCGCCTCGAGCTCCTGCGCTGCAAAGCCGTGGAAGTCGTGGCGCGTTGCGTAGCGCACGGAGGGATGGGCAATCGCATGAGCCTGGACGAGCACGCGACCAGGACGGGCTCCACGTCCGGCCCTGCCGGCCACTTGCGTCAGGAGTTGAAACGTTCGCTCTGCTGCACGGGGATCCGGAAGTCCCAGTCCGTGGTCCGCTTGCAAAATACCCACCAAGGTCACACCGGGGAAGTCGTGCCCTTTGGCGAGCATCTGGGTTCCGACCAGTACGTCCGCTTGGTGTGCGCGAAATCGTGCCAACGTGGCCAGTAAACGGCGACCTTGCGTCGTGTCGCGGTCGAGTCGAAGCACGCGTACCTGCGCGAGCTGACGTTCGAGTGCAAGCTCGACTCGCTCGGTACCGCTACCAATGTGACCCAAGTCCTCGGATCCACAGCGTATGCACGTACGTGGCGTCGCCTCGATGTGACCACACCAATGACAGACGAGTCGGTTGCGACCCAGGTGATACGTCATGGAAGAAGCGCTGCAATCGGGACACGACACCATAGAACCACAGCTCGAGCATACGATTGTCGTGCTGAAGCCACGCCGATTGAGGAACAGGATCACCTGCTCGCCGGCCGCAACCGTTTCGAGCACGGCTTGCCGCAAACGTCCCGTCATCAATGACTCTGGGTCGGGCCGGTGTACCGAAAGTGGCACAAGCTCGACATCGGGCAACGGACGTGGCGTAGGCCGCATACGCAATTCGAGGTAGCGGGCTCGTCCGCTTCGCGCTGCTTCATAGGTTTCCAACGAAGGCGTCGCACTCCCCAATACTACGGCTGCACCTTGCTCGTGCGCGCGCAACACAGCGACATCACGTGCATGGTATCGAACTCCATCTTCCTGTTTGAACGATGCATCGTGCTCCTCGTCGACGACAATGATGCCGAGGGAGGGTACCGGAGCGAAAACCGCGCTACGTGCACCGATGACAATGGGTCGCTGGCCGTCGCGAATCTGATGCCAAGCATCCAGCCGCTGCCGCGGCGTGAGACCGCTGTGAAGCACGGCGACCTCGCCTCCGAACCGCGCACGAAACCGCTCGGAAAGCTGAGGTGTGAGAGCGATTTCTGGAACGAGCACGATCGCGCTCCTGCCGTGCTTCCGCACACGCGCGATCCACCTTAGGTATACTTCGGTCTTCCCACTGCCTGTAATCCCGTGCAATAGCGTGCGAACGAAACGACCTCCATCGAGGTCGGCAATCAAAGCTTCGCATGCGGAGCTCTGGTCGGCAGTGAGCTCGACGTGGCTATCGTCGATGGAAACGGAGGCAGAAAATGGATCGAGCTCACGTGGCCTGGCCTCGACGACGACCAGTCCAGCTGCCACGAGCGGCTCCATCAACGCGTGCAAGCGGCGAAATGGCCCTTTCAACTCTCCGTGACTTACCCAATCACCATACATCTCGAGGTGATCGAGAAGTGCGCGTCGTTGTTTGCTACGGCCGACGAGCTTTTGAATCTCGTGCTCGTCGGCCGAGTGCCCGCGCAACCAATCCGTACGACGGTAATGAGCTTCAGTACGAGACGTTTCCGGAGCATCGATCCACTCGATCGTGCATAGGCCTTCACTTGCGAGCTCCGATACGATGTTGATCGCTCGGTGCACGCGTGGTCGCATGCGTATCAGTTCGGCGAGATCAACGGGATTTTTTCGGTCGGCTATCCACGCAAGTACACGCCGCGCGTCCGGAGTCAGCGCTGCCGGTCCGAGCAATGGTCCATCTGCGCTGGCCAAGGCAGCTCGTCCGGCAAGATTCAGCGTGACCGTGCGTGTGTCCGTACCTGCCAACAGACCCGGCAAAGCGCAGCGATAGACCTCTCCGGGACACGCCACATAATAGTCTTGCATCCATTCACACACGCGCACGAGCTCCGTGTCAATCGAAGGCCGGTCGCCATGGTCGAGAATGTCGATGATCGGTTTCGGCTGCGTCCGTGTGGGAAACACCGCTGGGCCAGGACGTACCACGCCAACCAACGTGCGTGAGCCGAACGGCACGAGCACACGCATGCCGGCGATCGGCAACACGCCGAACGAAGCCGGTACGAAATATACGAAGTCACCGTCCACTGGTACCGGCACGGCCACACGTATGAGCGCATCCGTCGTCGACTCGCTCACGATTGGCTCGCTTCGGACCGCGCCTCGGCGACGCTCTGATGCAGCGACTTCCAAATGCTCCAACGCTGCACGTACACGTGCAGCATGCCGATCGCCACCAGCAACATGCCGACACGTGCACATGTGGTTGCCAGCGAGGTCCACCACAGTTGTTCGAGCATCACTGGCGGAGCGTCAACGCTCCGCGCCGCCGCAGCGAGCCTCCCTGACAGGAGCGCCCAAAGCACAAGCAGTGCGAGCGACACCAGCACGAGCTCCGGCAGCAGTGTGAAATTGGTCGAAACCTGGCGAACCGTACGCGAGCGGTCGATGCTACCCAGCGTGCCAGCAAGCACGGCTGCCAAAACACACGCCGAAATCGCGCCAACGAGCACGGCCAACCAAACGCCGACAAACGCATCCAAACCAAGCCGTGGATGCTCGACATCGAATGTCGCGGCCAACATTGCACGTATGGCTGCAACCCAGCCGCTCGCGACTGTCTCCAATCCGAACGTGACAATCACGGAGAATAGGCCCATGTAGATCCATCGGGCGCGCGGCCGAATGCCCGCTCGATGGGCGAGCCGAAGGCGTGCTCGGCTCGGGGCAACGGGGCGATCGTCGACCATCCGCGAGATCTACCGCGCCCCATCGGCGCTCGCCAGCGGCGCACATGCCCTTTGGCTGCTGGCGTGGCGCGGAAATGACTGCGACAATGTTGTGAGCGACATGCGGATCGTTGACCTATCCCGTCTTCATGTGCGTACGCGCGTGTGCAGGCGTGAACGGCTGTTCGTCGAGCGCTTGGGCATCGCGTCCGCCGCAGCGTGCCTTGGGAGTTGCATGGAGCTCGACAGGAACGATCCTTCGCCGCCCGCTCAAGGGGGCATGCTCAGCGCCGGGACCCCCCCACAAGGAGGCTCGGCGAGCACGACTTACCCCACTTCGGCTACCGGATCGGACCCGTCCGGTACGTCCACCGAGACGACCGGGGGCATCGAATGCAGTCCTGACGATCTTGCCAGTTGTGAACCAGGCTTCGAGTGCAGCTGGGGCGATCGAGCTTGTCATCCTTCCGCGGGAACCCTTCCGGTCGGGAGCGGTTGTACGGTTACCGACATGAGCTTGTGGCTCGACGACTGTTCGCCCGAGCTCGTCTGCATGTTCGGAGATGCGGCTGGTCGCTGCATGCAGACATGCACCCTCGATGGAAGCGAATGCGCAATTGGCTCCACGTGTGTGCTGTTCTCGGGATCGGGCCCACAGGGCTTGTGCTTCGAGCCTTGCTCCCTACTCGTGCAAGATTGCCAACGACCAACCATCGACGGGTGTTATCCCTTGGTTTCGGACAGCAACGCCACGGTGACCGGTTGCATGCCCACGACCAAACAAGGAGTAGCCGAACAGGCCTGCGTCATGCAAACCGAGTGCAGCCCTGGGTTCGTTTGTACGGATGCCAGCGTACACTCGCTCGGGTGTCCGGGAACCGCGGTGAGTTGCTGCTCTTCGCTGTGCGATGCAACCATCGGCACGTGCGCTGGTGTGGATGCCGTGTGCGAAAGCTTCGGCATCGACCGCGAAACCCAGGCCGGTCATTGCACCAAAGTGCCTTAGCGAGCTTGCGTGGAGGTTTGGCCCACACGTGCACGCTCGCTCAAATAGTCTGGTCGTGCTGCGTCCAAGCCTACGATTGAAAGCGAGCTTTCGCGCGTATTGACCACATAGAGCACGGAACGCGCACTATCTACCACCATTTCGTTTGGACCGTCGCCCACGGCCAGCGTCTTCACGACGTCGAATCTGGCCAGCTCTACGACAGCAACGGCATCGGCCGCGAAACAGCTGACGAACGCCAGTGCCTCGCTACTTGGTGAAGCGTGAACGACGATCAAATTTGGGTCGTTGCATAGCGAGATTGTTGCCATCACGTCGTTTCTGGAGCTTCCATTCTCGTCGATGCTGGTATCGACACGGCTCAGCCCAGGTGGCGTGGTATGTACGACCAGTAAGCGATCCCCTACCAAGGGATCCTCGAACACGAGGTCGCCGGTGTATGGACGCCCCTCGGCAAGCTCGGGATTGAGCCCGAGCAAGGCTACTTCACTGCCCGGGATGATCGCTCCGAAACCAGGTGCGACAGTGAACGTACGAATGCCGGGCCAAAACCGCTCGGTCGTGTACAGGTATGGGCGTGTGCAGTCCCGGCTGGGGGCAGGTGCACTGTCGGTGGTGCATGCACGTTGCGCGACCGCGAAGCCTCCAGCCAAGTTGAGCACCTGGTATGGATCGGGACGATAGAACTCGTTTCGAACATCGACGAGCTCGGGTCCGATCTCACCATCGAGTCGAAATAACGAAATCGTGCCGTCTACGAGATGCGGAAGATAAGCGAGCCGGAACCCGTATGTGTCGACAGCCATGCGTGCCGGCTGGCTCGGGATGTGCGTGCCGTTGGCGGCACGAGCCACCATATGACTACGATCACAACGACGATCACTCGTCTGGCCACATTCCAATCTCAGCTCATCGCCCGAGCCGATGACTTCGATCCACGCGAGCTCGGCATCCGAACGAAGTGGAACGAGCAAACGATAGCGAGCTGGATCACCTGGACGATCCACGACGACATTGGTCGTTCCCGTACCCACCACGACGGTTCGGTCCGCATCGATAAATGCCGATTCCCCGCATCGGATGACCGATTCCCCGTCGCGTTCACAACGATCGTCACGATCACCATTCGACACGCGGTCAATCGATGTGTGTAGCTCATCGAGATCGACGATCACGATGGTGCTACCACTTTCGAGTAGATCGAGGTTGCCGTTTGCGACGAACAGAACGTTCCCGTCAGGCGACAATACCGCGCCTGTTGGCTGGCGAAAGCGATCGGGATCGGGCTCGGGAGACTCGCTGGACGAGCAAGCGAATGCACCGACGATAAGTCGGGCGGCACACCACAACCATCGCGCTTGCATGGCAACCGAGCTTGACATATCCCGTGGGACAACGGTCAGGGTAGCTCCAAGGGCCCCAACGCGCGCGACCAGTCCGATGGGTAGCTTTCCCAAGCCGCCGCCAAAGCAATGAGTGCTAGCCCGAGTCGCATCGCCGGTCTTGCCACCTCCACCCAGGATGCCGGACCTCCAGCGAGCGCCCCCATGGCGAGATCGACGACCAGCATCACGAGCAATACGGGTGTAGCGAAAGCCAGGGCCAACAGCGCAAGCGTGTGAACACCAAGCGCGATGTGTTGCGGTGCATCGAACACCGACCATAGCTCTGGATGACCCGCTGGCCAGATAGAGAAGCTTCCCACCAGCGCAGCGAGCAACGGTCTATGCATGCCCATGGACATGCCCATTGCAAGCGCTGCGACAACGCATGCATGCGTATATCCACGCCCCACGACCGTTCCGAACAGCGTCAGCGTCTGGTGTGCGGCTCCCAAAAGGGCATAACCCGGCAAGCTCGCGGCCAGACCAAGCGCGGTACCAAGCACGAGCTCCGCCAAGATCGTGCCAGTTTGCCAGGTTGCTTCGGGCTCCAAGTACACAAACGCTGCAGTGACGTCCCAAACACGTGTCGGCACGACCACCGGCGCCAGCACGATGCCCATCAACAGCGAGATCGGCAACCATGTGGGTCCACAGGCGGTTCGCCACAACACCTGCGAGAACACAATTGCGCTGACACGTGTGATCCCCAAAACCAGCACGAGCACAGACGACGTCACGGCGTATGCGACCCGGCCGACGCCAGTCCGTCCCAGACCGCGTGCGTGAATGCGACGGCGTGTTCGGCCAGCGCAGCACCGAACAATGCCAAGGTGCCAACGACAGCCAACGCTCGCACGACGAGACCCAAAGCAGGCTCTTGGATGCCGGACATGTTTGTAAACATACCGGCGATGATGGCCATGAGCATGACGGCGACGAGCATGGGAATGCCCGCGCCGACGGCCCAACCGAATGCCATCTGAATCGCTTCGGCGGCGCTCATCGATAGCCCTCCACGAGCCCAACAACCACCACGTCCCAACCGTCGGCGGCCAAAAACAGCAACAATTTGAGCGGCAGCGTCACCAGTGCCTGAGGCTGACTCGTAATTCCCCACAATGCGATCGCTTGCGCGACCACGAGATCGACGGCTACGAACGGCACCAACACGAGCACGGCCATGTGAAACGCCTCGGCGAGCTCGGTCACGAGGAACGCAGGAATCAACGCGAGCGGATGATCGGACGGGAATCCTTGCAGCTCGGAGAAAAACGCCAGCTCGTCGGGGTTCGCGTGGCGTACCAAGAACCCCGCCAAAGGCGCGAACAGAATACGCCACAAATCAACGATGTCCTCCAATCGCCATGCTCGAACGACGCCACCGTGTTCCTCCAACACCATCAACGTCGATACGAACACGGGCACCATCACGATTGTGGTCACCAGAAGCGCGAGCGCGAGCATGGCACCCCATGGGAGCAAAGCCTCGGCACCCAGCCCGACGCGCACGGCCCCGAGCACCACGCTGGTTTTCGTGAACGCCGTGCAGGTCGCGAGCAAAACTGGCAACGCAGCCAGCAGCAACCATCCGCTCAGCTCACCCAGCTCCAACGTGTGGCTCCGTGGGCGTGGACCCGCTCCGTTCCAACTCGCAAAGGAGTGTGGGAGAGGTGGTCGGACCCGTTCCGATGACCAGTCGCCGTCCTTCGAGCTCGACCAGGTGAACCCCATGTTGTGCGGTCAGGCGAACCACTTTCACGGCGTCGTTGTGGCCCCTGGTACCCAAACGCCGCGCCAACGCTGCCAGCACGACCAGCAGTAGTGCGACCAGGCCGACCTCGACCAAAAGACCTCTCATGGTCCCGAGCAGGGGGATCACGCAGGTAGGCTATGCCGTGAGCAGCCGTAGACGCAAAAAAACCTCCACGGCGCCTGAGTTGGCAGCCAGCAAACGCGTCGTATCCGCTCAGCGTGAGGCGTGATCAGCCAGGGCGGGAAACCAACTCGATGATCGCCATGGGCGCTGCGTCGCCGACTCGTCGCCCCAGCTTGAGGATTCGCGTGTAACCACCGGGGCGGCCACGAAACCTGGGGGCAATGTCCGAAAACAGCTTTCGCAAGACGTCACGACTGCGGACCATCCGTCCAGCCATGCGCATCGCATGCACGAGCTTCGCTTGCTGGTCCGGCGTGAGATCGGACACCGGTTTGCCCAGAAGATCCCCAAGCCGCAGCGACGTGGTGATCGTACGCTCGGCATAGCGGCGAAGCTCCTTGGCCTTGGCCTCGGTCGTGGTGATGCGTTCGTGCTCGAACAACGACGTGACCATGTTGCGGTAGAGTGCCCGCCTGTGTGCAGCGTTGCGTCCGAGCTTACGTCCTGCTTTGAGGTGGCGCATGTTACGACTCCTCCCTCACTGGAGGGGGGGTCTGCCAACCATCGATCTTCATCCCCAGCGACAGACCCATTTGCGCGAGGATTTCCTTGATTTCCTTCAAAGATTTGCGGCCGAAATTCTTGGTCTTGAGCATTTCGCCCTCGGTCCGCTGCACCAAGTCGCCGATATAGTGGATGTTTGCATTTTGCAGACAATTGGCCGAACGCACGCTCAACTCGAGCTCGTCCACGGAGCGCCACAAATACTCGTTGAGTTTGTCTTGTTCGGTCTTGATCGGCATGGCGGCTTCTTCGATCTCTTCGCGATTGATGAAGATCGAGAGCTGCTCCTTGAGGATTTTGGCCGCAAACGCGACGGCATCCTCCGACCGCACGGATCCGTCGGTCCACACCTCGAGAATCAACCTGTCGTAGTCGGTTTGATGGCCGACACGCGCATGAGTTACGCGATAGTTCACTTTCTGAATGGGAGAAAACAAGCTATCGATAGGGACCACCCCGATCGGCATGCCTTCGGTCTTGTTCTGATCGGCGGTTGCGTAGCCACGACCCATTGCGACGGTCATCTCCATCTTGAGACGACCACCCTTGCTCAAGGTCCCGATGTGCTGCATGGGTTTGAGCACACTCACGCCCGTCGGCGTCTGGATATCCGACGCCGTGACTGGCCCTTCGCCTTGCTTGTCGATGACGAGTGTCCGGGGCGTGGCGTCGTCCATGCGCAACAGCAGCGCCTTGACGTTGAGAATGATGTCGGTGACGTCCTCCACGACACCTGGAATCGTGGTGAACTCGTGTAACGCACCTTCGATGCGCACCGTTGTGACTGCCGCGCCCTGGAGCGAGCTCAGCAGCACGCGTCGCAGACTGTTCCCGAGCGTAATACCGTAGCCGCGTTCGAGCGGCTCGCAGGTGAACTTTCCGTAGTTGTCGGCCAGCGTTTCCGTGTCCACTTCGAGTTTTTTGGGACGAATCAGGTCGCGCCAGTTCCGAGCGATGGTGTTCTGGTCTTGCATAGGTAGGTCCCTCACTTCGAATAGAGCTCGACGATCAACTGCTCGTCGATGTCTGCGGCGATGTCGGAACGTGCCGGCAACGCGGTGATCTTGCCGGTGAAGCTATCTTTGTCGAGTTCGATCCATGATGGCTTGGCTACACGATCGACCTTGGCCAACGCCTCGACGATCTTCTGGATCTTGCGGCTACCCTCACGCACGGTCACCACGTCCCCCTTCTTGACGAGATAGCTAGGAATGTTGACCCGCTTGTCGTTCACGAGGAAATGGCCATGACGAACGAGCTGGCGCGCCTCGGCGTGGCTGGAGCCGAAGCCACAGCGCAATGCGACGTTGTCCAGCCGCCGCTCGAGCAGTGACAGCAGGTTTTCTCCCGTCACACCCTTCATGCGCGATGCTTTGTAGTAGTAGCCACGAAATTGCTTCTCGAGCAGGCCGTAGACGCGCTTGACCTTCTGCTTTTCGCGTAGCTGCTGACCGTAGTCGCTCGGTCGCTTCTTGCGGCCCTGACCATGCTGACCTGGTGGGTATTGCCTGCGGTCGTAGCCGCACTTGTCGCTGAAGCAACGGTCGCCCTTGAGATAAAGCTTGCCGTCTTCGCGACGGCACAGCCGACATACGGGACCGATGTAACGGGCCATGGCTCACACCCTCCTTCGCTTCGGCGGCCTGCAACCGTTGTGAGGGATTGGGGTAACATCCTTGATGGATGTCACGCGCAAGCCTGCCGATTGGATCGCTCGCAGCGCTGACTCACGGCCCGCTCCGGGGCCACTCACCCGCACCGATACCGTGTGAACACCGTGCTCCTGGGCTTTGCGCGCGGCATCATCTGCCGCAAGCTGGGCCGCAAATGGCGTCGACTTGCGAGAGCCTTTGAATCCGCGTACCCCGGCGGACGACCACGCCAAGACGTTTCCGTTGACGTCCGTGACACTGACGACGGTGTTGTTGAAGGTCGCCTGAATGTACACGACACCAGTGGCGATGTTCTTTCTAACGCGCTTGCGCGCTTGTGGCTTGGCAGTGGCCATCACACCCTCTTCTTCTGAGCCACGCTGGCCCGCTTGGGTCCTTTGCGTGTTCGTGCGTTGGTGTGCGTCCGCTGACCACGAACGGGAAGACCACGCCGATGCCGCAATCCTCGATAACAGCCCAGATCCATCAAGCGCTTGATGTTGGTTTGGACGTCGCGCCGAAGATCGCCTTCGACTTCGAGATCCTTCTCGATGACCTGACGAATGGCACTGACTTGCTCATCGGTGAGATCGTCGGTACGGACAGAAGGCCCCACGCCCGAGCGCTGCAGCACGAGCTTCGCATTCGAACGGCCGATTCCGTAGATGTACGTGAGCGCGACTTCGATGCGCTTGTTGCGAGGCAAGTCGACCCCAGCGATGCGTGCCATGGGTTAACCCTGCCTTTGCTTGTGTTTGGGGTTGTCGCAAATCACCCGCACGACACCTTTTCTGCGGATGACCTTGCATTTGTCACAGATTTTTTTGACGCTGCTTCTTACTTTCATGATTGTTCCGTGTTTGGTCGAGCGCTGGGCACGATGCCCAAAACGATGGCTCGACTTGGATCGAGGCTGGCCCTGCGAGCCAGCACCCGTTGCCCCGTCCTGATACGCACACCCAAACGCATGGTTTGCTCCGAGGGGCTCGCGGTAACGAGTGATCCTTCGGCGGTTTCGAGGCGATATAAATGCTGGGGCAACTCAGCAACCACGATCGCTTCGATGGTGTTCGGGCGTGCTTCGGTCATGTCCCTGACCCGGCCGGGTCCGAGGAGCGCGGAAGTGTGCCAGGATCGACCCCTGCCGTCCAGCCCCAAAGCGAGATTTCAGGCCAGTTTGGCGGCGACAGATTCCCATGTGTTTTCCGGGGTTTGCGTTCATCCGAGAACTGCGCCAAATCCGCGTTGATGGCGCCTGTGGGTCAGCGCAGCACGGCCGTAACGCGAGCAAAGACCTCGTCGGGATCGCCCAACCCGTCAACGTCCACCACGAGGCCCGGCGTGTGGGCGTAGTGCTCGATCACGGGTTGTGTTTCGCTGGCGAATTTTTCGAGACGGGCGCGAACCTTTTCGGGTGTGTCGTCGCTTCTCTGTGCAAGCGCTTGCCCGCATTTGTCACACACGTCTTGGCGCTTTGGCGGTGCGTACTCGAGATGAAACACATGCCCGTTCGGACACGAGCGACGTCCGATGATGCGGCGTTCAATCAGCTCGAACGGCACGAGCAAGTTCACGACGCAGCTGACCCGCACATCAGCAGCTTCCAGCGCTCGAGCTTGCGCCAGCGTTCGCGGAAAGCCGTCGAGCAAAAATCCTTTGTGGGCTCGTGGAGCTGCCAAAGCCTGTTTGACGAGATCAATCACGAGGGCATCCGGGACGAGCCCGCCGGCATCCATGTACGCCTTGGCTTGCTGCCCGAGCGACGTGCCCGCTGCCACGGCGGCGCGCAGTAAGTCACCCGTGCTGATGTGGACGTAACCCAACGTGTTCTGGAGCCTGGTCGCCTGCGTACCCTTGCCCGAGCCCGGTGCGCCAACGAGCACGATACCTGCTTGCAACTCGGGGTGGTTGCTCATGTCACCCTCTCTCGTCAGCCTCGACGGCCCCGGATCCTCGGGCCGCGCGGACCCGCGAAGCCTTCGTAGCTACGCGTCACGAGATGACTCTCGATCTGTTGAGCTGTGTCGAGCGCTACGCCGACCACGATGAGCAACGAAGTGCCTCCGTAATAAAACGGGACGTTGAATTTCGTTTGCAGAAACGTCGGCAGCACACAGACTGCCGAGATGTACCAGGCACCAGCGAACGTGAGCCGCGTCAAGATGTGATCGATGTATTCGGCGGTACGTTTGCCGGGACGAATCCCTGGAATCGAGGCGTTTTGCTTCTTGAGGTTGTCGGCCACGTCGACGGGATTGAATTGAATTGCCGTGTAAAAGAACGTGAAGAACACGATCAGAGCAACGTAGATCGTGATGTAGAGCCAGCCATCGTAGCGCAACGCATTCGACATGCGTTGTAACCACGGATTACCGGTCATGCCTGCGATCTGGTTGGGAAACATCAAAATCGAGCTGGCAAAAATCGGCGGGATGACGCCAGCGCTGTTGATCCGAAGTGGCAAATAGTTGGCCGTTCCACCGAACATTCGCCGACCGACCACGCGTTTAGCGTATTGCACCGTGATTCTGCGCTGGCCACGCTCCATGACGATGACAAACGCAACAACCGCTACGACGAGCCCGAGCAACATGGTGAGCGTCATCGGGCCGAACGACTCGGGGTCGTCCTGCTGCTTTTGATAGAGCTGATACAGCGCCAACGGCAAATCGGCCACGATGCCGGCAAAAATGATCAAGGAAATACCGTTGCCAATGCCGCGCTCGGTGATCTGTTCGCCGAGCCACATGATGAACGCGGTGCCAGCAGTAAGCGTCATGATCGTCAGGAACTTGAACATCACACCCGGATCGAGCACGAGCGTCTGCCCCGGGGTGTTTTGTGATTCCAGCCAACTCGCCATGAAATAGCCCTGGATGACGGCGAGCACGACGCAGCCGTAACGGCTGTACTGGTTGATCTTTCGACGCCCCGTTTCGCCCTCTTTGCTGAGCTGCTCCAGCCGAGGGATCACCACGGTCATGAGCTGCATGATGATGCTGGCGCTGATGTACGGCATGATGCCGAGCGCGAACACCGAGAGATTGCTCAGCGCACCACCGCTGAACATGTTGAAATAGCCCAAGAAACCGCCCGAGCCCTGCTGGACGATCTTGGCCATGACGTTGCGATCGACACCGGGTACCGCAACGAAGACTCCGAAGCGGTACACCGCCAGCATTGCCAGCGTGAACAGAACTCGCTTACGCAGCTCGGGCAACTTGAAGATGTTGACGATGACGCTCATGCGTGGGTCCGCCTCGACGGTGGCCCTTTCGGCCCGACGATAACGCTCCTAGCTTGCCTCGGCGCGCCACCGATCTGACACACGTTGGATCCTGCTGCGGTCTCGCGCCATTCGCGCGGCATGGCTGTCCAGTCGCCTCAAGCTTCTTGGAGGCTGTCCAGGAGGGTCAACACGCCCCCCGCGGCCTCCACTTTGGAGCGGGCTTGCCCGCTCGCCCGATGCACTTCGATGCGGAGCGGCTTGGTAATCTCGCCTGTCGCGAGCAGCTTGACCACCTTTGCGCGCTTCGGCAAAAGCCCTCGCTCCTGCAACGAGGTCACCGAGACGAAGTCGTTCGCGCGGTACGCCTTGTCGATACGACCGAGGTTCACACCCACGACTTCCACACGACCGATGTTGGTGAACCCGCGCTTGGGTACCCGGCGATGCAGTGGATTTTGACCACCTTCGAATCCTGCAGGCATGCCGTCGTGCCTGGCGAGCTGGCCTTTCGATCCACGTGTGGAGGTCTTGCCACGCCGAGATCCGATACCGCGCCCAATCCGTTTCTTGCGGCGCCTCGCCCCCGCCGGCGGCTGCAACGTATGCAATGTCGTACCCATTGGAACTTCCTTTGCCGCGTCAAGCCTGGTCAGCCGGCTCGACGGTTACGAGGTGTTGGATTTTGCGGATCATGCCGCGCACCGCAGGCGTATCCTCCACGACGACGGATCGATTGACTTTTCGCAAGCCTAGCCCCCGCACCGTGGCTTTTTGTGTGTTCGGGCGGGAGATTGCACTGTGCACGAGTGTGACCTTGAGCTTGAGCGCCATGGCGATGACTCCATCGATTAAATGCATCATTCCGTCATTTGGTCGACGGTGAGGCCGCGTCTCCAAGCAATTTGCTCAGGGCTACGGAGCCGCTGGAGCGCAGCGACCGTCGCGTGAATGACGTTCATTGGATTATTCGTGCCGATGCACTTGCTCAGCACGTCGTGAATACCGGCACATTCGACGACCGCACGCACCGCACCACCAGCGATCACACCGGTTCCAGGCGCTGCCGGACGTAGCAACACGCGCGCAGCCCCGTGCAGGCCAATGATCTCATGTGGAATCGTGGCGCCCGAAAGAGGAACCTCGAACAAATTTTTTCGCGCAAGCTCGTTGGCCTTGCGAATGGCCTCAGGCACCTCGCGCGCTTTGCCGTGCCCGACGCCCACCCAGCCATGCTCGTTTCCAACGACCACGAGCGCGCTGAAGCTAAAGCGCCGTCCGCCCTTGACCACTTTCGCCACGCGATTGATGTAGACCACGCGGTCGACGAGCTCTCCGAGAGATTCGATATCAATCATGGATAGTTCCCGATTGCGTCAAAACGACAATCCGCCTTCACGTGCCCCGTCAGCGAGCGCGCTGACACGGCCGTGATAGACGTAGCCGTTACGGTCGAACACGACCTTGGTGATGCCTCGCTCCAGGCAAACCTTCGCGAGCACCACGCCCACGAGCCGAGCGGACTCCTTTTTCGTTTTGTCTGCCAACTCCGTCGTCAACGATTTACTGAGCGTCGACACGGCGGCAAGTGAACCTGACCCGGTATCGTCGATGACCTGAGCATAGATGTGCTTGTTACTACGGTATACGGTGAGACGAGGCCGCTCTACCGTACCGTGAATCTTGCCGCGAATGCTTTTTTTGCGCCGTATTCGTCCCGCAATGTCATGCGCCATGGTCGTTATCCTCTCCGAATGCGCGTCACTTCTTGCCGCGCGCCTTGCCTTCCTTGCGCAGAATGGTTTCGTCGGCGTATTTGACGCCTTTACCTTTGTACGGCTCGGGGGGACGGAAGTTGCGAATGTCGGCTGCAACTTGTCCCAAGCGTGCCTTTTCGACCGAGGTCAAAATCAGACGTCCTTCCTTCACGTCAGCCTTCACCCCAGCCGGCAGCACGTACGAGATCCCGTGCGAATATCCCAAGGTCAGCTCGACGGTCTGTCCCTTCACGTTGGCGCGATAACCGACGCCAACGATATCAAGGGTAATCGTGAACCCCTGCGAACAGCCTTTGATGAGATTGGCCACCATGGCACGAGTCATGCCGTGGAGGGCACGCTGGCGACGGTCCTCACCTTCGCGACGAAACGAGATCTTGCCATCTTCAATCGCAAACTGGATCGAAGGTGGCATCTCGAAGCTCGACGTCCCGAGTGGACCCTTGGCCGACAGTGTACGCCCAAGGCTCGTCACAGTGACTCCTTTGGGGATCGATACGGGTGCGTTTCCGATGCGTGACATGGCCTTGTTCCTCTGGAGATCACCAGACGCTGCACACGAGCTCCCCGCCAACGCCGGCTTTTCGAGCCGCTCGGTCGCTCATCATTCCATGCGACGTGCTCACTATCATGATGCCAAGGCCGTTTCGTACCTTGGGAATCTGATCGACACGCGCATATCGCCGTTGCCCTGGACGACTCACGCGTTTGAGCCCCTCGATGGCCGAACTGTTGTCGAGCCAACGAAGCTTGATCGTCAAAACGCCTTGTACGGCCTGCTCGGTCCATTCGAACGCCTCGATGAAGCCCTCGTCTTTGAGGATCTCCGCGATGCGTAGTTTTTGGCGAGAGCCTGGTAGCTTCACGTCGCGGTGGCGTGCGGCCACGGCGTTGCGGATGCGCGTGAGCATGTCTGAGATGGGATCGGTCATGGACATACGGCGTTACCTCCACTCATGCGCGCCGAAACGGCATGCCCAGTCGCGACAACAGGGCTCGGCCTTCTTCGTCCGTCTTGGCTGTGGTGTGAATGCAAACGTTCATGCCCGGCACCTTGTCGAGCTTGTCGATATCGACCTCTGGGAAAATCAGAATTTCACGAACTCCCAGGGTAAAACTTCCGCGACCGTCGAACGCTTTCCGGCTCACGCCACGAAAGTCGCGCGTACGTGGCAATGCGACGTTGATCAAGCGATCGAGAAAATCCCACATGCGAGGGCCGCGAAGCGTCACCATGCAGCCGATTTTCATACCCTCGCGCAATTTGAACGTCGCGATCGATTTTTTTGCTCGGGTCACGACCGGACGTTGTCCAGTGATGTTTCCCAAACATTCGAATGCTTGTTCGAGCAACTTCGGTGTCTTGATGGCTTCACCCAGACCGATGTTGACCACAACCTTGTTTATCCGCGGTACGGTGAGCGCGTTGGCGTAACCGAACTCCTGCGCCAGCGCGGGCCGAATCTTGTGCTCGTAGCCATCGAGCAGTCGTGGTCGTCCCACCCTGCGCAGCGGTTTGTCCTCGATGTCCGAGAATCGAAATCCGAATCCGGCGGCTTCTTTTTTCTTCTTGGTGGGTGCACCACCTGCTGCTGCCTTCGCCATGATCGCGTTTACCTGTCTATTTGTTCGCCCGACTTGACCGCGATTCGCACTTTGCGGCCGGATTCGAGCATGCGATAGCGGACGCGCGTGGGTTGCCCGGATTTCGGATCCACGAGCATCACGTTGGAGCCATGAATCGAGCCCTCACGTCGGACGATACCGCCGTTTGGGTTCTGTTGATTGCGCTTGAGGTGTTTCGTCACGATATGCACGCCCTGCACGACCACCCGATCTTTGTCGGGAATCACGCGCAGAACCTTGCCCTTCTGGCCCTTGAACTTTCCGGCGATGACGACGACTTCGTCGCCTGTTTTGACCCTCTCCATCACAGCACCTCCGGAGCCAAGCTGATGATCTTGAGAAAGTTTTTCCAGCGCAGCTCGCGAGCTACAGGGCCGAAGATTCGGGTGCCAATGGGCTGCTTTTGGTTGTCGATCAGCACGGCGCTGTTGGAGTCGAAACGAATGACGCTGCCGTCGACACGCCTGACGCCCTTCTTGGAACGCACGATGACTGCCTTCATCACTGCGCCCTTCTTGACCTTGCTGTTGGGCATCGCGTCGCGGATGGAAACCACAATGATGTCCCCAATGTTCGCATAGCGTCGCTTGGAGCCACCTAGCACCTTGATGCAAAACAGCTTGCGTGCGCCGGAATTGTCCGCGACGTCGAGCGTAGATTGGACTTGAATCATAAAATGGTCGCTTTCTCGACGATCTTTTGCAGTCGCCAGCGCTTCTCGCGGGACAACGGCCGCGATTCGACGATCTGAACCTTATCGCCGACTTTCGCCTCGTTACGTTCGTCGTGTGCTTTGTAGCGCAATCGTTCACTCACGTATTTCTTGTAGCGTGAGTGCTTGTAACGTCGCACTACCTGCACGACGACCGTCTTGTCCATCTTGTCCGACACGACGGTACCAATGACAACGCGACGATGTCGGTTGGTCGCCGTTGGCTCGGGTTGGGCTTGCGTGTCGTTCATGGCCATATTCTTGCTCTACTCACTTGCAAGTGATTCCCAGCTTGCGCTCGTGCGAAATGGTCTTCACGCGCGCGATCTCCTTACGAAGGCGCTCGAGCTGGGAGGTGTTGCGCATACGTTGGGTCGATTTGGCCACGCGGAGCTTGATGAGCTGATCGCGAAATTCGAGCTCGAGCTTGACCAACTCGTCGTCATTTTTGTCGCGGATCTCCGAGGTTTTCATTTGCCGAGCTCCCGCGTGATAAAGCGTGTTCCGATCGGCAACTTGTGGTGCGCTCTCAGGAATGCCTCGCGCGCAAGCTGCTCGGAAACACCTTCGATCTCGTAGAGCACGCGACCGGGTCGAACCACAGCAACCCAAAACTCCGGCGCGCCCTTGCCCTTGCCCATGCGAGTTTCGGCGGGTTTCTTGCTCACCGGCTTGTCGGGAAACACACGAATGTAGAGCTTGCCACCACGCTTCACGTGTCGGTTGATGGCGATGCGTGCAGCCTCGATCTGGCGAGCGGTCAACCTTCCGCACTCGGTCGCCTGCAAGCCGAAATCGCCGAAATTGACCTCGTTACCGCCCTTGGCCGCGCCTCGTGTGCGGCCCTTTCGGACTTTGCGGTATTGCACTCGTGAAGGAGAAAGCATGGCGTTACTCCAGGTGTACGATCACGTTCGCGTTTGTGATGGACGGGGGAAACGGCCGTCCACCTGTGAGCCCCGAGCCCCGTACACTTCACCTTTGAAGATCCAGCACTTCACGCCGACCTTTCCAGCCGTCGTGAGTGCTTCGTTGAAGCCGTAGTCGATGTCGGCCCGCAGCGTATGCAGCGGAATCCGCCCTTCGCGATACCACTCGCGGCGGCTCATCTCTGCTCCGCCCAGGCGCCCGGCAGCGTTGACCCGGATGCCTTTGGCTCCGAACTTCATGGCCGTCTGCACCGCGCGTTTCAGCGCACGTCGGAACGCGATACGGCGTTCGAGTTGCTGGCAGATGCTCTCGGCCACCAGCTGGGCGTTCACTTCGGCTTTGCGAACCTCCTGGATGTTCAAGAACACCTCCGACGAGGTCAACTTTTGAACCTCCTTTTTGAGCTGTTCGACACCCGCGCCCCGTTTGCCGATGATGATGCCGGGCCTCGCCGAGAAGATGTTGATCTTGACCTTGCTGGCAGCGCGCTCGATCGTGATTTCTGCGATGCTGGCTGCCGACAGCTTGTCCTTGAGGTACTTGCGAAGTTGCAAGTCCTCTTGCAGCCATTGTCGATAGCGACCGTGCTCGAACCACTTCGAGTTCCAAGTCTTGACGATGCCCAGCCTCAGGCCGATGGGATGTGTTTTTTGACCCATATCAGGTACCGGCTTCCGTGATCTCCAGAAAAATGTGACTCGTTTTCTTGTCGACCGGCGTAGCGCGGCCTTGTGCACGCGGCCGCCAGCGACGTAACACCGTGCCTTGGTCCACGTAGACACTCTTGACGACCAGTTTGTCGACATCCACCGTGCCACGGTCCTCGGCGTTGGCCACGGCTGAAACCAGCAACTTGAAAAATTGCCGGGCTCCCGCCTTGTTGAGAAAACGAAGGTTGTCGATCGCTCGAGTGACGTTCTTTCCGCGAATCATATCGGCGATGATCCGCGCCTTGCGTGGAGCGAGTCGCGCGTGGTTGAGCCTTGCTGTTGCCATGGCGTGTGAATCCCTCGAAGCTCAGGTCTTCTTGGCCTTGCGATCGCCGGCGTGACCACGAAACGTTCGCGTCGGTGCGAATTCGCCGAGCTTGTGCCCGACCATGTTCTCAGTGATGAACACGGGGATGAACTTGTGTCCGTTGTGAACCATGACGTTTGCTCCCACGAACTGCGGCAGGATCGTGGAACGACGCGACCAGGTCTTCACGACACGACGGTTGCCTTCTTTGACTGCAGCCTCGATCTTCTCGAGCAGATAATGGTCCACGAATGGACCCTTCTTGACCGAACGAGGCATGGCTTATTTGGTCCTCCGAGACAAGATGAACACCTGTGTACGCTTGTTCTTGCGTGTGCGATAGCCCTTGGTCGGCAAGCCCCAAGGGGAGACTGGGTGACGACCACCGGAAGTCCTGCCTTCGCCACCTCCCATCGGATGATCGACGGGATTCATGGTGACGCCACGGTTGTGCGGGCGTCGGCCGAGCCACCTCGTTCGTCCGGCTTTTCCGATGCTGACGTTGAAATGATCGGCATTGCCTAGCGTGCCTATCGTCGCGCGGCAATTGACATGGATCCGCCGAACCTCGCCAGAGGGTAGGCGGATCTGCGTCCAGTTGCCTTCACGGGCCATCAGTCGCGCACCCGATCCAGCCGTACGGACGAGCTGGGCACCACGGCCTATCTTCAACTCGATGTTGTGGATGATCGTACCGACGGGGATGGCTCGCAGCGGCATACAGTTGCCCGGCTTGATGTCGGCCTCGCCGGCACTGACGATTGTATGGCCAACAGAAAGGCCTTCAGGGGCCAGGATATAACGCTTCTCGCCATCCAGGTAGTTGACGAGGGCGATGAAACAAGTCCGATTGGGATCGTACTCGATGGTCACGACGTTTCCGGGGATGCCGAGCTTGTCACGCTTGAAATCGACGCTGCGATACAGCCGCTTGTGGCCGCCGCCGCGGAACCGCGAGGTAATACGCCCATGGTTGTTGCGCCCGCGTGCACGGTGGACTTTGCTGACGAGCGGGCCGTGTGGACCCTCGGCCGTTACAGCCTGCTTGTCGTTGGTTGTCATGGACCGACGACCTGGAGACGTGGGCTTGTATTTGCTGATGCCCATGGTCGGTTACTCCTCTCCGTAGAGGTCGATCGAGTCGTCTGCACGAAGCGTCACGATCGCTTTTTTCCAAGCACGTCGACGACCACGGTGAACGCCCACGCGATGCTCGTCGCCGCGTACAACCTGGGTCCTGACCTGTTTTACCCGCACGCCGAACACCAGCTCGACCGCCTTGCGAATCTCGATTTTGTTGGCCGTTTGAGCAACCTCGAACACGTATTGATTGTTACGCCCCTGGAGATCGGAGGACTTTTCGGTCACGACCGGCCGAATGATGATTTCGTGGGCAATCATGCCGCAGCCTCTTTCTGTTGCTCGCGCGTAGCACTTAGCCGCTGGTCGAGCGTGCGGACACAAGCTTCGGACACGATCAACTTGGGAAAACGGAGGATGTCGTAGACATTGAGCCCACGTGCCTCGAGAAAGCTCACATTTTGTAGATTGCGCGCGCACAAGCGCAAGGCGTCGTTGGCTTCGTCCACGATGAGCACACGTGGCGCCGATAGCTTGGTCAGCGCCTGGACGAGCAGCTTGGTCTTGATGCCCGGCAACGCAAAATCACGAACGACGATGAGGTCGCCTGCCGAGGCGCGCAGGCTGAGTGCCGATCGCAGCGCGCTCGCCATGACCTTTTTGTTGACGTGAAACGCATAGCTGCGGGGTTTGGGGCCATGCACCTGTCCACCGCCAGGATAGAGATTCACGCGCCGTGAGCCATGGCGTGCTCCGCCGGAGCCCTTTTGCTTGATCGACTTCTTGCCGGTGCGGTGCACCTCGCTTCGACCCTTGGTGCTGGCTGTGCCCGCTCGGCGTGCAGCACGCTGATAGCGGACCACCTCCCAGAGGAGATGTTCCTTGACCTCCGAGGCGAATACCTCGTCGGATACCTCGAGCTGCCCGAGGCGCTTACCGGAGAGATCGATGATGTCCAGCGTGGCCATGGTCGTCACGTCTTGATCTCGACATCCACGCCGGCCGACAGATCCAGCTTCATCAGGGCGTCGAGCGTTTGCTTGTTGGGCTCCAAAATATCGAGCAATCGCTTGTGGGTACGGATTTCGAACTGCTCGCGGGACTTTTTGTCGATGAAGGGACCGCGAAGTACCGTGTAGCGATTGATCTTGGTCGGCAAGGGAATCGGGCCTGCCACACGTGCACCTGTACGACGCGCTGTCTCGGCGATCTCCCCGGCCGATTGATCGAGCAGCTTGTGATCGTAGGCCTTGAGCCTGATTCTGATCTTGAGGTTGTCCACGTGATCTCCTGCTGGCCTCACGAAATGATTTTGACGACGACACCCGCGCCGACGGTCTTGCCGCCCTCGCGAATCGCGAACTTGAGCCCCTCTTCGCACGCAATCGTGCTCAAAAGCTCCACCTCGAGCTCGATGTTGTC
>Ga0187893_10000914_pt1 | contig 74342 bp, 60 predicted proteins | sample MA1701074metaG_FD_139574 | JGI IMG/M metagenome (GOLD analysis project Ga0187893, IMG submission 139574) | White microbial mat communities from a basaltic lava cave in the Kipuka Kanohina Cave System on the Island of Hawaii, USA - MA170107-4 metaG ...
CGATCGAGAGGCCGGCGAACGTCGCGATGCCGTTGGCATCCGTCGCCGTCGCCCCACCACCGGTCAGCGTGCCGGTGCCGACGAGCGACAGACTCACGAGTTCGGTCGGCACTCCGTTCCCGAACGCGTCCGCCACCCTCACCTGCACGGCCGGCGCGATGTTCGCACCCGCGGCCACGTCCGTCGGCTGGACCTGGAACGTGATCGTCGCCGCCGCGGCGGCGTTCACCGTGAACGCGGCGCTGGTGACCGGCGTCAGTACGCCACTCGCGGCCGAGAGTTGCTTCGAGCCCGTCACATCCACCGACAAAGCGTTGAACGTCGCGATGCCGTTGGCGTCGGTCGCCGTCGCCCCACCGCCGGTCAGCGTGCCGGTGCCGACGAGCGACAGACTCACGAGCTCGGTCGGCACTCCGTTCCCGAGCGCATCGGAGACCCTCACCTGGACGGCCGGCGTGATGTTCACGCCGGCATTGACGTCGGTCGGCTGGACCTGGAACGTGATCGTCGCCGCGGTCGCAGGAGCGATCGCGATGGACAGCGGCCTGCTCGCGGTGTCACCCACCGCGTCCGTCACGCGGACCACGAAGAACGACGTTCCGGCGACGTTGGACGTTCCGCTGATGGTCCCGCCGCCGTCGAGCGCCATCCCGATGGGCACCGAGCCCTCCGCGAGCGTCCACGCGTAGGGTGGTGTGCCGTTCGCCGCGCCGAGGGCCTCCGAATAGGCCACGCCCGCCGTGCCGCCGGGGAGCGACGCGGTGGTGATGTCGACGGCGAGCGCCTGCGCGCTCGCGATCGAAGTGAGCACAAGCGCGCCCAGCAGTGAGGCGAAGCGCGGGCCGCGCGCGCGAGAATCCATTCGCAAGGTCGGAACAGTGCGGGAGAGCGGGACGCCGAACGGGTGCATGTGCGCGATGTCCTTGCGTGGCGAGATCAGACGGGTCGCGATCGCGACGTGATCCAGTCCCGGGGCGGGGGGGGGCATCCCGGGCGACGGCTCCAGCGGCGAAAGGAGGCAGCGCTGCGTGACAACGCGATGATACAGGCGAAAGCCTTGCTGTCCAAGTCTTTGCGTCAGACGGATCTGGTCGTCGTGCGCTTTGCCCTGAAGCTCCGCGGGCGTTGCCCGAGGGATACGCTCGTCCGCTCGAAAGGCGCGCCGGCCCCGGCGCGCGCAAGGGCCTGTCGGAAAACACGAACCGGGGGCCAACGGAGCGCGCTCTGGCGCATCGGATCGGCCCGTGCAGCCTGCCCGGCGCGGGCGTGCAGTTCGCCGGGATCAGCGCGCGGCGGGGGCTCGCCCGAACGCGCCGGGCAGCTCGGCGCCCAGCCACGCCAGCACGGCGTAGCAGGCCACGTTGAGCCGCACGAGTCCCGGATCCACCTTGTCGAACGTGTCGTTCGCGGTGTGATGAAGGTCGAAGTACTCGGACGCGTCCGTATTGAGGTCGAGAACGGGGACCCCGAGCGGGACGAGCTGGCCCACGTCGGCGCCGCCTGAGGCGTCGTTGCCGCGATACTCGACGCCGAGCGGCGCGAGCACACCCTGCATCGCGCGGACCGCCGGCAGGCGGTCAAGCGGCACGCGCGAGCGCAGGCCGAGCGGCGCGTAGGCGCCGAGGTCCGACTCCATGCCCAGCACGTGACGCGCCGCGGCTGAGGCGTGTTCGCGCGCGTATGCGCGCGCCCCGCTCAACCCGAACTCCTCGTTCGCGAACAGCACCACCCGGATCGTCCGGCGCGGACGGGACCGTGACTCGCCTGCGAGCTTCGCGGCGGCGGTCACGATCGCGACGCCCGCGGCGTCGTCGTGCGCGCCGGTGCCGAGGTCCCACGAGTCCAGGTGCGCCCCCAGCACGACCACGTCACCGGCACGTTCGCGCCCGGGGATCTCGCCGATCACGTTCGCAGACCGGGTGCTGTCCGCCCAGCGCGAGTCGCTCCAGAGCCGCAGCCGGACCGGTTGCCCGCTCGCGATCTGGTCCTCGAGCAGGTCGGCGTCGGGGTTCGCGAGCGCGAACGCCGGGACGAGCCGCTCGCCCGACTCGATCCGCATCGCGCCGGTGTGCGGCAGCCGATCGCGGTCGGTGCCGACGGAGCGGATCAACACCCCCACGGCGCCGCGCTTCGCGGCCTCGGCCGAGCCGCGCCCGCGCACGGTCACGGCGCGGCCGTAGCCCGAGCCGTCCTCGGCCCGCTGCATGCGGCCGGTGAAGAAGACCACGCGTCCCTCGATGCGCGTGGAGTCCAGGCGCACGAGCTCCTCGAGCCCGGTCACGGGCACGACCTCTGCCTCCACGCCGCCCCCTGGCGTGGCCGGGCTCCCGCCCAATGCGACGGCGGCGAGCGGCTGTGGCCAGGGTGACGTGGTCTGGACGCGACACTCCCCACGGATCCAGCGCGGCACCTTGACCGGTTCCGCGCGCACGTTACTGAAGCCGAGCCGGCGAAGTTGCACGAGAGCCCAAGCCACGGCCGCCGTGTCCCCCGAGGTCCCGGCGAAGCGCGGTCCGACCCGGCTCGTGAGGGAGCGCACCAACTCGTAGGCGGTGTCGTCCCGGAGCGCACGCTCCCGGAGCGCTGCGGCCTCGGCGAGCTGCTCCGGCGTGAAGGCGGGTGCGCGCGTCTCGCCGCCTGCCCGACCGGCGGTGAGCGCGAGGCAGAGCGCGAGGCAGATTGAGGCGGCGAGCGCGCCCCGGGCGCGCGCGGGCGGCGCGCCCCGCGCGGCCGGGCCCGGGGCATCGCCCTCCCGCGGTCGCGAAAGGCTCATCCCTCGCGTTCCTGCCGGCGTTCGCGAGCGCGCTTGAACGCGAGCTGCATCGGCGTGAGCGCCGGCGGCTCCTCCGGGCGCGACCGGGTCCCGGCGGCGGGCGGTGCCGATCGTGCCGGGCGCGACGACTCACGGGGACCGCGGCGGTCGTCGCGGCGCGGGCGGCGCGCGGCGCGGTCCGTGCGCTCGCGCCTCGGGCTCTCGACGCGCGGCGCGGGAGCCTCCTCGGTGACCTCCGAGCGGCCGGGGTCGGTCGCGAGCGCCTCGCGGATCGAGAGCGCGATCCGCCTGCGCTCGGGCTCGACACCGAGCACGAGCACCTCCACCGCCTGCCCCGGACTCAACGCCTCGCGCACGTGCACGACGCGCCGGTCGCTCACGTGCGAGACGTGCACGAGGCCGTCGATCCCGGGCGCGAGGTTCACGAACGCCCCGAAGTCCGCGAGCCGCACCACCACACCCGGGTGGCGCGAGCCGACGGCGAAGCGGGCGACGGCCGTGGCCCACGGATCGGGCTCGAGCGCGCGGATCGAGAGCGAGATGCGCGGCCGGCCCCCCTTGCCGCGGTCCACCTCCAGCACGCGCACGCGCACCGTGTCGCCCGCGCCGAGCGCGTCGCGCGCGTGTGCGAGTCGCATGTGCGAGATCTCCGAGACGTGGACGAGCCCTTCGACACCGCCCAGGTCCACGAACGCGCCGTAGGGCTCGAGCCGCGCGACGACCCCCTCGAGCTCCTGGCCCGAAGCCAGCGAGGCCAGCCGCTCGCGCTGGGCCTCCGCGCGCCGGCGCGCGAGCAGGCGCCGGCGGCTCACCACCACGCGCGCGCGCGCTTCGTCCACTTCCTCGACCAGGAACTCCAGCGAGCGGCCCACGAACGGGGCCGGGTCCTCGACCCGCTGCTCGTCGATGTGCGAGAGCGGGCAGAACGCGCGCACGCCGTCGAGATCGATCGTGAGCCCGCCGGGATTCACGGCGGTCACACGGCCGCGCACGGGGAGGCCCGCCTCGCGCGCCTGGCGGAGCGCGCCCACCGGACGACGCGCGCGCCGCGGAGCGGAGCGCGCGAGCGTGAGCGGTTCGCCCGCCTGGACGACGCGCAACTCGAGCGTGTCGCCGACCGCCACACCCGGCTCGCCGTCCGGGCCGCGGAACTCGCGCGCGTCCGCGACCGCCTCGGCGCGGCCGCCGATGTCGAGCAGGACGACGTCCCCGCTCACCGAGACGACACGGCCGCGCACGCGGTCGCCGACCCGGTGCCCGGCGCCAGGCTCGCGCGGCGTGCGCCCGGCTCCGGCCGGCGGATCGACTCGCGCCTGCTCGCGCTCGAACGCCGCGAGATCGGAGGCGAAGTCAGGAGCGGGACTCCCTTCTTCCTCCGGCCCGGGCTCGTCCCCTGCGCCGGGCGGCGCGCGATGCTCGCTCGACCATGGCATGGCCACATCCTGCGCGAACGGCCGTTTCCGGTGAAGTCGCCCGAAGGCTGGGCCTCCGACCCACCCCAGGGGGATCGTCGTCTCGGCAAGAGCCGACCGGCATCTGGAGACCGGCCCCAAGGCTCGACACCGCCGGCAGACCTCGGGGTACCGGTTCGTATGCTCGTTCTCCAGATGGAGTGCCTGGCCCACTGTCAACGGCGGGCCTAACTCCATGGAGTCGCCGGAGTGATAACTAGTTGCTGGAACATGTACTTGCCTGTTTCAATCGTGATCGGAGCCAGAGCAGGTCGCAGTTGCGGACCTGCCGATGGCCGCCCGAGCGCTCGATCCATGGCACCACTCCGGTCCGGGCCCGCGATCGTTCTCCCCTGTCTCCCCTGTCCGGCTTGAGGTTGGAGCAGCGAGGATTCCGTCGCAGGAGTCCCTCCCACCGTGATTTTTCGTTTCCATTAGGAGCCGCTCATGACTATCTTCCCGGCTGTAGACAGCACATGAGTCTGGCATCGGGACGATCGCGTCCCGCCCCCCCCCGGCCAGCGCGTGTGCCCGGGTCGACGAAGGCCGTGGCTCTCCCGGGAGTCGCATGCTTTCGCACATGGGACTCGGTCCCGTTCCGGGAACATCGCAGCACGACATCCTCGAGGAGGGCTCCACATGAAGCGTCTCGCTACGATGGCCGGCGGTCTCCTGCTCCTGGCCGCATTCTCGAGCACGGCGTCCGCGGCGCTGCGTGTGCCGCAGATCGCGGTCCTGGGTGGAAGCCTCCAGGGCTATCTCAACGGCGTCGGTGAGAGCATCAACGTCAACACGGACCAGGAGGACGTGCAGCGCTGGGCGTCCACGGTCTCGAACAACGCCACGTTCACGATCCAGATCGAGCTGGGCGGGAATGCCGGGGCCAACACCTACGGCCTTTACAACGCCGGCTTCGTGGCGCCACCGCTGTACCAGGTGTTCCCCGGAGGCGCGAGCGCGGGCTGGTTCGCGGTCGCTTCCTTCCGCACCGGTCCCACGCGCGTGGTTGTGAACCTGTTCGACAACACGGCGGCGTTCGTCGGCACGACGACCTACCTGGCCGGTCCGCCCGACCGGAACGACTTCGGCTTCTACCTCGCCGGCCCCGCCGGCACGTTCTACACGCAGGACGCCCGCAACCCGGGCGGCCTCGCCCAGGCTCTCACCTACGCCGGAACGGGCCTCAACTCGGGCCAGTGGTGGCTGTGCTGGGAGGACCTCGACCGCTCGACGGGCGCGGACGATGACTTCGAGGACGGCGTGCTGTTCCTCGAGTCGGTGAACCCGACGCCCGTGAACAAGACGTCCTGGGCCGAGCTCAAGTCCCGCTTCAAGTGATCTGAGCTCGGCTCACGCGAGACCCGGCGCCGCGCCCCGGCGCCGGGTCTCGTCGTTCCCGGGTCGCACGATCGCCGGCCGGCGCGGGGGTCAGCGCCGCGGCTCGCGGGACTCGGCGCGGTCGAGCGCGATGTCCTCCCACGAGGTGGGGTCGTCGAGCGGCTCGAGGTGCGTGAGCACCGTGGCCGTGGGAAGTGCCTGGCGCACGCCGGCCTCGATGCGCTCGAGCAGCTCGTGGCCCCGCTGCACGGACCAGTCGCCGGGCACGAGCACGTGCATGGAGACGAACCGGCGCGCACCCGAGAGCCGCGAGCGGAGCGCATGCACCTGGACCGGCGGCGCCACGTGGGGCTCGAGCGCGCGCTCGAGCGCCCGGCGCTCGGTGGCGGGGAGCGCGCTGTCCATGAGCCCGGTGACCGCGCGCCGCACGATGCCGAGGCCGGTGCGCAGGATGCTGGCCGAGACCGCGAGCGCCACGAGCGGGTCCACCCACAGCCGGCCGGTGATGGCCACGGCGCCCACGCCTGCGAAGACGCCGAGCGTGGTCCAGACGTCCGTGTAGAGGTGCTGAGCGCTGGCCTCGAGCGTGGGCGAGCGGAGCCTGCGGCCGCCGCGCATGAGCACCACGGCGACCGCCAGGTTCAGGACCGCGGCCAGCGCCGAGAGCGCGAGCCCCGCGCCGATCTGCTCGAGCGGCCGGGGCAGCAGCAGCCGGCGCACCGCCGCGATGGCGATGCCGATGCCGCCCGAGAGGATGAGCGCGCCCTCGACGCCACTCGAGAAGTACTCGGCCTTGCCGTGGCCGTAGGGATGCTCCGCGTCGGGCGGCCGCGTGGCGATCGTGAGCATCAGGATCGCGAGCGATGCCCCGGCCAGGTTGACCAGCGTCTCGAGCGCGTCCGAGAGCATGCCCACCGAGCCGGTCAGCGCCCAGGCCGCGACCTTGATGAGCAGCGTCGTCACCGCCGCGAGCGCGGACAGCCACGCCAGGCGCGTGACGGCGCGGGCGTCGGTCGCGGTCGGGCCCATCCACCCTCCCCGGGTCAGCGCTCGGCCGCGACCTCCCGCAGCCGGTCGGCGTACCGCGCGCGCAGCTTCGCCACCTTCGGGGCGATCATCGCCCGGCAGTAGGGCTGATCGCCGTTCCGGCGATAGTAGCCCTGATGGTACGCCTCGGCGGCGTGGAACGTCTGCCCGGGCTCGATGCGGGTCACGATGGGCTCGGCGAACACGCGCTCGCGGGTCAGCCGCTCGATCGCCACGCGGGAGATCCGCTCCTGCTCGGGCGACTCGGGGAAGATCGCCGAGCGGTATTGCGGGCCGGCGTCGGGCCCCTGGCGGTCGAGCGTGGTCGGGTCGTGGAAGGCGAAGAACACCTCGAGCAGCTCGGCGTAGGTGACCACGCCCGGGTCGAAGGTCACGCGCACCGCCTCGGCGTGACCCGTGCGGCCGGTGCACACCGAGCGGTAGTCGGCGGTCCCGGCGCTGCCGCCGGCATAGCCGGAGACGACGCCCTGGACGCCTCGAAGGCGTTCGAAAACGGCCTCGAGGCACCAGAAGCAGCCGCCGGCGAGGGTGGCGGATTCGAGTCGGACGGGATCCATGGTCTCTCCTTAGGTGGGTGCTCGGGGGACTGCGTTCGGTCCGGGGGGACACAGGTCGTGCGAGGCATCCGTCCCGACGCATCCTCGATCGATCGTGGGGCCGACGGCGCCCATCTCCCAGCTTCCGGGCTCCGTGCGACGGGGTGGGATGAGCGTGGGACGCACGGGCGCCTGCGCGCCCGGGGCACGGCTCCGAGGATACGCCGGGGGCCGGCCGGGCGTGACGGCGGGCTCAGCGACGGCGCCGCAGCGGCCCGGCCGCGGCAGGGAGGCCAGCGGGCGGGGGCTCGGCGCGGAGGGCGCGGTCGAGCACCCCCACGGCCGACGCCAGGGCCGCACGCTCGGCGGCGGTGAGCCCCGAGAGCACCTCGGCGAGCCGGGCCAGTCGACGCTCGCGGCCGGCCGCCATCAGCCGCCGGGCGCGCGCGGTGGCGCGGAGCAGGAGCCGGCGCGCGTCCCCCGGGTCGCGCCCACGGCTCACGAGCCCCGAGCGCACGAGCCCCGCGACCATCCGGCTCATGGTCGCCGCGCTCACCTGCTCCGCCGCGGCCAGCTCACCGAGGGCCCGGGGGCCGGCGAACACGAGCACCGAGAGCGCGGACGCGCGTGCCGGCCCGATGGGCAGGCTCCGGTCCGCGGCGCGCACGTGACGGAGCAGACGGATCGCGGCCGCGTGCAGCGCCGCCGCGAGCGGGCGCGATCCCCGGACTGGACGGGCCATGCGCCCAGCATGCTATAGTTAGCTTAGCTAATCAAGTGGCCGCCCCGGCCACCCGCACCCGTTCCCGTCCAGGAGGAACCATGCAGCCCGCCACCCCGATCCGCCGCCTGGCCCAGATCTCGGTCAACGCCCACGACCTCGAGCGCGCCACCGCGTTCTACCGCGACCGGCTCGGGCTCCGCTTCCTGTCCGCCGCCGGGACGATGGCGTTCTTCGACCTCGACGGCCTGCGTGTCATGCTCGGTCTTCCCGAGCGCCCGGAGTTCGACCACCCCGGCTCGGTGCTCTACCTGGACGTCGCCGACATCGCCGCCGCGCATCGCGAGCTGGCGGACCGGGGTGTCCGGTTCGAGCGCGAGCCGCATCTCGTGGCGCGACTGGCCGCGACCGACCTGTGGATGGCATTCTTCCGCGACAGCGAGGGCAATCTGCTCGCCATCCAGAGCGAGGTCCCGCGCGGGGCGTGACCTGCCGGCGGGCCACCAAGATCACGGGGGACGAGTGCGCATGCCGCGGCGCGCCGCGAGCGCCTTCATCGGGCTGGTGCTGTTCGCCGCAGCGGCGGACGCGGGCACGCTGCGCGGCTCCGTCGTGCTGCCCCGGGCCGCCCGGGGGGACTCTCCCGCCGACCCGCGCGATGTGGTCATCTGGCTCGAGGCCATCCCGGAACGCACGGAGCGACGGCTCGCGCTCGGCCCGAGCCCGGGCTGGTTCCGCCGGCGCGTGCCGGAGCCGGCGCCGGTGCTGCTCCAGGCCCGGCTCCGGTTCGAGCCGCAGGTCGTCTCGGTCGTCGTCGGGCGCGCGCTCGAGGTTCGCAACCGGGACAGCGTGTGGCACGGCGCGTTCAGCGTCTCGCCCGAGCACGCGTTCGACCTCGGCAAGCGTCCGCCGGGTCGCTCGGACTCGGTCCGCTTCGCCCGTCCCGGTGTGGCCGCGGTGCGCTGCGACATCCACCCCGGGATGTCGGCCGCGGTGGTGGTGACCCCGAACCACGCCCGCGCCCGCCCCGATGCGGGCGGCCGCTGGCAGCTCCCGGCCGTGCCCACCGGCCGCTACGTGTTGCGCGCCTGGGCGCCGGGCGGCGGCGAACTGCGCCGCGAGGTCCGGGTGCCGCGTTGGGGCTTCGCCGAGGTCGCGCTGCGCTGGTGAGCGGGATCCGCGCGGCGGAAGGCTCCCGACGACCGCCGCGCGCGAGCGCGCGGCGGCTGGCGCACATCCCGCACTCTCGGCTGGCGGTTCATGAACGGGTCGGGCTAGAGTGCCGCCCGTGAGCGACACCCTGCGAGCGAGGCGCGAACGCGCGGCCGCGGCGTGGGCCCTGCGCGAGGAGCTGGTGCTGATCGGCGCCGGCTCGCCGATCCCGGTCCCCGGCGGCGCCGACCAGACCTACCCGTTCCTGGCCCACGCCGAGTACGTCTGGCTCGCGGGTCACGAGGTGCCGGACGCGGTGCTCGCGTTCGACCCGCGCGAGGGCTGGACGGACTTCGTGCCGCCGGTGACCGCGGCCGAGCGCGTCTGGGAAGGGCGCGAGGACGCTCCCGGAACGCCGCTGCCGGAGCTCGCGGGCTGGCTCGCCGCCCGCCGCGGGCGGTCGGTGGTGGCGCTGGGCTCGCCCATCGCCGGCCTCGCCGGCGACGGCGCGCACGCGGCCCGGCTGCGCGAGCAGCTCCTGCACGCGCGCCGTCCCAAGGACGCCGAGGAGCTCGATCGCCTGCGCCGCGCCTGCGCGGCCACGGCGCACGGCTTCCGCGCGCTGGTCCAGGCGCTCAAATCCGGCGTCTCCGAGCGCGAGCTGCAGGTGGAGCTCGAGACCGGCTTCCGCCGCGGCGGTGCCGACCGCACGGGTTACGGCACGATCGTCGGTGTGGGCAGCAACGCCGCCGTGCTCCACTTCACGCCCGGCGATCGGCGCACCCGGCCGGGAGACGTCGTGCTCGTGGACGCCGGCGCCGAGGTGGAGCGCTACACGGCGGACGTGACGCGCACGTACCGGCTCCCGGGCGGCGACGACGGCTTCTTCCGCTCTCTGCACGCGCTCGTCCTGGGTGTGGAGCGGAGCGCGATCGGCCGCTGCCGCGCCGGCGCCGAGTGGCGCGACCTGCACCTCGAGGCCGCGCGCGAGATCGCCGAGGGCCTGGTCTCGCTCGGGATCCTGGTCGGCGCGCCCGAGTCGCTCGTCGAGCGCGACACCCACGCGCTCTTCTTCCCGCACGGCCTCGGGCACATGGTGGGCCTCGGCGTGCGCGACGCGAGCGGGTTCCTGCCCGGCCGCGCGCGCAGCACGCGACCCGGCCTCTCGATGCTGCGCACGGACCTGCCGCTCGAGCCGGGCTACGTGATGACGGTGGAGCCGGGCGTCTACTTCATTCCGGCGTTGCTCCAGGACGCCGCCCAGCGCGAACGCCACCGCGACGCGGTGCGCTGGGACCGCGTGGACGCGCTCATGGAGTTCGGCGGCGTGCGGATCGAGGACGACGTGCTCATCACCGAGGGCGAGCCCGAGGTGCTCACCGCCGCGATCCCCTAGTGTGACCGCGCGGCGGCGCGCCCGCGCCGGGCGTCTACGCCGTCGCGGCCGCCGAGGTGAGCCGCTGCTCGAGCGAGGCGAGCTCCTCGCGTAGCCCCGCCGGCAGCTTCGCGCCGAACTTCTCGAAGTGCCTGCGGATCACGGGCAGCTCGGCGCTCCAGCGCTCGACGTCCACGCGCAGCAGCTCCTCGATCGCCGCCTCCGGCACGGAGAGCCCCGAGAGGTCGAGCGAGCCCGGCGCCGGCAGGCGGCCGATGGGCGTGTCCACCGCCTTCGCGGCGCCGTGCACGCGCTCGAAGATCCATTTGAGCACGCGGCTGTTCTCCCCGTAGCCGGGCCACAGGAAGCGGCCGTTCGCATCCTTGCGGAACCAGTTCACGTGGAAGATGCGCGGCAGCTTCGCGGCGTCGGCGCGCGCGCCGAGCCTGAGCCAGTGCGCGAAGTAGTCGCCCATGTGGTAGCCGCAGAACGGCAGCATCGCCATGGGGTCGTGCCGGAGCGCACCCACCGCGCCCGCGGCGGCGGCGGTCGTCTCGCTGCTCATGATCGAGCCGAGGAACGTGCCGTGCTGCCACGAGAGCGCCTCGTTCACGAGGGGCACCGTGCTGGCGCGCCGGCCGCCGAACAGGATCGCAGAGACCGGAACGCCCTTCGGATCCTGCCACTCCGGCGCCATCACCGGGCACTGCCGCACCGGCGCGCAGAAGCGGGCGTTCGGGTGCGCGGCCTTGCGTCCGCTCTGCGGCGTCCACGGGCGGCGCAGCCAGTCCGTGAGCCGCGCGGGCGGCGCGTCGGTCATCTCCTCCCACCAGACGTCGCCCTCGGGCGTGAGTGCGCAGTTCGTGAACACGGTGTCGCGCTCGATGGTGCTCATCGCGTGCGGGTTCGACTTGAGGCTCGTCCCCGGCGCCACGCCGAAGAACCCGGCCTCAGGGTTGATCGCGTAGAGCCGGCCGTCGGCGCCGAACTTCATCCAGGCGATGTCGTCGCCGATGGTCTCCACCTTCCAGCCCGGGAGAGTCGGGTCCAGCATAGCCAGGTTGGTCTTGCCGCAGGCCGAGGGGAACGCCGCGGCCAGGTAGAGGCTCTGCCCCTTCGGGTCGGTGAGCTTGAGGATGAGCATGTGCTCGGCGAGCCAGCCCTCGTCACGGGCCTGCACCGAGGCGATCCTGAGCGCGTGGCACTTCTTGCCGAGCAGCGCGTTGCCGCCGTAGCCCGAGCCGTAGGACCAGATCTCGCGGGTCTCCGGGAAGTGGCTGATGGCCTTGGTCGCGGCGTTGCAGGGCCACGGTGAGTCGGGCGCGGTGGGGCCGTCGAGCGGTGCGCCCACCGAGTGCAGCCCGCGCACGAAGTCCTCGCTCGCGCCGAGCGACTCGAGCACGCGGGCGCCGACGCGCGCCATGACGTGCATGCTCGCCACGACATAGGGCGAGTCCGTGATCTCAACGCCGATGCGCGAGATGTCCGAGCCGATCGGGCCCATGCTGTACGGGATCACGTACATCGTGCGGCCGCGCATGGCGCCCTGGAACAGCTTGCGCAGCTCGGCGCGCGTCTCGTCCGGGTCGCGCCAGTTGTTCGTGGGGCCGGCCTCGTCGCGAGAGCGCGAGCAGATGAACGTGAACTCCTCGACCCGCGCCACGTCGGCCGGGTCCGAGCGCGCGAGCACGCTCCCCGGCCGCAGCGCCGGGTCGAGCGGGATCGCGGTCCCGGCGTGCACGAGCAGGCGCAGCATCTCGCGGTACTCGGCCGGCGAGCCATCGCACGATGCGACGCGCTCGGGACCGCACATCGCCCGCATCTCCTCGACCCAGGCCTGCAGCTTCGGATAGGCGCTCATGGCATCTCCGGTCGGAGTCCACTATCGTGCGCGGTGAGCCACCGGACCCACCGGGACCTTGTCAGGGAAGGCGAGGCAGTCTAGCCGCCGTGCGCGGCACCCGCAAACGACGCGGTCGGAACGCGATTCCGACCGGCGCGAGGAGCGCCGCCCGATGCGCACGCTGGACTGCACCCGGCTGCTCCCCGAGACGCGCACCGGCGATGCCGCGGAGCCCGACTCGGCCGCGCGCTCGCCGTTCCAGCGCGATCACGATCGCATCCTGTTCAGCGGGCCGTTCCGGCGCCTCGCCGACAAGACGCAGGTGTTCCCGCTCCCGGTGGACGACCACGTCCATTCGCGGCTCACGCACAGCCTCGAGGTGGCGACGATCGGGCGTTCGCTCGGCACGCTCGTCGGGCGCGGGCTCGCCGCTGCCGGCGCCGCGCTGCCCGAGGGCCGTGATGCGCGCGACCTGGGCGACTGCGTCGCCGCGGCGTGCCTGGCACACGACCTCGGGAACCCGCCGTTCGGGCACGTCGGCGAGACCGCGATCCGCGAGTACTTCCGCGTGCGCGCCCCGGAGGGGCTCCTGGAAGGCCTCACGCCCCGAGAGCGCGGCGACTTCGAGCGCTTCGAGGGGAACGCGCAGGCGTTCCGCATCCTCACGCGGCTCGAGCGGCCGCGGCGCGGCGCCGGGCTCTCGCTGACGCACGCCACGCTCGGCGCGTTCCTGAAGTACCCGTGCACCTCCGACGCCGCCGACCCGCGCGGGCCCTGGCCGGCGCAGCGCAAGCACGGGGTGCTCGCGGCCGAGCTGCAGCTCTGGGAGCCGGTGGCCGCGAGCCTCGGGCTCTCGCGCCCCGACCCCTCGCGCACGGCGTGGACGCGACACCCGCTCGCCCATCTGACCGAGGCCGCGGACGACGTGGCCTACCTGCTGCTCGACCTCGAGGACGGCTTCCGGCTGCGGCTCGTGGGAGCGGAGGACTTCCAGCGACTGCTCGCGCCGCTAGCGCAGGGGCCCGGCGCACCGGCGGCGGAGCCCGCTCCGTCCGGGTACCTGGCCCGCCTCGAGTGGGCGGGCGCGCTTCGCGGCCGGGCGATCGAACGGCTGCTCCGGCAGCTCGCCGGAGTCTTCGTGGAGGCCGCCGACCGCATCCTCGACGGCTCGTTCGCGGAGTCGCTCACCCGGGTGATCCCGCTCCATGGCGCGTTGCGCGAGGTCCGCGAGGCCTGCCGGGTCCACTGCTACGAGGCCCGCGACGTGCTCAAGATGGAGGCGACCGGGATCGAGGCCATCCAGGGGCTGCTCGGCTTCTACGTGGCCGCGCTGCTCGAACCCGGGCGCGCCTCGAGCGAACGAGTGCGAAAGCTGCTGCCGCACGTCTACGAGCCGGGGCTCCCACGCTACGAGGCGCTGCTCCGGATCACGGATCACGTCGCGGGCATGACCGACAACTACGCCGTGCGTCTCTACCGCGAGGTGCGCGGCATGCGCTACCCGGGCGGGCGCGACTGAGCACTCCCCGCGCGGGCGGAGCGCTCGAGCGCCCGACCCCGGGGCGACGCCCGTCAGCGCCGGCGGCCCCTCCCGGGTGAGGCGCGCCGGGGGCGCCGGCCGTGCGCGGGCCCGACCGCGGGCTTCGCATGCGGCGTGCGCGCCGCCCCGCCGCGCCCGGCGGCCGGTTCGGTGCGGGCGCGGCCGTCGTGGTCGCGCCCGCGCCCGTGCCCGCGCTCGGCGTGGGGCCGGCCCCGCTCGTCGCCGTGCTTGTCGGGCGCCTTCGCATAGTCGAAGTCGGGCACGGTCACGCGCAGGATGGAGCGCCCGATGAAGCGCTCGATGGCCTGCACGTCACGCTGCTCCTCCGGGCTCATCAGCGTGAACGCGTCGCCGGTCGCCTCGGCGCGGGCCGTGCGCCCGATCCGGTGCACGTAGTCCTCGGGCGTCATCGGCACGTCGTAGTTGATGACGTGTGAGAGGTCGCTCACGTCGATGCCGCGCGAGGCGATGTCGGTGGCCACCAGGATCTCGACGCGGCCGCGCTTGAGGTCCCGCAGTGCGCGCTCGCGCTGGGACTGGGTGCGGTCCCCGTGCAACGCCGCCACCGAGTGCCCGCGGCGCTCGAGCTGGCGCGCGAGCCGGTCGGCGCCGCGCTTGGTGCGCGCGAACACGATGACGCCGCGCGTGTCGGTGCGGCGCAGGAGCTCGTCCAGCAGCTCGGTCTTGAGCTGGCGCGACACCGGGTAGACGGCCTGGGTGATGCCGGCCACGGTGCGCGTGGGCGGCGAGAGGTCCACGCGCACCGGCTCGCGCAGCGCCTCGCGCGCGACGTCGTTGAGCGCCGGCGGCATGGTGGCGGAGAACAGCAGCGTCTGCCGGTCCTCCGGGAGCAGCCGCAGGATGCGCTTGAGGTCGGGCGCGAACCCCATGTCCACCATGCGGTCTGCCTCGTCCAGCACCAGCACCTCGACGTCGTCGAGCGCCACGCTCTGGCGGCCGTGCAGGTCCAGGAGCCGGCCCGGCGTGGCCACCAGGAAGTCCACGCCCTCGCCGCGTAGCTGGCGCTCCTGCGGCCCGATGTTCACGCCGCCATAGACCACTCCCACCCTGACGCGCGTGAAGCGCGCCAGGTCCCGCGTGGCGGTCTCGATCTGCGCCGCCAGCTCGCGGGTCGGGGCCAGCACCAGCGCGCGCAGCGCGTGCGGCTTCTCGATCAGCGAGGCGAGGATGGGCAGAGCGAACGCCGCCGTCTTGCCGCTGCCGGTCTGGGCGGCCGCGACGACGTCCGCGCCCTCGAGCACGAGCGGGATGGTGCGCTGCTGGACGGGCGTGGGCGTGTGATAGCCGGCGGCCCGAACCCCGCGCAGGAGCGCGGCGGGCAGGCCGAGGGAGGCGAAGGGCATCGGGACTCCGTGGGGATGGGCGGCCGTCGGGCCGCCGGAAGGTCGCGCTGGACCCGGCCCTGGGCGGGCGCGGGGGACCGCGGTGCGCGGCCGAGACGTCGTTCTCGACCCGCCCGGCATGCGGCTGATCCCGGCCGGGACGCGGACGGGTGCCCGCGGAACATGCCCGAGAGGCCGCTCCGGACTCAAGCACCCCCTCCGGGCGGCCGAAAACCCCGACGTTCCGACTCCGATCCTCGTGCCGTAGGGAGATGGCGCCTTGCGATCGAACCCGGTGGTTCCCGCGAGCGGACCGACCCGCGTCGGTCCGCCCGCGTCATGTCCGCCCCATGCCCATGGGCGCACGACCTGCGTGCTGGTGCACGCCTGCGTCGCGCTGCTGGCGATCGCCGCCCCGGCCCGCGCCGACGTGAACCAGGCCAAGGCCAATCTCCTGCACAACATCGCCAAGTTCGTGGAGTGGCCCGGCCTCGTGCCCGGGGAGGACACGCCGCTCGTGTTCACCATCCTCGGCGAGGACGAGCTCGCCGCGGCGCTGGCCGGCGTGCTCTCGACCAAGTCGGTGAACGGTCGCCCGGTCTTCGTGCGCTTCGCGCGACGGCCGCAGGACGCCCGCGGCAGCCAGATCCTCTACCTGGCGGCCAGCGAGGCCGAGCGCCTCGAGGCGGTGCTGGCGGTCGTGGACACCTCCGCGGTGCTGACCGTCAGCGACGCGCCGGGGTTCGCAGCGCACGGCGGCATGGTCGGCTTCTCCACCGAGGGGGACCGGGTGCGCTTCGAGGTGAACCTCGCGCAGGCCGAGCGCACGGGCCTCAAGCTCTCGGCCAAGCTCCTGTCGCTGGCCAAGCTGGTCGGCAGCGAGGCGGGCCCGCGGTGATCCCGTTCCTGCGCCTGAAGCTCCGCCACAAGCTCTCGCTCATCACCATGGCGACCAGCGTGGTCGCGCTCGTGCTCGCCTGCGTCGCGTTCCTCGGCAACGAGCTCTACACCTACCGCCGCACCATGTCGCAGGATCTCGCCACCCTGGGCGACGTCATCGCCGACAACTGCACCGCGGCGCTCACGTTCGGCGACAACGACGCGGCGCAGGGTGTGCTCGGCTCGCTGCGCGCCCAGAAGCACGTGATCTCGGCCTGCGTCTACGGTGCGGACGACAAGCCGTTCGCCTCCTACCGTCGCGAGGCCGGCACCGACGAGCCGTGGCCCGAGAAGGCGCGCAAGGACAGCTACGAGCAGGCGCGCCGGTGGCTGGGCGTGTTCCGCCCCATCGTGCTGGACCACGAGACGATCGGCACGGTCTACATCCGCTCCGACCTACTGCAGGTGGAGGAGCGCATCCGGCGCTACCTGGTGATCGCCGGCGTGGTGCTCATGGCCTCCATCCTCGTGGCGTTCGTGCTCTCGTCCACGCTCCAGGGCATGATCTCGAACCCGCTGCTCCACCTGGCCGCCGTCACCCGCGAGGTGAGCCAGTCGCGCGACTACGCCAAGCGCGCGGTGCGCTCGAGCGACGACGAGATCGGCGAGCTCATCGACGGCTTCAACGGCATGCTCGCCGAGGTGCAGAAGCGCGACGACCAATTGAGCGACCACCAGGAGACGCTCGAGGCCGAGGTGCAGGCCCGCACCCAGGACCTGGTGGACGCGAACAGCGAGCTCATCCGCGCCCGCGACCGGGCCGAGGGTGCGAACCGGGCGAAGAGCGAGTTCCTCGCCAACATGAGCCATGAGATCCGCACCCCGCTGAACGGCGTCATCGGGATGACGGAGCTGGCGCTCGACACCGAGCTCGACGCCGAGCAGCGCGACTACCTGCAGACCGCGCGCACCTCGGCCGAGACGCTTCTCGGCGTCATCAACGACGTGCTCGATTTCTCGAAGATCGAGGCCGGGCGCTTGGACCTCGACCGCACCGTGTTCGAGGTGCGCGCGGAGCTCGAGACCGCGCTCAAGACCGTGGCGCTGCGCGCGCACCAGAAGGGCCTCGAGCTCATGTGCGACGTCGCGCCCGACGTGCCGGACGCGGTGATCGGCGACCCGATCCGGCTGAGGCAGGTGATCGTGAACCTGACGAACAACGCCATCAAGTTCACGAACGACGGCGAGGTCCTGGTTCGGGGGCGCGTGCGCGAGCGCAGTGCCTCCGACGTGGTGGTCGAGTTCCAGGTGCAGGACACCGGCATCGGCATCGCCGAGGAGAAGCTCGCCTCGATCTTCGAGGCGTTCACCCAGGCCGACAACTCGACCACGCGCCGCTTCGGCGGCACCGGGCTGGGGCTCACGATCTGCAAGCGGCTGGTGCAGATCATGGGCGGGGAAATCTGGGTGGAGAGCGCGGAGGGCCGCGGCTCGACGTTCCACTTCACGCTGCGGCTGGACCTGGCGAGCGGCGCCTCCGGCACGATCCCCGCCCCGCCCGCCTCGCTCGCCGGCCTGCACGTGCTCGTGGTGGACGACAACGCCACGAACCGCCGCATCCTCGCCGAGCAGCTCGCGGTGCTCGGCATGGCCGTGACCACGGCGGACGGGGCGCGGGCGGCGCTCACCGAGCTGTGGCGGGCGCGCGCCGAGCAGCGCACGTTCTCGCTCATCGTGCTCGACTACCACATGCCGGACCTGGACGGCCTGCAGCTCGCCGAGCGCGTGCGCGACTTCCCGGGCGTGCCGGCTTCCACGATCATGATGCTCACCTCGGGCGGCCAGTCGGGCGACGTGGCGAAGTGCCGCGAGCTCGGCCTCGCCGCGTACGTGACCAAGCCGCTCTCCCAGCGCGCGCTCTACCAGGTCGTCGCGCAGGTGATCGGCGCCCGCAACGCGAACCCAGTCCCCCTCCCGACCCCCGCACGAAAGGATCCCACGGCCATGACCAGTCCCGCCCCCGCCCCCGCGCCCGGCGGTGCGCCGGGCACGCTGCGCATCCTCCTCGCCGAGGACAACTTCGTGAACCAGAAGCTGGCCGTGACCATGCTCCAAAAGCGCGGCTACCGCGTCGCGGTCGCGAACGACGGGCTCGAGGCGCTCGCCAGCCTGGAGCGCGAACCCTTCGACCTGGTGCTCATGGACGTGCACATGCCGAACATGGGCGGTTTCGAGGCCACGGCGCAGATCCGCGAGCGCGAGCAAGCGAGCGGCCGGCCGCGCCTGCCGGTGATCGCGCTCACCGCGCTGGCCATGACCGGCGACCGCGAGAAGTGCCTGCAGGCCGGCATGGACGCCTACCTCACCAAGCCCATCAACGCCCGTGAGCTGTTCGCGACGCTGTCGCAGATCCGGCCGCAGCCCGGCTCCGCCGCCGCGCCCGCCCCCACGCCCGCCGCCGCGCCGACGGCCGCCCCCGCGCTCGACCTGGCGGCGCTCCGCCGCAACATGGACGACGACGAGGAGATGCTGCGCGACATCGTCGGCGCGTTCCTGCGCGACCACGTCACGCAACTCCGCGACCTGCGCCACGCGCTCGGCCAGCTCGACGGCCAGAGCGCGCTGCGGAGCGCGCACACGCTCAAGGGTCTGCTGCTCACGCTCGGCGCCCAGCCCGCAGCCGACGCGGCGCTCGAGGTCGAGCGCGCCGTGCGCTCCGGCGAGCTGGGTCGCGCGGGCACGCTCATCCCGCGGCTCGAGGCACAGCTCGGCCGGCTCCTGCCCGAGCTCCAGGGACTGCTCCGGCGGGCGGCGTAGGCGCGGAGCGAGGAACGGCCCCGTCCGGGACTCCGGACGGGGCCGTTTGCGTGTGCGCCGCCGGGGCGCGGCGGGTCAGTCGAGCAGCACCACCGGGAGCGTCGCCGAAGTCCGTGGGCCCTTGAGGCGGGCCAGGTAGACGCCCGGGGCCGCGGCGCGGCCGCGGTCGTCCCGGCCGTCCCACGCCAGGTCGTGCCGTCCCGCGGGGTACGTGCCGCGCGCGAGCGAGCGCACCTGCCGGCCCGTCACGTCGTAGAGCGCCACCTCGACCTGCTCCTCGGTGGCCAGGTCGAAGTGCACGGTGAGCGCGCCGGCCCGGCCCGGGTTCGGGCTCGAGCCGAGCGCCACGCGCGGCGTGCGCGGTCCGCCGGGCACGTCCGCCGTGTGCGGGATCCAGCCGATCTCCTTGAACAGGGCCTCGGTGAGATCCACGCTGCTCGTGAGGTCCGAGTTGATGCTGGGCTCCATGAGCGCATTCGGCGAGAGCGAGACGTCGTAGTGCGAGACGCTCGAGCCGCTCTGGAACGGGTTCGGCGAATACATGCGCACGCGGCCGCTCGGGTGCATGCCCGCCCGGCGCGTGGGGCTCAAGCGCATCGTGACCGTGGTCGGGCCGCCGCTGATCGCGGTCTTGAGCGCGGCGCCGTCTGCCTGCGTGATGCCGATCGTCGGGATGGTGATCGTGGGGTCGCTCCCGCCCAGCGAGAGCTGCCCCGCCACGTTGTTGACGATGATCGCGCCGACGGCGCCGTTGATCTGCGCGTTCTTCACCTTGATCACGAACGTGCACGTGCCGCGGTCGATGACCGCGATCTTCCCGGCGAGCGCCGCCGCGTTCACGAACGGCGACTCGCAGGCGTCGGACGTGAGCGTGGCGGCCACACCGTCGTCCACGACGAGGGCCTGGGCGGTGAGGCCGCCGGCCGTGATCGGCGGGCCGAACGCGGCGCCGTTGCCCTCGAGCAGGCCGGGCGCGAACGGCACCACCAGCTCGGGCGCCGCGCTCAAGGCGGTGCCCGCGGCGTAGCTCACCTCCTCGCCGTCCCAGGTCAGGTTGCCGGTGTTGATGGCCGAGGCCTGGCGCTGGGCCGCAGAGTTCTCGTCCCAGTGGAGCCCGGTGGTCTCATCGTAGAGGAAGCGGTCGAAGATCGCCGGCAGCGCGGGCGGGCCGTTGAAGTAGTTGCCCGTGGACCCGCTCGTCACCGTGCTGAAGCCGAGCCCGTGGCCGAACTCGTGCAGGAGCACGGCGAGCAGGTCGATCTTCGTGCCCTCGTTGTGGTCGTAGCCGTAGTACCAGCCCGAGCCCGTGAGGCAGCCGGTGTTGCCGAGGTTCGAGTTGAACTGGGCGTTGATGTCGGCGCCCGTGTCGCCCGGCGGCAGACCGGGGTCGCCGAACGGCGTCAGGTCCACGCCCGCCTGCTTGCAGGCCAGCGCCTCGTGGTACCAGTAGTCCGCGAACTCGGCCCCGGGGTGGTTGAACTCGATGAACCGGGGCCCGGCGGAGCCGAGCACCGCGCTGGTCGCGGTGCACGAGAGCGGGTTGAACGCGGCCTGGACCTGGATCGTGACCGACGAGGTCAGGAGCGCGCCCCAGATGTTGGCGGCCTGCTGGAAGCAGTTGAGCCGCTGCTCGCCGACGGTGACGCCGGGATTCCCGCCGACGGGAGCGACGGGAGTCGGGTCGTTGAAGCCCTCGCCGACACCGTCCAGGTTGATGATCGTGATCGTGGCGGCGGCTGCGGCCGGCCCCGCGAGCAGCGCGGCGAGCGCCGCGGCGGCGAGCGTGCGATGGAGGAGGGTGCGCATAGTCACTTCTCCTCCCAGACCGTGCCGGGAGCGGGCGCGGGCGTGCGGGTGGCCGGCACGGACGGGCGGCGCAGGAACCGGTCGGCGGCCGCCCTGCCGTGCACGCAGGTCCAGCGCGGCCTGCCGTCGGCGTCGAGCGTGACCACGGCGTGCTGCTCCCAGCGCTCGTCGAGCTGGGCCCAGCCGGAGCCGTCCGCACGCCGGTGGATGGCCACCGGGCGCTCGTCCTCGACGACCGAGCGGGAGAGGGCCTCGAACTCGGCCGGGCCGGGCATGCCGGGCAGGCCGGTCTCGGGGTCGAGCGACACCCGCAGGCCGGAGCCGGCGAGCGCGGCGGGCGGCTGCCAGGCGCGCGGCCTCCAGGCCACGAGCTCGGCGCCGGAAGTCGTTCGGGGGGCGATCTGGGTGGCGGCCCGGCCGGCATGGTCGGGGCACGCCCGGGCCGCCGTCGCGAACGTCGCGAGGCAGGCGCCGAGGATCAGGAGTCGGCTGGACGTCATGGTCCCTCCTGCACGAGGGTGCTTGTGGACAGGTGTGAGGCGCGGGGCATCCGCTGGGTGATTCTACTCTTCCCTGACCTCCGGGGCATCCCGAAAAGCCGGCTCCCCCCGCGCGATGTGCGCGTCACGGGGCATCTGCTAGGTTGGCTCCCTGGACCCCCGCCCAGCCGCACGTGGCTTCCCGGCCGGGACTTCCGCCCTTCACCCGGAGAACCCTCCCATGCGCCTCATGCAAGTCGCGCGCCTCGCCGGCGCGCTCCTACTCGCCCCGGCCGCCCTCCCCGTCTCCGCCCAGACGTTCACGACCCCGCGGCCGAGCCCCGCGGCGAAGGTGACCCAGACGGTCGGGATCACCGAGTTCAGCGTGGCCTACTCACGGCCCGGCGTGCGCGAGCGCACCATCTGGGGCGGACTCGTGCCGTGGGCCCAGCCGTGGCGCACCGGCGCCAACGAGGCGACCCAGTTCTCCACCTCGGACGAGGTCATGGTCGAGGGCCAGAAGCTCGCCGCGGGCACCTACGCGCTGGTCACCATCCCGACGGCCGAGAGCTGGACGGTGGTGTTCTCGAAGCAGAAGGACATGTGGGGCGCCGATGGCTACGACGCGACCCAGGACGCGCTGCGAGTCACGGCGAAGCCGGTGCCGGCCGCGCACGTCGAGCGGATGCAGTTCACGTTCGACGACCCCACGAACGACGCGGTCACGCTGAACCTGCGCTGGGAGAAGCTGTCGGTGCCGGTGCGCCTGTCGGTGGACACGAACGGAAAGACGCTCGCCGCGGCGCGTACCGCGATCGCGGAGGCCAAGGCGGACGACTGGCGCACCCCCTACCGGGCCGCGAACTGGGCGTACGACGCGGGGGTCGCCCCCGAGGAGACCGCGAAGTGGGCAGCGGCCGCCGCGAAGCTCAAGGAGAACTTCCAGACCGCGGGGCTCCTCGCGAGGCTCGCGGCCAAGTCCGGCGACCGGAAGAAGGCCACCGAGCTGATGAAGAAGTCCATAGCGTACGGCAAGGCCGACACCACCACCGTGCCGGTGCTGCTCGAGGCCAACGAGAAGCTGCTCGCGGAGTGGACCGCGAAGAAGTAGCGCAGGCTGGACGCCGCTCGCGCGAGCCGACTCGCGCGAGCGGCCCGGTTCCGCGCCTGCAGGAGGGCGGGCGCCCGCGGGCCGCGGGCGCCCGCCTTCGCGTCTCCGGGCAGCGGCCCGAGGCCGCCCCGCCCCGGGCACGCGCGCGGGCCCGCGGGTCAGGCCGCCGGGACCTCCCGCCGCTCGAGACCCGGAACCCGCGCGAGCAGCGCGGCGAGCCCCACGGTCAGCACGCAGCCGATCAGATTCCACCACAGGAACGAGAGCGGGGTGAGCCGCCAGCAGGCGATGACCGCGGCCTCGCCCGCGATCGCCGCCGCGAACACGGCCGTGCCGCCGGCGCGCTTCACGAGGAAGCCGGTGAGGAAGATGCCGAGGATGGCGCCGTAGAAGAGCGAGCCCATGATGTTCACGGCCTCGACCAGCGAGCCGAGCCGGCCGGCGAACTGGGCGAAGGCGACCGCGAACACGGTCCAGAACAGCGTCGCGCCCCGCGACCAGCCGAGCAGCGCTCGCTCGTCGAGCCGCCATGGCAGCCGTTTCACCACGTCCACCACGGTGGTCGCGGCGAGCGCGTTGAGCTCCGACATGGTCGAGTTCATGGCCGCCGCGAAGATGGCCGCGAGCAGCAGGCCCACGAGGCCCACGGGCAGGTGGTCGAGCACGTAGGCGAGGAAGATGTGGTTCGTGTCGTTCGTGTTGGCGCCCGGATCGGTGGCCCGCAGCGCCTCGAGCGCGCGCGCGCGCGCGGCCCCGGCCCGCGCGTCGGCCGCGCGCGCCGCCCCGCGCGCGGCGGTCGCGGCGCCGGCCTCCCCGGCGCGCGCGGCGACCCGGGCCTCGACGAGCGAGCCGGCCGCCTCGGCCCGCGCCGCGTGCCAGTCGCGCTCGGCCGCGGCCCAGGCCTCGCGGTGCGGGCCGGCGGCGGCCTTCTGCGCCTCGGCGCGGTTGAAGAACACCGGCGCAGGCTCGAAGCGGTAGGCCACGAACACGAGCACGCCGAGCAGCAGGATGAACCACTGCATGGGCACCTTGACGAGCCCGTTGAACAGGAGCCCCATGCGGCTCTCGCGCGTCGAGCCCGCGGTCAGGATGCGACCCACCTGCGACTGGTCGGTGCCGAAGTAGGAGAGCTGGAGGAAGAAGCCGCCGAGCAGCCCCGCCCACAGATTGTAGCGGCTCGCGGGATCGAACCGGGTGTCGAGCGCCTCGAGCTTGCCGGACGCTCCGGCCACGGCGAGCGCGTCGCCGAAGCCGAGTCCGGCCGGGAGCGAGCGCAGGATCGTCACGAACGCGAGCAGCATCGTGCCCATGATGATGCTGAACTGGAGCGCGTGCGCGTACGCGACGGCGCGGCTCCCCCCCAGCACGATCGTCCCCACCACGAGCGCGCCGAGCAGCATGCAGGTGCGCCCCGTGTCCCAGCCGAGGAGCACTCCCAGCACGAGCGCCGGGGCGTAGAGCGTGATGCCGGCGGCGAGCCCGCGCTGGACGAGGAAGAGCCCCGCGGCGAGCGTGCGCGTCTTGCCGTCGAAGCGCTGCTCGAGGTACTCGTACGCCGTGTTCACGCGCAGCCGCTGGTAGAGCGGAACGAGCGTGGCCGAGAGCACCACCATGGCCACCGGCAGCCCGAGGTAGAACTGCACGAACGAGAGCCCGCCCACGTAGCCCTGCCCCGGTGTGGCCATGAACGTCACCGCGCTCGCCTGGGTCGCCATCACCGAGAGCGCCACCATGGGCCACGGCATGCTGCGCCCGGCCACGAGGAAGGCCGGCAGGTCGCGCGTGGCGCGCGCCCGCCACAGGCCGTAGGCCACGAGCGCGGCCAGCGCGAGCCCCAGCACCCACGCGTCCGCCGGGCGGATCACCGATAGCGCTCCGTGAACCAGCCCAGCAGCACCAGTTCCGCGAGCAGCACGGCGAGGACGAGCGCGTAGGCGCGCGCCCACGAGCCGAGCGGGGTCCGGTCGTCGGAAGCGGGATCCGGCCCCGCGCCGCGCGTCACCGCGCGCTCACCAGGTTGGCGAGCAGCCGCCATGCGCCCGGCACGCCGGCGGGCACCTGCCGGAAGAGCGCGTAGCCGCAGTAGACGAACGTCCCCCGGCCATGGCGCAGGTGCAGGAGCCCGCCGTCCCGCGAGGGCTCGCCGGGGTCGTGGCTCCCGAGCAGCGGCGTGTAGGCGGGGTCCCACGTGGCGGCGAAGTAGATGCCGCGCTCCTGCACCCAACCCGCGAAGTCGGCGGGACCGAGCGCGTTCGGGCTCGTGAGGAGCGCGTGCCCCGGCGCGAGGAAGCGGACCGGCGCGTCCTCCACCGAGACGCGCTCGCGCCCGAGCCGGAGCGGCCTGGGGCCCAGGTAGTCCACCGGTCCGTCGGACGTGGTCACGTACTGCACGACCAGCGTGCCGCCCGCGGCGACCCAGTCGAGGAGCCGTGGCTGGAGCACACGCAGGCGCGGGCGCGTGTTGTAGGCGCGCACGCCGGTCACGATCGTGTCGAAGCCCGAGAGGTCGCCGGTCGCGACGTCGTCGTCGGAGAGCAGCGTGACCGCGCAGCCCATCTGCCGGAGCGCGGCGGGCAGCTCGTCGCCCGAGCCGGCGAGGTAGCCCACGCGCGCCGCGCGCGAGGCGAGCTCGGTGCGCACGAGCTGGAGCTCGGCGGGCGGGTGGAGCGTCTGCACCGGGACGTGCTCGTGGTCGATCCGCTGCTCGGCGAACGCCCAGGCGTGGCCGTCCACCTCGATCGTGGCCCGCGCCGCTCCGCCCCCCGGGCCGGGCGTCACCGTGAACTCCACCGCCCGCTCGGCGCCCGCGCGCTCGATCGTCACCGGCAGCCGCTCGGGGCGCACGGCCCAGCCCGCCGGCACGTCCAGGCGCACGTCGCCCGAGAGGTCCGCGCGTTGCGCGCGCACGGTGACGCGGACCGCTCGAGGGGCGCCGCCGCCGTTGAAGAGCTGGAAGGCGCGATCGAACGCGAGCGTGGCCGGCGGAGCCACCTCGAGCAGCCGCCAGCGCTCGCCCCGGACCGGGTCGGTCCAGCGATGCGCGACCGGGAGCTCGAACGTGACCGGCTCGCCGGCGAACGTGAGCCGGAAGCGGGCGGTGAGCGCCGGGCGGCTCTCGGGGTTCCCGAGGTCGGCAGGGTCGGCGAGGCGGGAGAGTCCGCGGCCGGCGGGGAGTGCGAGCCAGTACGGCTGCGTCACCGTCAGCTCTCGCGCCGGCGTGAAGCGGAACGTGTCCGGCGCCGCGCGGTTCAGCTCGAGCGCGCGACCGACGCTGCGCGCCTCCTCGCCCACGGTCACGGACTCGAGCGCCACCGCGGCCGGCCGCCGGACGAGCGCCGCCGTCGCGACGGTGACTCGCTCGCCCGGCGTGACCACCGGCCGCGGCGAGACCGCCTCGAGCCAGAGTCCCGCGCACGACGCCATCACCCGCTCGAGCTCGGTGCGCCGGCGCGCCACGAGCGGGTCGGCGGCGAGCCTCCCCATGGCGGCGTGGGCCTTCGCCAGCAGCGGGAGCACCGCCTCCGGCCGGCGCACGTCGAACGAGCGCTCGGCCTGCGCGAGCAGTCCCGCCACCGCCTCGCCGCCGCGGAAACGCTTCCAGGTGAGGTCCACGCCCTCGAACGGGTCGCGCCGCGCCGGCTCCCCCGCGCGCAGGGCCAGGTGATTCGGCAGCGAGCCGCGCCGCTCGGGGGCGCCGAACCCCTGACTCTTGTGGTTGCTCCGCGAGAGGCCGGCCAGCTCGCTCATCGAGCGGCCCAGGCGCGGCTCGTATTCGCCCACGTCCACCACGAGCCAGCTCGAGTCCACTTGCACGCGGCCGAAGCTGAACACGTTCCAGAGCAGCCGCCTCGGCCGCCACGGGGCGACCCGGTCGAGCTGCTCCGGGTGGCGCGAGGGGTCGCCGGCGGCGGCGAACGCCTCGCCGGCGAGGATGGCCGACGCGGTGTGGTGACCGTGGCCCGCGGTCGAATCGGGCGGGAAGCGCGTGATCACGACGTCGGGCCGGAAGCGGCGGATCGCCCACACCACGTCGGCCAGCACCGCGTCGTGCTCCCAGGACTCGAGCGTCTCGTCGGCGCGTTTGGAATAGCCGAAGTCCAGCGCCCGGGTGAAGAGCTGCTCGGCGCCGTCCATACGGCGCGCCGCGAGCAGCTCCTGGGTGCGGAGCACTCCGAGCGCGGGGCCCAGCTCCTCGCCGATCAGGTTCTGGCCGCCGTCGCCGCGGGTCATGGACAGGTAGGCGGTCCGCACCCCCTTCACGTGCGTGAGCCAGGCGAGGAGCGCCGTGTTCTCGTCGTCCGGATGGGCCGCCACGTAGAGCGCCGAGCCCACCACCTGGAGCCGGCGGAGCGCGTGCGCGATCTCGCCGCCGTCCAGCGGCTCGAGCGGCCGGGGGTTCGCCGCGGCCGGCAGGGGGAGCACGGCGGCGGCGGCGGCGAGGCCCAGGACGAGGGCCCGGGCGGCGGCCCGGCGCAGGGCGGGGCGGCGGGCCGGGAGGCCCTCGGGGCGGGGTGGCGGGGTCACGAGGTGCTCCTCCGGGAGGTCGGGCCGGGCCTCGCGGCGCGGCGACGGGGCCCGGGCCGGGCGTTCGGGGCGAGCGGGCACGATAGCACGCCCGACGCGGCCTCCGGGCCGCACTCCCCCCTCAAGTCGCCGCGCTCGTGGGCCGATGCCACCGGGGAATCCCGGCCCGTGGGCCAAGCCCACGCCAACCGGCGGCCAGGACCGCCGCCGCCCCAGGAGTCCGACCATGTCCGACGGTCAGGTCATCAAGCTCCGGCTCTCCCTAATGGGGCGCCCGGTGCGCAACTACACGTTCGAGAAGCCGGTGATCAGCGTCGGGCGCGACCCCGGCGCGGACGTCTACGTGGACAACCCCGGCGTCTCCCGCGACCACTTCCGGCTCGAGCGCACGGCGGAGGGCGAGTACCAGGTCGTGGACCTGGGCAGCGCCAACGGCACGTTCGTGAACGACCAGATGGTGAACACCGCGCTCGTCCACAACAACGACGTCATCCGCTTCGGCAAGTACACGCTGTGGGTGGGTTACGAGGCCGACCGCCGCAGCTCGGAGCGCGGTCGACCGGTGGTGAGCCCGATGAGCGACACGATGGGCCACACCGTGGTCCTGTCCCGGGCCGAGCTCGGCAGCATCTTCGAACAGGAGAAGCGAAGCGGGGCGCCCCGCGTCGTCTCCGTGCAGACACCGGCCGCCCCGGCACCCAGGCGTGCGATCCCGGCGTGGGTCGGTCTCGCGGCCGGCGTGCTGGTGGGTCTCGTGATCGGCGCCGTCGTGCTGTGGCTGGTCCTGCAGCGTCCGACGTTGAGCTAGGGCGAGCGGACGGCCCGCCGTCCGCCTGAAAGCAGCCAGGGAAGGACGGTCGAGCCGCGCATGGAGATCCTCAAGCGCTTCCAGGCGAGCCACCACGTGCGCCAGCTCCAGTCCAGCCACCGGCCGACCGACGCGCAGCTCGTCGAGGCGAGGACACAGTTGGAGGCGATGGGGGCGGCGGCCGTGCAGGCGATCCACCGGGCGCTCGGCTCCGCGCCGGCCACGGCCGCGACACTCGAGGTCCTGCAGACCCTGCTCACGCAGGACACCCTGCCGGCGTTCCTGGAGGGGCTGCGCTCCGCGAATCCGAACTTGGTGGACGCCACCGCGCTGGTGCTGAGCCGCGCCTCGAGCTACGACGCCACCCAGCTCCTCGCTCTGTACGCCGACGAGCATATCTCGCGCGCGCGGCTGGAGGCGATCCTCGAATCCCAGGCGAGCCGCATCCATCCCACCGCGCTGCTGCGCGTGCTTCCCAACCTCGGCAAGGAAGCTCGCACGAGCGTCTTCCGCCTCCTGGACCGCATCGCCGATACGAGCATCCTGTCGGACGCCCTGGATCTCCTGCAGCACCCCGAGTGGTGGATCCGGCTCCACGTGGCCCGACTGCTCGCGCGCCTGCCGAGCCCCGCCACGAATGCGGCCATGGCCAAGCTGGTGCGCGATGAGAATGGCGCGGTCCGGCTGGAGGCCGTTCGCAGCGTCTCGCGGATGAACGCCGCGGAGGCGATCCCGGCACTGTGCACGCGGCTTCGCGACATGGACCTCAAGGTTCAGACCGCCGCCATCGAGGCCCTGGTGAAGCTGAACGACGTTCGCGCCGTGCCCCACATGCTGGACGCGCTCAAGGACGAATCCGAGTACGTGCGCCGCGGAGCGGTGGAGGTATTGAACCAGGTCGTGACGACCGAGGCGATCAAGGATCTGGTGAACGCACTCAAGGACGCCGACTGGTGGGTGCGCGTGCGGGCCGCCGACGCGCTTGGCACGCTGGGTGGACCCAAGGTCGTGGACGCGGTGCTGGACCTGACCCGCGATCCCGACGAATTCGCCCGACGTTACGCCATTGAGATCCTCAACACGGTGCCGGACGCGCGGGCGGTTCCGGCACTGATCGAGGCGCTGGAAGACGAGGACTGGTGGGTCCGCGAGCGCGCCGTGGATGCGCTCGGCAAGACCGGCGACCGAGCAGCGGTGGAGCCGCTCCTGCGCATGATGGGTCGCGACGCGCGCGCGCTGCCGCTGTGCGTGCGCGCGCTCGGCTCGGTGGGCGGCGAGAGCGTCGTCGAGCCGCTCACACGTCTGGCCGAGTCCTCGGACGTCGAGGTTCGCCGCGAGGCGCTCCAGGCTCTGGGTTCGCTCCTCCAGCAGGAGCTGCCGGAGCCGGCGCGACAGACCATCCTGGCGGTGCTGAACAGTGCCGGCGTACGGATCTCGCGTCACGCCCACAGGCCGATGACGGTGCGCGGTTCGCGTCGCGCCGATGGCGCGCTGGGCCCCAGCTCTTCCGCTCCGCCGGCCGCCTCCCCCGCCCCCCGGTCGGCGGACTCCGGGAAGCAGGAGCCCTTCGCCGGGCCTTCGTCGGCCGAACGAGCCAAGCTCAACTTCCAGAAGCTGGCACCCGGAACCGAACTGATCGGGCGCTTCCGCGTCGTCCAGCGGATCGGCGGCGGCGGCTTCGGCACCGTATACCTGGTGGAGGACGTGCTCGTGAAGGAGACGCTGGTGCTCAAGATCCTGTCGCCCCAGCTCTCGCTCGACCCGACCATGATCAAGCGGTTCGTTCAGGAGCTGAAGCTCACGCGACGCATCACGCACGCAAACGTCATCCGCATCCATGACCTGCTCGACCTCGAGGGCTCGCACGCCATCTCCATGGAGCACTTCGCGGCGCGCGACCTGGGCGCCCTGCTCCGCGAGGAGGGCCCGTTCTCCGCCGCGCGCGCCATGTGCATCGCCGAACAGGCGCTCGAGGGTCTCGCCGCCGCGCACGCAGCCGGCATCCACCACCGCGACATCAAGCCCGCCAACCTCCTCGTGGGCGACGGGGACCGGCTCAAGATCGTGGACTTCGGCCTCGCGTCGGTGAGCCACTCCTCGCGCTCGCGGCTCACGCAGAGCGGGATCCTCGTCGGCACTCCCGAGTACATCTCGCCTGAGCAGATCACCGGCTCTGATGTGGACGCGCGGGCGGACCTCTACTCGCTCGGAGTCGTGCTCTACGAGGCCATGTCGGGCAAGCAGCCGTTCTCGGGCTCGAATGCGGTCAACGTGCTGTTCCAGCATCTCGAGGCCACGGTGCCGCCGTTGTCAAGCGTGGCGGCCGGCATCCCGGCCGCGGTGAACGACGTCGTCATGCGGGCCATCTCCCGCCATCCGCAGGACCGCCCGGCCAGCGCGCTCGAGATGCTCGCGCTGGTCCGCGCGGCTGCCTAGGGGCCGTCCGTGCACCGCCTCGACGCGTTCCTCGAGATCGGCCGACAGCAGGGCGGCTCGGACATCCACTTCGTCGTGGGCCTCCCGCCGCTCGTCCGCCTCGACGACGACCTGATGCCGATCCAGTACCGCACGCTCACCGAGCAGGAGTGCCGCGATCTGATCCGCGAGATCGTGTCGGACGAGCAATGGAGCCGCCTCGAGAAGCTCGGCGCCGTGGACCTTGGCTATTCTGCGGAGGGGTTGGGCCGCTTTCGCATCAATGTGCTCCGCCACCGGGCGGGGCTGTCGGCCGTTTGCCGAATCATCCCCGGCGAAGTGCCGACGCTCTCCGATCTGGGACTGCCGCGGGTACTCTCGCGATTCACCCGGCTCTCGAACGGCCTCGTGCTGGTCACCGGCACGACCGGGAGCGGCAAGTCCACGACGCTGGCGGCGATGATTCGCGATATCAACGAGAGGGAGTCGCTCAACATCGTGACGCTCGAGGACCCCATCGAGTTCGTGCACCAGAGCGGCAAGTGCCAGATCACGCAGCGCGAGCTCGGAACGCACGTGTCGTCGTTCCAGTCGGGGCTGCGCTCGGCGCTGCGCCAGGACCCCGACGTCATCCTGGTCGGGGAGCTGCGCGACCCCGAGACCATCACGCTGGCGCTCGAGGCGGCCGAGACCGGGCACCTCGTACTCGGCACCCTGCACACGCGCGGCGCCGCGCAGACGATCGACCGTATCGTGGACGCCCATCCGTCCGAGAACCATGCCCAGGTTCGCCACTCGCTGGCCGAGAACCTGAAGGCCGTCGTGTGCCAGGAGCTGATCCGCTGCGCCGACGGCCGCGGCCGTCGTGCCGCGCTCGAGGTCTTGGTGGTGAACGTGGCGGTGCAGCAGATGATCCGCGAGGGCAAGTCGTTCCAGATCCCCGGCGCGATCACCACGGGTAAGCGACAGGGCATGCAGCTCATGGACCAGTCGCTGCTCGCGCTCGTGCGGGCGGGTGAGATCGACCCGGACGAGGCATTCCTGCGGGCCGAGGACAAGTGGGGCTTCGCACCGTTCCTCACGCGGCCGGAGCTGCTGGGCATCGTGAACGGCGAGTTCCGGGCGGCTTGACCATGACGAACCGCATCGACGCATTCCTCGAGTTGGCGGTGAAGCAGGGCGGCTCCGACGTGCACCTGGTCTCGGGCCAGCCGATCCGGCTCCGACTCAACGGCCTGCTGGAGCCGGTCCGCTTCAGGGACGTCTCGGCTGTGGACATGAACGAATTCCTCGAGGAGTTCATGCCCATTGCCCAACGGGACATCCTCGTCCGCGAGCAGGCGGTGGACTTCGCGTACGAGTCCGCGGTCGCCGGCCGGTTCCGCGTGAACGTCTACCGGCACGCGGCGGGCCTCGCTGCGGCCTTCCGCCTGATCCCCGCAGCGCCCCCGCCGCTGCAGTCGCTGGGTCTGCCGGGTGTGGTGCAGCACATGCTCGCGGTCGGGAAGGGGCTCGTGCTGGTCACCGGCCCGACCGGATCCGGCAAGTCCACGACGCTGGCGGGAATGGTCGCCCACCTGAACGCGACGCTGCGCGGGCACATCATCACGATCGAGGACCCGATCGAGTTCGTGCATCCCTACGACCGGTGCGTGGTGACTCAGCGCGAGATGGGGACGCACGCGCCGTCGTTCGCCGAGGCGCTCCACAACGTCGTCCGCGAGGACCCGGACGTGGTCATGGTCGGCGAGATGCGCGACCGCGAGACGATCGCGCTCGCACTGACGGCAGCGGAGACGGGGATCATGGTGCTTGGCACGTTGCACACGAACGGCGCGGTTCGCTGTGTGGACCGGATCGTGAACGTGTTCCCGGCCCGACGGCAGGATCAGGTGCGGACGATGCTGGCAGACACGCTGCGGCTGGTGGTCTCGCAACAGCTCGTGCGCAAGGCGGACTTGAGCGGGCGGCTGGTGGCGGCGGAGGTGTTGGTGAACACGCATGCGGTGAGCTCGATGATCCGCCAGGGCAACACCCACAAGCTGGCGAGCGCGATCCAGGCGGGGCAGCGGGCGGGGATGCAGAGCCTGGACGGCGTCCTCATGGACCTGGTCCGGCGCGAGGTCATCACGGGTGACGAGGCGTACGAGCACGCGGTGGAACGTGCCACGTTCGAGACGTACGCATCGCAGGACCCGGCGGCATAATCACTCCGATCGCGCCCGCCCGTCTGCGGGTGCGCGCTTCGGTGGCCGGGAGCCGTGGGCCGCCGGCGGACCGGACGAGGGTTCGTGCACCGGGACACGACACTAGCCCGACCTATTCATGAGCCCGCCGCCTGCAAGCGCGGTCTGCACACCATCCGCTGCGTCGTCCGTCCGGCCGCTTCCTCGACGTGTTCACCGACACGACTGCGTCGCGGCCGGCCGAACTCCTTGCGGCTGGTGCACATCCTGCACTCTCGGCTGGCGGATCATGAATAGGTCGGGCTAGGCGGCCTGCTCCATGGGCTCGTCGGGCTCGGTGCGGGGCGGGGCCGGGGCCTCGCGGCCGTAGATCTCGGCGAGCACCTCCTGCACGGCCTCGCGCAGCGAGTCGATCACCGCGGCGTCCCAGTCCCTGCCGCGGCCCTTGTCCAGCACGGCGAACACCTCGTCCGGAGGCAGCGCCGACTTGTAGGTCCGCTCGCTCACCAGCGCGTCGAACACGTCTGCCACCGAGATGATGCGCGCGGCCAGCGGGATGTCGTCGCCGCCGATGCCGAACGGCCCGGTGCCGTCCATCTTCTCGTGGTGGTAGGCGGCGATGCGCGGCACGTCCCACAGCTCGGCGGGGTACTCGATCATGTCGAGGATCCCCTGAGTGTGGGTGGCGTGCTGGTCCATCTCCTGGCGCTCCTGGGTGGTGAGCGCCCCGGGCTTGAACAGCACCTCGTCGCGCACGCCCTGCTTGCCGACGTCGTGGAGCAGCGCCGCGACCGACACCACCTCGGTGTCCACGGGGCCGAGCCGCAGCCGGTCCGCGATCGCGAGCGAGACGCCCCGCACGCGCTCGCTGTGCCTGGCGGCCTCGGGATCCTTGAGCGTGAGCGAATGCACGAGCGCGGCGATCGTGGAGTGGAACGCGCGTTGCTGCTGGCGGTGGAGCCACAGGTTCTCGAGCGCGAGGCCGGCCTGGCTCGCGAACACGGACAGCATGTCCATGTCGTCCTTCGTGAAGCGCCCGCGCGCGGGCCGCCGCACGTCGAGCTGCACCACGCCCAGCGGCCGGCCGCTGCTCCCGAGCAGCGGCGCCACGATCGCGGTCTCGAGGCGCGACAGCACGATGCTCTCGCTGGCCCGGCCCGGGTCCTGGCCGTGGACGTAGAGCAGCGCGTGGCCGTCGCGCAGCGCGCGTTCGACGATGGTCCGCGACAGCGCGACGCGCGTGCCGTCGCCGTTCCGGGCGGCGGCGGTCAGCGTGCGCAGCGGGGCCTCCTCCTGCTCGCGCGCCACCAGCACGTGATGGGACGCGTTCGGGAACGCCTCGAACGCGAACCTGGCGAGCACGGCGACGAGCGTGGCCTCGTCGTGGCGCGCGGCGGCGGTCTCACGCACGAGTCCGAGCAGCAGCTCGGCCACACGCGTGTCGGTCCGCACGACCAGGCGGCGCACGTCGCCCCAGTCCTCGGCCGAGCGCCAGGCGAGAACGGTGGGCTCGGGCGAGCCGGCGCCCTGGAAGGACTGGGACTCCTCCGGGGCGAACTCGAACGACAGATCGGGCACCATGTCCACGGAGGCATCGTCATCCGCGGCCCGGACCTGAACCCCGACCTGCGGCCCGGGGTGCGTGGCCGCGGTTCAAGTCCGCCCCCGGGCCGGCCGATAACGGGGCCGACCGCGGGGCCCGTCCCCGCCCGCACGCCGGGCCCGCCGTACTCGGGAGACCGTCATGGACGCCGACCTCACCCTCATGCCGATGGTGCGTGTGCTGACCCACGTCATCGACGCGGCGGACCCGCACTCGCGCGGCCGGTCGCTGCGCATCTCGCGCTACGCCGTGCGCGTGGCCCGCGAGCTCGGACTGCCGGAGCGGGAGCACGCCGACGTCGAGCTGGCCGCCATGCTGCACGACCTCGGACGATACGCCATCCTCAACGACGTCGTGCAGACGCCGCGCCCGCTGGACGCCGGCGAGCGCGCCATGGTGCAGACGCACCCCACGATCGGCTGGGAGATGCTGCGTGAGATTCCCGGGCTCGCGGCGCCGGCCGAGATCGTGTACACGCACCACGAGCGTCCGGACGGCAGGGGCTACCCGCGCCAGCTCCCGGCCGACCGCGTGCCGCCGGGCGCGCGCATCATCATGGTGTGCGCCGCCTACGACGCGATGACCGAGGAGCGGCCATACCGGCACGGACTGACACCCGCCGCCGCGTGCGACGAGCTGCGACGCCACTCGGGCACCCAGTTCTTCCCCGAGGTGGTGGAGGCGTTCCTGCGGCTCCACGACACCGGCCGGCTGTGGGAAGGTTTCACGCGCGAGGAGATGGACCTTTACGTGCGTCGCGCCGACGGCTGGCGAGCGGCTGCATAGCGATCCGGCGACGAGGGTTTGACGCGGCCCGGACACGCTCCGGACGCGGGCCCCATCCCATCCGGCGGATCCTTCCGTAGTAGGGTCGGACCGACCCTCTCGTGAAAGGAGACCGGATGAAGACCTCGTGGCTCGCCCTCGCCGGGCTCGCCTCCCTCGCCCTGCTGGCCCTCGCCTCCCCCGCCGAGGCGCGCGACCGAACGTCGCGGCCCGCGGTGCCGGCCGAGGCCCCGCCGGCGCCCCCGTTCTCGAAGCTCGTGCGCACCGAGGACGAATGGCGGCGCCTGCTCAAGCCCGCCGTGTTCCGGGTGCTGCGCCAGGAGGGGACCGAGATCGCGTTCACGGGCGCCTACTGGAACGAGCATCGCCGCGGTCGCTACCTGTGCGCGGGTTGCGGGCTCGAGCTGTTCGGCTCGGACACCAAGTTCGAGTCCGGCACGGGCTGGCCGAGCTTCTGGCGCCCCGCTTTCCGCGGCGTGATCGCGGAGAAGCGCGACGAGAGCCACGGCATGGTGCGGGTCGAGGTCGAGTGCGCGCGCTGTGGCGGCCACCTCGGGCACCTCTTCGAGGACGGCCCCGAGCCGACCGGCCAGCGCTACTGCATCAACTCCGCCGCGCTCTCGTTCGTGCCGGCACGTTGAGCGCAGTCCGGCCCGGGGCCGGGGCCCCGGCCCCGGGCCGCTCCGGGGCCCGGGTCGGCTGATGTAGTGTCGCGGCGTTCCCGACCCGACCCCGGAGGATCGCCGCATGGAGGCCGCCGACCCCGTCCCGCCCCCGCCGTTCGCCGTCGAGCCCGGCGGCCCGGAGCCGCTCGGCGCGACGGTGGACGACGGGGGCACGCGGTTCGCGGTCCACTCCGCGCACGCCGGGCGGCTCACGCTCGTGCTCTTCGCTCCGGGCGGCGTCCTGCGCGGCGAGATCGTGCTGGATCCCGCGCGGCACCGGACCGGCCACGTCTGGCACGTGCGCGTGGCCGGTGTGCGCGCGGGGGCCGAGTACGCCTGGCGCGCGGAGGGGCACGCGCACGACTCGCGCCATGCGTTCGACCCGCGTGCGCTGCTGCTGGACCCCTACGCCCGGGGGATCGCGGGCTCGGAGCGCTGGGCCGACCGCTCGCCGCGTCGCGGACCCCGCCGGGCGGTCGTGTGCGACCTCTCCTACGACTGGGGCGACGACCGCCACCCCCACACGCCGCTCGAGCGCACCGTCCTCTATGAGACACACGTGCGAGCGTTCACGGCGCACCCGGGCTCGGGCGTGCGCCACCCAGGCACGTTCGCGGGGCTCGCCGAGAAGGCGGAGTGGTTGCGCTCGCTCGGGGTGACCGCGGTGCAGCTCATGCCGGTGGCCGAGTTCGACGAGACCGACAACCCTCGCGTGAACCCGTTCACGGGCGAGCGGCTGCTGAACGCCTGGGGCTACGCCCCGCTCGCGTTCATGGCGCCTCGCACCGCCTACGCGGCGGACGCCACCGCGGCGGGCGCGCTGCGCGAGTTCCGCGACATGGTCCGGACGCTGCACGCACGCGGGCTCGAGGTGATCCTCGACGTGGTCTTCAACCACACCGGCGAGGGCGGCCGCATGGTGCCGCCCCGCTCGTGGCGCGGGCTCGACCGCATGGACTACTTCCTGCTCGACACCGCCGGCCGCGACCTGGACTTCACCGGCTGCGGGCACACGTTCGCGTGCGCGCGTCCGGCGGCCGCGCGCCTCATCGTGGACGCGCTGCGGTTCTGGGCGGTGGACATGCGCGTGGACGGCTTCCGCTTCGACCTGGCCTCGACGCTCACGCGCGGTCTGCGCGGCGAGCCGCTCGCGGACCCGCCGCTCCTCCGCTGGATCGCCAGTGAGCCCGGGCTGGCGCACTGCAAGCTCCTCGCCGAGCCCTGGGACACGGGGCTCTACCACGTCGGGCGCTTCCCGCACCACGGCCGCTTCGCCGAACTGAACGGCCGCTTCCGCGACGAGGTGCGTGACTGGCTCAGGCGGCGGCTGGCCATCGGGGGCGGCGCCGGCGGCGCGGACGCGCTCGCGGCCCGGCTGCTCGGCTCGCGCGATCTCTACGGGCCGGACCGGCCGGTGGGACACTCGGTCAACTTCCTCACCTCGCACGACGGCTTCACACTCGCCGACCTCGTGAGCCACGAGCGCAAGCACAACGAGGCGAACGGCGAGCGGAACCGCGACGGCACCGACGACCACCGGAGCTGGAACGGCGGCGCCGAGGGCCCGTCGCACGATCCCGCCGTGCGCGCGCTGCGCTCGCGGCAGGCACGGAACGCGGCGGTGCTGCTGCTGCTCTCGCGGGGCGCGGTGCTGTGGCTGTGGGGCGACGAGGTGCTGCGCACGCAGGGCGGCAACAACAACCCGTGGTGCCACGACGGCCCCGCCTGGTGGCTCGATTGGGATCCGGGCGAGCGCTCCCGCGCGTTCCTGCGGTTCGTGTCGGGGCTGATGGCGCTCCGGCGCACGCATCCGGGCCTGGCCGGCGAGGCGCGCATCGAGTGGGGCCCGATGGACGCGGGCCCGGCCCACGGCCGCCCCGCGCCGCACCGGCTGCTGTTCCGCTTCGCGGCGGAGGGCGGCGACGAGCTGCTGCTCGCCATGAACGGCGAGGGCTCCGAGTGGGCCTGCACGCTGCCCGCGCCGCCGGCCGCACGCCCCTGGCACCTGGTCGTGGACACGGCGGGCGTGCCGCCCGCGGACTTCACGCCGCCCGACTCGGCGCGCCCGCTCGCGAGCGGGGCGGAGCGCACGCTCCCGCCCCACTCGCTCGTGCTGCTCGCCGCGCGCTGACCCTACCCCGCCGCGGGCGCCCGGTCAGGGCTCGCCCTGGTGCTCGGGCCGCAGCAGGTCGAACACGGTCTTCACCGGGTTGAACACGGTGAGGGGCACCTCCACGAACACGGTGTGCCAGCCGGCCATGGCGCCGTTCCACAGGCCCGGGCGCTCGAGCGCGAGCAGCTCGCGGCCCTCGTGCGACTTGCGCGTGGCGATGACCGCATCCTCGTCCACGAAGCGCGCGAGCTCGTGCGGCCGGCCGCGGCGGTCGCGGAGCGAGGCGGCGAGGAACACCGGGTTGAAATGGGTCGCGGCGCGGAACGCGGCGGCCCGCTCGGGGGAGCGCAGGTCCACCTGCGCCGATTCCACGATCTGGCGCGTGACCCCCGCGGGGCCGCGCGTCCAGAACGGGCCGCCGCCGGGCTCGCCGGTGTTCGCGACCATCCCGCAGACGCGGAGCGGCCGGTCGAGCGCTTCGGCGACCGCAGCGTCCGGCACGCGCGCGAGATCCATGCCGAGCGCCTCGCGGGCGAAGTCGCGGGCGCCTTCGGCGGCCTCCGGATCGCCCGCCTCTAGGCGCCCGCACCAGGCGTGGACCTCGGCGGTGAGCCGCGCGGCGAGCCCGACGAGCGCGCGGCTCCAGCCTTCGGACTCGGCACGCAGGCGCGCCGCGGCCACGTTGTCGATGTTCTTGAGGAAGACGAGGTCGCCCTCCGTGCGGGCCAGGTTCGCGAGCAGCGCGCCGTGCCCCGCGGGGCGGAACACGAGCCTCCCGCTCCCGTCGCGGAACGGCCCGCCGCCCGGGTCCCCCGCGATCGTGTCCGTGGCGGGGTCCTGCTCGCTCCAGCGCACCTGCCAGGTGCCGCCGTGGCGCGCGGCGAGCGAGGGCAGGCGTGCGGCGAGCAGCCGCTCGAAGCCGTTCCGGTGCTCGGGGGAGACCGTCACGTCGAGCCGCCGCGGCCCCGGCCCCTCGCCGGCCAGACTGCACGCCTCGATCAGGTGCTCCTCGAAGGCGGTCCGCGCCTCGCCGCCCTCGCGGTGGAAGGCGAGCAGCCCCTTGGGGGCCCGCTCCGCGTCGAGCCCGTCCGTCTCGAGCAGCGCGTCGAGGAGCGGCCGCCACGGGCCGCGCGAGCGCAGCTCCTCGAGCGAGCGCCCGCGCCGCGAGAGCGCGTCGGCCAGCGCGCCGGCGAACGCGAACCGCGGCAGCTCGTCCACGAACCGCGTGAGCGCGCGCGCCGCGGGCGCATCGTCCGCGCGCACGGCCCCCGGCTCGAGCGGCCCGGGCCGCTCGCGCGCGGCGAGAAGTTCGCGGAACATGCGCGTGGCGGCTCCCGAGGCCGGCACGAACGCCGAGACTCGGCCGGCTTTCGCCGCGACCGCGTGCGCCTCGAGCGACGCCTCCAGGCTCGCCGCGTCGAGGCGCTCGATCCCGTCGCCCGGCGTGCACGGACGCTCGATCGCCGCCCATGCCGGCCGCGCCATCCGCGCTAGCTGCCGCTCGGCTTCCGCGACCTCGATCCCCTGCGACGCGAGCTGCGCCCGGTCGGCGGGCGTCCAGCTCACCCGCGGATCGCGCGCGGCGCCCTCCCGTGCGATTCGCTCCATGGCCCGCGCACGCTAACCCCTCCGCGTGGCGCGGTCACGCCGCGCGGGCGGACGGCGCCGGCTCGGCGCGCGGGCCGCTCGCGTCGGCGCGCGCGGCGCGCGGCGCCAGCGTGGCGGCGATCGCCGCGGCGCCGGTGAGCGCGGTGAGCGCACGCACACCCTCGCCGCCGCTCGTGCCCCCGAACAGCAGCATCGCCACCACCACCAGGAACGCGAGCGCGGCGGCCCGCCAGCGGTGGGCCTCGGCCGGGCGATCGCGCACGAGCCGCCAGGCGAGCCGCGAGAATCCGGACAGGAGCAGGAACGCGAGGATGCTCGTGCCGAAGTAAAACGGCTCGTCGAGCCCCTCGAGCGAGGCGATGCCGAGCCCGAGCCCGCCCGTGGCCATGTGCAGGGCGGTGACGAGTGCTCCGGTGAGCGCCGTGACCCGCCACAACGGGCGCGCGCCGGGTTCGGCGGCACGCCCCGCGCACAGGAGCGTGCCGAGGACCAACGCCTTCGCGAGCCCGTGGTCGCTCGCCCAGTTCCGGTCCACGGTGCGCTCCGCCTCGGCGAGCGCTGCGGCGCCCTGGGTAACGTGCACGAGCGAGAACGCGGCGAGCGCCAGCACCACGAACGCGAGCGACGGCCAGATCGCGTCCGGCGCGTGCGGGTCGTGACGGAGCCGCGCCGCGAGCGCGTAGTAGCAGACGCCGCAGGCGGCCACCTGGTGCAGCCACTGCATCGGCTCGCCGGCGCCCCCCGAGGCGAGGACGTGGAGCAGCGCGAGCACGATCCCCGCGGCGATGCGGCCGTCGAGCGGCGTGGCCCAGTCGCGCCCGGGTGCCCGCCGCGGGCCGAGCGCGGCCCAGGCCAGGCAGGCGGCCGCCGCCGCGTCGAGCCACAGGAAGCCGAGACCGCCCGTGCCCGGGGTGAGCGGCCAGCCCGCGTCCAGGACCACGGCCACGCCGGGCGCGAGCGCCGGCCAGGACCAGCGCCCGCGAGCGACCGGGGCGACGCGCTCGGCGAACGGCAGCGGGCGGGACTCGAACGGCGGCATCGGCTCCTCGCGCGGGTGGGACCGAAGGGGTTTTCGGCGCGGGCCCGGGACCGCTTGACCGCGGGCGTCAGTCGCCGCGGAGCGCGAGCCGGATCGCGGCGGCCGCGAGCGCGCCGTGCCCCACCGCCACCGGGACGCTCGGCAGGAGCGGGCGCACCACGTCGCCGGCCGCCCACACGCCGGCGTGCGAGGTGGCGAGCCGCCCGTCCACCCGCAGGTAGCCGTCGGCGTCGTGGTCGAGCGCATCGCGGCACCAGCCGGTCCCGGGCTCGACCCCCACCTTGACGACGACCGCGTCGCAGCCGAGCCGCCGCTCGCCGCCGGGGCCCGCGACCCGCACGCCGCTCACGCGATCGCGGCCCGTGACCTCGAGCACGCGCGTCGCCTCGAGCACACGCGCGCGCGGCTCCGCCGCCAGGCGCTGGCGGAACTCGCGGCGGGCCCGCGGCGCGCGGCGCACGAGCAGGGTGACGTCGCAGCCGAGCCCGGCGAGGAGCAGCGCGTTCTCGTGGGCCGCGTCGCCCCCGCCCACCACCACCACGGCGCGGCCGGCGAGGGCCTCGCGATCGCGCGTGGCCGAGGTGGAGACCCCGCGGCCCTCGAGCTCGCGCTCGCCCGGCACGCCGAGCGTGCGCCGGCGCGCGCCGCTGGCGGCGAGCACGGCCCGCGCCTCGATCCGCGCTCCGTCCGCGAGCACCAGGCGCGGCGGCCGGCCGGGTTCGGCCTCGAGCGCGCGCACCCGCGCGCCGAGGCGCACCGGCACGCCGCGCGCGGCGAGCTGGCGGGCGTGCACGTCCGCGAGCGCGGGTCCTTCCCCGGCGGGCCAGCCCGCGATCTCGAGCGGCTCGAAGTGGATGGCGTGGAGCTGCCCACCCACGCGCGGCGCGGCCTCGAGCACGAGCACGTCCAGGTCGCGCGACCTCGCCCACAGCGCCGCTGAGACCCCGGCCGGCCCGGCGCCGACGATGACCAGCTCGGGCCCCGGCGCGCTCACGAGCGGCCCACGAGGCCCGCCACCTCCCAGAACGTGCGCGGCGTCGGCGGCGTGAACCCGTGCCGCCCGGCGAGCCGTCGCAGGCAGTCGAGCCGTTCGCGTGTCCGGTCGGCCGAGACGTTCCCGGTCGCGCGCAGGCGCACCTCCACACTCACGCCCGGCACGCGCCGCACGCGCGTGACCGCGGCGGCGCGCAACACCAGGTCCCAGTCCTCGCTGTAGCGGAACGAGGGGTCGAAGCCGCCGAGGGCCTCGAACAGCGAGCGCCGCATGCCCCACGTGCTCGGGGGCAGGTAGTCGTCGGAGCGCATGAGCGCCTCGTCCCAGTCCCGGGCGATGGTGCGGCGCTCGAGCGCGACGCGCGTCCCGTCCGCTCGCACCTCCTCGCGGACCACGTCGCAGTCGCGCCAGGCGAAGCCGACGCCCGGGTCCTCGAACGCGGTGACGAGGCCGGCCATGTGGTCGGGCCGCCACAGGTCGTCGTCGTCCAGGAACGCGAGCAGGTCGCCGCGAGCGCCCGCGGCGGCGGCGTTGCGCGACGCTGCCGGCTGGCCGTGATCGAGGGGCAGCCAGGTGAGCTCCAGCAGCGCCGCGCCGGGGAGTGCGGGCTCGTGCCCGCCGCCGTCGTCCCCCACCCGCACCTCGAGCGGCGCCAGGGTCTGCGCCGCCACGCTCGCGAGCGCGTCGGCCACGAGCCCCGGCCGGTCACGCGTCACCACGATCACGCTCACGCCGGCCGGCGCGCGCACCACCATGCTCAACGCTCGGGCGGCAGGCGGAGCGGATCCGCCCAGCGCGGGTCGGCGAGCTCCCCGCGCAACGCCCGGGTCTCGACCACGCCGCGCCGGCGCACACCGCGCATCTCCATGCACAGGTGGCGGGCCTCGAGCACCACCGCCACGCCGCGCGGCGCGAGCAGCCGCTCGAGGTGCCCGGCGACCTGCTGCCCGAGCCGCTCCTGGAGCTGAGGCCGCCGCGCGTAGTGCTCGAGCAGGCGCGCCGGGGCGCTGATGCCCACGAGCTTTGGCCCCGGCAGGTAGGCCACCAGCGCGCGGCCGAAGAACGGCGCGAAGTGGTGCACGCAGAGCGAGTGGAACGCCAGGTCGCGTACGACGACCAGGTCGCCCGGGCCCTCGTTGGGGAACGTCACCAGGTCCGGGTCGCGGGCCGGGTCGAGCCCGGACAGCGCCTCGCGGTAGAAATCCGCCACCCGCTCGGGCGTGCGCCGGAGCTCGGCCTCCTCCGCCGGATCCAGGCCGAGTGCCCGGATCAGCTCGGCGATCGCGCGCTCCACGGCGGCGGCGTCGAACGCACCGGGCGGCGCGGACTTGCGCATGGGGACCCCCGAAAGCGGCACGGGCCGGCGGAGAGCCGGCCCGTCCACATGGAGCGGAAGACGGGATTCGAACCCGCGACCCTCACCTTGGCAAGGTGATGCTCTACCGGGCTGAGCTACTTCCGCGCTAAAGAGCGGCGGCGACCATACGTCGCGACCCCGGGAGCGTCAAGCGCCGCAACACGCTCCGGGCCGCGCGCGGCGCGGTCCGGCGCCCGCTCCGCGGGTGGCGGAAGTCAGCGCCGCGCGCTTGCGGTGGCGCGCGCGAGCGACTATCCCTCCGCGCGTGAGCGTCCTCGTCCACAAGTACGGCGGCACCTCGGTGAACGGACCCGAGCGGATCCGCGCCGTGGCGCGGCGACTCGCCGCCGCGCGCGAGGCCGGCCACGGGCTGGTGGTTGTGGTGAGCGCGATGGGCGACACCACGGACGAGCTGATCGCGCTCGCGCACCGGGTTTCGCCCGCGCCCAGCCGGCGCGAGCTCGACATGCTGATCACGACCGGCGAACGCGTGTCCATGGCGCTTCTCGCCATGGCGCTCCACGACCTCGGCGTGCGAGCGATCTCGTTCACGGGCTCGCAGAGCGGCATCCTCACCGACGAGGCGCATTCGAACGCGCGCATCGTCGGGGTGAGGCCCGACCGCATCCGCGCGGCACTCGCGGAGGGCCGGGTCGTGATCGTGGCCGGCTTCCAGGGCGTGTCGCCGGTGACGCGCGAGATCACCACGCTCGGCCGCGGCGGCAGCGACACGACGGCCGTCGCGCTTGCCGCTTCGCTCGGGCGCGCCCACTGCGAGATCTACACCGACGTGGACGGCGTGTTCACGGCCGACCCGCGCGTCGTGCCCGGCGCGCGGCTCGTGCCGAGGATCGGCTATCGCGCCTGCTCGGCGCTCGCCCACCTGGGCGGGCGCGTGCTGCACGCGCGCTGTGTGGACCTGGCCGCGCGCGAGCGCGTGCCGCTGGCGGTGCGCTCGTCGTTCCGCGACGGGCCCGGCACCGAGATCGGGGAGGACGCCGTGGAAGCTCCGAGGGTCGAGGCCGTCACGCACCGCGCGGGGGTCTCGCTGGCCATCGCCGAGGGGAACGCCGGCGGCCGCGGCGAGGCCCGCGGCATCCTGGAGGCCGTGGCCGCCGAGTTCCCGGCGCTCGAGCTGGTGGCGCACGAGCAGGCGAGCGGTACGCACGGCGCGCTCGTGTGGCTCGGCGAGAAGCACGACGTCGAGGCCCTGCGCGCGCGCTTCCGCGAGCTGCGCGGCCCCGGGGGCGAATGGCGGCTCGAGGCCGTGCACGGGGCGGCGTTCGTCTCGCTCGTGGGCCTGGGCCTCGGCGTGGCCGAGGTGGTCCGCGCCGAGCGCGCGCTCGAGCGCGCAGGCGTGGCGGTCGTGGCCCTGCGCGTGACCCCGGCCGCGCTCGTGTTCCGGGTCGAGGGCGAGCGGGCGGAGGAGGGCACGCGCGCGCTGCACGCCGAGTTCCTGGAAGGCGGCGACTGACGGGGAGTTGGGCCCGCGACTTGGCGAGGCTCGGGCCAGAGCGGCCCGGTCCCGGACCATGACGCCGCGGCGCGCGGCGATCCGGGGCTTTCCACCGGGCCCGGCGGGTGTATCGTGGGCCCCGGTGAACCGGGCGGCCGACCGGGCAACGTGCAGGAGGCCCCATGGACAGCTCCCGTTTCCTCGGCACCACCCGCGCCTCACTCGGCGCGCTCGGCCTGTCCACGCTCGTCGCCGTGCTCGCCGGCTGCGGCCGCGCGGTCGAGCCCGTCGCACCCGGGGCCGGCGTGATCGAGGCGGAGGCGGTCCAGGCCGGGGCCCGGTTCCCGGGCGACCCCCTCGGGGAGCGGGGTCCGCTGGCTTCGCTACGGGGCCTTCCCTACCCGCTCGCGGTCGGGAACCGCTGGGAGTATCGGATCCGCGCGAACACCCGGATCGTCTCGCCCGGCACGCCCGATGTCGTCTTCGAGAACGAGTCGCCGTGGACGGCGGAGATCACCGGCACGGCCTCGGTCGAGGGCAGGAGCTATTTTCTGCAGGAGGAGTACGACCCGCGCGTGCTCCGGGTCCCCGGCGGCCTGCGCTTCGCCATGCGCCAGGACCGGAGCGGGCTCTTCGAGCGCGACATCGCGCTCCGCATCGGGAGCACCGTGCCGGCGCGGGCCTGCGATGCGCCGACCGCCGGTGTGTCCGCGCTCCGCTCCGCGCTCGCCACCTCGCTCGCCGGGCACCCTCGGCGCGCTGCGTTCGAGCGCGCCGGCGCCGAGCTCGAAGCCCGGCTCCGCAGCGTGCTCGCGGGCCCGCCGGGCGGCGGCCCGGACCCGGGCGAGATCACGCACCTTCGCTACCCGCTGCGGGTCGGAGCGCGGTGGGTGGTTCGCGAATCTCCCGGGTTCTCGCGCCACGTGGTCGGCCGGGAGCGGTTGCTGCTCCGGGCGGGCAGCTTCGTCGCATGGCGGATCCTGGGCGGATCGGAGCTGTTCGGACCCGCCGATCACGCGATGTTCTGGTACGCGGGCTCCGGGCTCGTGCGCATCCGGTTCCACGGGGAGTCGGACGCGACGGACGAGTCCGGGAACGTGGTCGGCCGGGTGATCCACGACACGGACCAGCGGCTCGTCGCCGTGACGCTGCTCGAGGACGGCGGCCCGCTCCAGTAGGGCCGGGCCGCCGCCGCGCGTCAGAACGTGTCGCGCACGCTCTCGAGCGTCGGCACGCGCCCGGCGGTCACGCGCTCGAGCGCCTCGACGTAGAGCCGGTCGTAGCCGTCGGCGGCGATCCGCCAGCCCCACTCGCGGGCCATGCCGTTCCGCTGGATGGCGCGCCACAGTGCGGGCTCGCCCCAGGCGGCGAGCGCACGGCGCAGCGCCATCGCCATCTCGTCGGAGCTGAAGCCTTGGAACACGAAGCCGTTGCCCTCCCCGGTGACGGGGTCGAACTCGCGCACGGTGTCGGCGAGCCCGCCGGTCGCGCGCACCACGGGCACGGTGCCGTAGCGGAGCGAGTACATCTGGTTCAGGCCGCAGGGCTCGTAGCGGGACGGCATCAGGAACAGGTCGGCGCCGGCCTCGATGCGGTGCGCCAGGCCCTCGTCGTGCGAGGCCTCGAAGCGCCACTGCCAGGGCCGCTCCTCCGCAACCCGGCGCAGGAACTCCATGTAGCGGGGCGCGCCGACCCCGAGCACGATGAAACGCGCCGGCAGGTCGGCGAGCGCGCGCTCCCCCGCCTCCACCAGATCCCAGCCCTTCTGCTCGGCGAGCCGCCCGATCAGGCCGACGATCGGCCAGTCGGGATCGAGCGGGAAGCCGCATTCGAGCGCGAGCGCGTGCCGGCACGCGCGCTTGCCCTCGAGGTGGTCGCGGTCGTAGGTCGAGGGCAGCCAGCGGTCGGTGGCCGGGTCCCACTCCCGCTCGTCGATGCCATTCAGGATGCCGCGCACGTCGCCGGTCCGGCGCTGCAGCACCCCCTCGAGCCCGTGGCCGTATTCGCCGCTCGCCTGGATCTCGCGCGCGTAGGTCGGGCTCACCGTGGAGACCAGGTCGGCGAACAGGATACCCACCTTCATGAAGTTCACGCGGCCGTGGTACTCGAACGGGCTCTGCGGGAAGAACGTCTCGCGCGGGAACCCGGCGAGCCCGAGCACCCACGGATCCACGATGCCCTGGTAGCCGAGATTGTGGATCGTGAACACCGTGCCGGTCCCGTCCCAGGCCGGCTCTTCGGCGTCGTGGGTGCGCACGAAGCACGGCGCCCAGGCGGCCTGCTGGTCGTGCGCGTGCAGCACGTCGAAGCGCTCGCCGAAGCCCTTGAGGGCCTCGAGCGCGGCGCGGGCGAAGAACAGGAAGCGCTCGGGGTTGTCGGGGTAGCCCTCGTGCGTGAGCGGGTCGTCGTAGAAGCCGGGCCGCTGGAAAAAGCGTCGGTCGCCGGCGTGGTCCACGAGCAGCACGCTCGGCTGGTCGCCGGGCCCCTCGGCCATGGTGAAGCGCGCCGGCTCGTGCGCCATCCCCCACGGCACGCGCGTGCCCGCCAGGCCGGTGAGCCGCCAGCGCGCCGGCAGCGCCAGGTCGCGCCAGTGCGGGAGCGCCACGATCACCCGGTGCCCGCGCCGCGTCTGCTCGGCGGCGAGCGCCGCCACCACGTCGGCGAGCCCACCCACCTTGGCGAACGGCGCCATCTCGCTCGCCAGGTGCACGACCGAGAAGCGCCTCATGTCGCGGCGCGGATCAGGCCCGGACACCCACGTCGCGCAGGTACTGGGCCGCGTCCTCGGGCGGCGTCGGATTGATGTAGAAGCCGGAGCCGATCTCGAAACCGGCCACGCGCGTGAGCTTGGGCATGATCTCGAGGTGCCAGTGGTAGTACGGGACCTCCGGCTCGGCGAGCGGCGCGGTGTGCAGCACCAGGTTGTACGGGGGCGCGTCCAGCGCCGCGTTCAGGCGGCCGAGCGTGTCCTTGAGGACGCCCGCGAGCTCGTGCAGCTCGCCCTCGTCGTCGATCGTGTGGTACCCGGCCCGGCGCGCCATGGGCAGGATCCAGGTCTCGAACGGGAAGCGCGGCGCGAACGGCGAGAGGACGATGTAGCGCTCGGTGCGCGCGACGACGCGGCGTCCCTGCCCCTCGCCGGTCTCCTGGTCGATGATGTCCGAGAACACGCAGCGCTCCTTGAGCTCGAAGTAGCGCCGCGAGCCGTCCAGCTCCTCCTGCACCATGCGCGGGATGATCGGCGTGGCGATGATCTGGCTGTGCGAATGCTCGATCGTGGCGCCCGCGCCCGGGCCGTGATTCTTGAACACGAGCGCGTAACGGAGCCGCGGGTCGTTCCTGAGGTCGCGCATGCGCTCGCGCCAGGCGAGCAGGACATTGCGGATCTGGTCCACGGGCAGGTCGGCGAGCTGGGCCTCCGGGTCCGGGGTCTCGATCACGACCTCGTGCGCCCCCACGCCGTTCATCTTGTCGTACAGGCCCTCGCCGCGGCGGTCGAGCGAGCCCTCGATCTCGAGCGCGGGAAACTTGTTGGGCACGACTCGCACCGACCAGCCGGGGCCGTCGCGGCCGCCGTTCGAGCGCACCGCGAACACCTCGGGCGGCGTCATCTCCTCGCGCCCGCTCGCGAACGGCGACTGCCCCGGCTCGCCGTTGCCGGTGACCGGCGTGAAGTGGCCGGGACGCCGGCTGCGCTCGGTGGAGATGATCACCCAGCGTCCGACGACGGGATCCTTGCGCAGCTCGGGCATGGGGCTCCTCGGCGGGGGTGGGACGCGCGGCGCAAACCGCGGGAGTCTAGCGCGAACGACTCACGAGCCGCCAGCGCCCGCGGCGAGCCCGCGCCGCTCGGCGGCGGTGGCCGAGTGGAGCGCGCGCAACGCGGCCTCGGCCCCGGGGGTGAGCGTGCGCTCGCGCCGCGACATCGCGACCCGGGCCGTGGCGAGGCAGCGCTCGAGCTCGTGCTCCACCGTGCGCTCGCCGTCCCACCATGCGAACGCGGCCACGGCCCTGGGCGCGAACCGGCCGCCGCCGAACAGGTTGGCCGCGGTGCCGAGCGAGGCCCCGGTCGGGAGCAGCGTGCCGATGCCGGTCTTCGCGTGCGCGCCCACGAACGCGCCCACCTTGGGCGAGCGCGAGTCCACGCTCTCGCCGTCCACCCACACGCGCACGTGCCCGTAGTTGTTCTTGAGGTCGCTCGTCGTCGTGAGCGCGCCCAGGTTCACCCACTCGCCGATCACGCTGTGGCCGACAAAGCCGTGGTGCCGCTTGTTCGCGTGCCCCTGCCAGACGCTCGCCTCGACCTCGCCGGCGATCCGGCACCCGGGGCCGAACGTGCTGCCCGAGACGACGCCGCCGAGGAGCTGCGTGCCCGCGCCCACCACGCACGGCCCGCGCACCAGCGTGTGCGCCTCGATCCGCGCGCCGGGCTCGACAAGGATCGGCCCCTGGGTCGCATCGAGCACCGCCCAGGGCCCGACCCAGGCGCCCGCGGCGACCGCGATCCGCTCCGGCGCCTCGAGGCAGGCGAGGCGGTGGACGTCCCCCGCCGCCGCGGCGGGCGCGCCCGCGAGATCGGCGGCGATCGCCTCGGCGTTCCACGCCATCAGCTCCCACGCCCAGGTGAGGAAGCGCGCCTCCACGGGGACCACGGGGAGCGCGAGGCCGAGGAGCACGGTCTCGAAGTCCTCGCCGCGGCCGAGCCCGCCGCGGAGCGAGGCGAACGGCAGCCGCGCGCCGGCCACGCGGCCGTCGCCGAGCCAGAGCGCGGGCGCGCGCGCCTCGAGCGCGGCGGCGAGCCAGGGACCGGGGAGCGCGGCCGCGTTGACGACCACGGCTTCCTCGCCGGGCCCGGGTCCGCCGCCCGACGCCGGCGGCGGCGAGTGCCAGCCCGCGAGCGCCCCCGCCCGTGCCTCGATCGCGGCGAGCTGCAGGCCCGTGACCGCGAGCCAGCGTCGCGCCAGGTCCGAGGCCCCGAACGCGAGCGCCGGGACGGGGAGCAGGTCGGTGAGCGGGCGGAGCGACCGCCAGTGGCGGTCCTCGTAGAGGACGAGCCGGCGGCTCATCGGCGCGCGCCGGAGCGCCGGGGCTTCGCGCGCGCGGGCGGCGGGGCCGGCCTCGCGGGCGTCCCCGTGTCCACGAGGAAGCTGCCCTCGAAGCCCGAATCGAGCGCGCGCTGCCTGAGCGCGAGCGCCGCCTCGCGCGAGAGGCAGCCGCGCGTACGCACCTTGAAGAGGCCCTTCTCCGGCTCGACGACCATGCCCGCGACGAGCAGCGACTGGGCGGCCGCGTGCCGCGAGTCGGCCTCCTCGCGCGTGGCCGGGGCCGCCACCTGGACGCGCCAGCACGGCCCGGCCGCGGTCACGGGTGCGGCCCCCGCGGGCGCCGGGCGCGGGGCCGCTCCCGCGGCGTCAGCGGGCGGGCCCGCCGCGGACGGCGACGGCGCGGCCTGCGCCGGAGCGACCGGCGCGGGCGAGCCGGGCGCGCCCGGCCGGGCCGCGAGCGAATCGGCCGGCTCGACCGCGACCGGCGAGGGCGAGCCGAGCGGGCGCGTCGGCGCGGGCACCGGCACGCCCGCCGCCTGCTCCTCCGGGGTGCGCTCGATGCGGAGCGTGTCGTAGGCAGCCTCCGGCGCCACGAACACGCGCGAGCGGGCCGTGTCACTCGCCGCGCTCGTGCGGGCCGCGCCCGGGAGCGGCTCGGGGATCGTGGCCAGCACGCGCTCGGCTTCGGGCGAGGGGAGCGTGTCCACGCGCGCGCCGCGCGGCGCGGGCTCCGCACGCGGCGGCGTGCTCTCGACCGCGCGCTCCTCCGGCCCCGGCACCGCCGGCACGGGCGGGCTCAACGGCGGGCTGGTCATGGGCGCGCAGCCCGCGGCCATGGCGAGCGCGAGCGACACGCCAGCCAGGGCGTGCGCGAGCGCGGCGCGCGAGCCGCTCGCGCGCGCGCGCCGGCCGCCCCGCCCGCGCTGCGGCGCGGGCGGCACACGACCGGTCCGCCGCCCAGGGATCATGCCCGGCTCCCGCGCGCGCGCACCGCGTCGGTCACGCGCCTCACCTGCTCCGTGTCCTGCCGCCGGCACACCAGCGTGCCGTTCGGCGTCGCCACCACGACCATATCGGAAAGTCCGAGCGGCGCGGCGGGGGCGCCGTCGCCCACCACGACGCAGCGTTCGCAGTCCACCGGCACGGCCTCGCCCCACAGCACGTTCCCGTGCGCGTCCGCCGGCTGGCGGCGCGCCCACGCGCCCCAACTGCCGAGGTCGTCCCAGTCGAAGCTCGCCTCGATCAGCACCACGTTCGGCGCCTGCTCGAGCACGGCGTAGTCCACGGAGACCGACTCGAGCGCCGGGAAGCGCTCGGCGAGCGCCGCCTCGAACGCGCGCTCGCCGCCCGCGCTGAGCGAGAGCCCGGCGAGCGCGGCGGCGATGGCCGGCGCCCCGCGGCCAGCGCGTCCAGGAACACCCGCTTCCGCCACACGAAGATGCCGCTGTTCCACAGGTGGTCGCCGCCCGCCACCCACGCCGCGGCGCGCGCGCGGTCGGGCTTCTCGGTGAAGCGCGCCACGCGGTGCAGCCGCTCGGCGAGCCGTTCGCCTCGCTGCAGGTAGCCGAACGAGGTCTCGGGCGCGGTGGGCCGCACGCCGAACGTCACGAGCACCGGATCCCGCCGGGCCACCTCGAACGCGCGCGCGATGTCGGCGGCGAACGCCGCGGCCGGCTCGATCGCGTGGTCGGCCGGGAGCACCGCGAAGGCGGCGTCGGCGGCGAAGAACGCGGCGGCCGCCGCGATCGCGGGCGCGGTGTTACGGCCCACGGGCTCGCCCACGACGGTGGCCCCGGGGCACTCGCGCCGGCAGGCCTCGACCAGCGCGGCCGACGTCATCACGAGCACGGAGCGCGGCGGCACCACGCGGGTCGCGCGCTCGAACGTGGCGGCGAGCAGCGTGCGCCCGCCCGGCGCGAGCGGCAGGAGCTGCTTGGGCCGCTCCGGCGTGCTCCACGGCCAGAAGCGCTCGCCGCTGCCGCCGGCGAGGATGAGCGCTCCGCGCTCGGGGTCCGGGCTCGTCATGAGACCGCAAGGGTTAGCACAGGGCCGCCCGCGGCGTCATGCGCGCCGCGCCCGGTCAGCGGTTCACGGCCCCGGGCGGCTCGCCCGCGCGCCGGTAGACGGCGAGCACCTGGCCGAGCCCGGGGCGCGCCGGCCGCTCGAGCCGGTAGCGCTCGAGCAGCGCGTCGCGCTCGGCCGTGGCGCGGAACGGCGCCCCGGCGCCCGCGAACGCCACGCCGCGCTCGAGCACCTCCGGGCGCACGACGAGCCACTCGGGCCGCTCGCGCGCGACCACGTCCGCGTACCAGCCCGCGCCGGCGCGGCGGCGTGCCGCGATCGCCGGGCTCACGAGCCCGCTCTCGTCCAGCACCCGCAGCCGGCTCCGGTAGCCGATGAGCCCGATGGGCTCGAGCAGGACCGCGCCCCCCGCGCCGGAGGCCGCGAGGTGATCGGCGACCGGGGCGAACGCCGCCGCCTCGGCCTGGGCCCGGCCCGCGTACACCGGGATCGCCACGCTCCAGCTGCCGAGGACCGCGAGCGTGGCGGCGGCGAGCAGCGCGCGGCCGCGCACGAGCTGCGGGAAGCCCACCGCGGCGAGGAGCCCGAGTGCGGCGAGCGGCACCACGAGGTACCACCAGAAGTAGGCCACGCCGAGCGCCACGTAGCCGAGCCACACCGTCACACCCGCCGCCGCGGCCAGGGCCGCCGGCGAGCGCCACTGCGGCGCGAGCGTGCGCGCGCCCTGCACGACCGAGACCAGGAACACGGCGGCGAGCGGCAGCAGGTGCTGGCCCTCGGCCGCGACCGGGAAGCGCCCTACCGGGAACGGCGACAGCCACTCCCACCAGTGCCGGCCCGCCCATGGCCCGGGCGTGCCATAGAGGCCCGCCTTGGCGAGCACGCTCTGCGGCACCGGGCTCCCGTGCAGTGCCCCGAGCGCGGCGAGGCCGAGCCCGGCCAGCGCGAGCGCCGCGGCCCGCGCCGGCCAGCGGGCGGCCGGCAGCATCACCAGTGCGGCTGCGAGCCCCTCCGGCCGGACGAGCGAGAGGAGCCCGAGCGCGGGCCCGGCCAGGCGCGAGCCGCCGCTCACCGCCCACGCGGCGGCGAGGAGGAGTGCCAGGAACGCGCTCGTCTCGAGCCCCGAGACGGCGCCCGCGGCGAACAGCGGCCAGCCGGCGAAGAAGACGGCGAACGCGCCGGCGCTCGGGCGGCCGGCCGCCGGCGCAAGCATCCGCCAGCCGAGCCAGAGCGAGCCGAGGTCCAGCGCGAGGCTCGTGGCCCGCGTCCACGCCACCGGGTCCACGCGCGCGAGGAGACCGAGCGCGCACCAGAGCGTCCACGGCAGCGATGTGTAGCCCATGACCCGCTCGCCCGGGTTGTAGGTGAGCCCGTGTCCCTCGACCAGGCTCCGCGCGTAGCGGAACGTGATGTAGGCGTCCTCGCTCGCGAGCGGCTGGAGGAGCCAGAGCGCGGCGCGCGCGACGAGCAGCAGCAGGGCCGCGGCGAGGAGCACGCCGGGGACGCCGGTGAGCGGCCCCGGTCGCGCCGCGGTCGCGGCCGCGCCCGCGGCCGCGGCCCCCGCGCGCGGCTCGCGCCGCTCCCGGCCGCCCGCCGCGGACCGGCTCACGGCTCGCGCTCCGCGCGCGCCGGCCCGGCGCGCGGGTGGCCGGTCAGCTCCTCGTAGAGCCGCGCCGTGGCCTCCGCCACGGTGTCCCACGAGTAGTGCTGAGCGATGTGCCGGCGGGCCCGCTCGCCGTGGCGCTGCACCTCCTCCGGGTGGCGGATAAGGTGCTCGAGTTTCGCGCGCAGGTCGTCCACGTCGCGGCTCCGGAACGGGACCGCGCACTCGGCCGCCACCTCCATGTTCTCGGGGATGTCCGAGATCAGCACGCAGCGGCCGTACGAGAGCGCCTCGAGGAGCGCGATCGAGAGCCCCTCCAGGGTCGAGGGCTGCACGACGCAGTAGGCGTTGCTCCACAGCTCCTCGAGCGCCTCGCCGAAGACGTAGTCGAGGAGCCGGATGCGCTCGCCCTCGTAGCGCCGGAGCAGGCTCACGTAGTCCTGCGAGAACGACAGGCCGCCCACGAGCGCGAGCTTCAGGTCGGTGTCGATGCGGCTGAACGCCTCGCACAGGAAGTGCACGCCCTTCTCGGGCACGAGCCGGCCCACGAACAGCACGTAGCGGCCGGGCTCGAGCCCGAGCGAGGCGAGCCTGCGGGGCGGGCGCGGCTCCGGCAGCAGCGTGCCGTTCGGGATGTAGGTCGCGTCCACGCCGTGCGAGACGCGGAAGTGCTCGCGCAGCGTCTTGCTCACGACGATGGTGCGGTCGGGGAAGCGCGCCGCCGGGCGCTCGCAGCGCCGCAGCGCCCAGGCCGCGAAGCGCCCCCACTTCTCGCGCTGCCAGTCGAGGCCGTGCACCGTGACCACGGTCCTGGCACCCGTGAGCCGCGGCAGCGAGGCGAAGAGCGCCGGCCCGAGCGCGTGGAAGTGGACCACGTCGTAGCGGCGGAGCATGGCCTCGAGCGTGCTCCAGGCCACGTGCGTGACGGTGTCGAGATGCTTGGTGTGCAGGCTCGGCCGCCGCAGGAGCCCGACGCCGTGGCAGCGGCTGCCGGCCGGCGTGTAATAGAAGCGGCAGAAGACGTCCACCACGATGCCGCGCTGAACGAGCCGGCGCGCGATCTCGTCCACGTGCCGCTCGATGCCGCCGTAGGTGGCCGGGATCCCCTTCTGGCCGATCATGGCGACGCGCATCAGCGCACCCCCGCCTGCCCGGCGCCGGTGGCCGCCGGGTCCGCGGCCGCGGCGGTGCGCTCGCGGCGCGCCGCGAGCGCGCGGGCGAGGCCGGCGCCGAGCGCGCCCCAGGCGTAGTCCGCGAGCGCCGGAGGAGCGGCCTCGCCGCGCGCCGCCCAGCCGCGCGGCCGCGCCCGCAGCGCGTCGGCGAAGTCCTCGAGCGGCAGGCTCGAGGCGGCCGCGGCGAGCGGCGCGTAGCCGCGCAGGCCGAACGGCGTCGAGATCACCGCGAGCCCCATGGCGAGGTAGGTGGGCAGCTTCACGTTGCTGCCGCCGCCGAGCGTCACCGGATTCAGCCCGCAGTCGGCGGCGGCGAGCACGACCGCCAGGTCCGGCGTCTCGGGCCGCGCCACGAGCCACGGCTCACGCCGGCCGGCGAGCGGCCGCGCCACGGCGCCCACCGCGAGCAGCACGACGCGCTCGCCGGCGAGCGGCGGCAGCACGCGCGCGACCAGGTGCGCGAGCGCCTCGTGGTTCGGCGGCCAGTCGCCGCCCACGAACGCCGCGACGTAGGCGTCGTCGGCGATCCCGAGCGCGCGCCGGGCGCCCCGGCGCGCCTCGGCCGAAGCCGGCGCGAGCGCGGTCTCGTCCCAGCCGTTCGCCACCACCTCCACGTCGCGCGCGCCGTGCTCGCCGCGGAGCAGCTCGGCGTCCTCGTCCGTGCACGCCACGCACAGCTCGCTCTCGGCCACCGCGCGGCGCTCGAGCTCGGCCAGGCGCGCGCCCCAGTGCCCGCGCCGCCACAGCCGCGGCGCGGTCGAGCGCCAGCGCTCGGACTCCACGTTGTGCGCGTGGTAGGCCCGCAGCGACCCGGTCGCGCCCGGGAAGAGTCCGCTGAGCGCGAGGTCGCAGAGCAGCACGTCGGCGCCTTCGCCGAGCGCGGCGCGATAGCGGGCGGCGCGCGCGCGGTGCCCGGCCTCGGCGGCGAACAGCGGCCGCACGCCGACTCGCTCGAGCCACCACGCCACGCTCGTGTGCCACGACCTGACCCGGCGGAGCGCCACGCCGGCGACGCGCTCCTCGCGCAGGCCGCGCGAGCGGTTCGGCACCACGCACAGCATCCGCACGTCGGCGCGCGTCGCGAGGCCGCGCGCGAGTCCGAACAGCCGCTGCGTGGCCCCGAACAGCGGCGGGTGGACGTCGTTGTCGCACGCCCAGTGGATCCTCACGCCGCCTCCCGCGTCGGCGAGGGCGGCGGGGCTCCACCGAGCGCGAAGCCGACCGCGGTGCCGGCCGCCATCACGGTCCAGGTGAGGAGCGAGTGGACCGCGAGGCGCGGGCTCGCCTTGCGCACGGTCATGAGCGCGAGGAGCGCGAGCGGGAGCACGGCCCAGGCGGCGAGCCCGCGCGTGCCGGCGACGGTGGCGGCGAGCGGCGCCGCGAGCCACAGCACGAGCGTGGCGACGTAGTGCGCGTTCCGGCGCGCGAGCGCGCCGAAGCCCGGGCGCCCGAGGTAGAGCCGGAGCGCCTGCCCGGGGCCGAAGCAGAGCCCCGTCCGCCAGCGGCGGCCGAGCTCGGCGAAGCTGGGGCGCGGCGCGCTCCAGTGCCGCGCCGCGAGCGGCGCGAGCGCGCGCATGCGGTAGCCGGCGCGCGCGAGCCGCAGACCCAGCTCGAAGTCCTCCTCGCTCCGGAGCCGCGCGTCGTAGCCGCCCACCCGCTCCAGCGCCTCGCGCCGGTAGAGCGAGAGCGTGGCGGTGTAGGCCGTGTCGGCGTCGGCGTCACCGACCCGGTAGAGGTCGCGCGCGCCGCGGCGCTCGCCGCGCCGGTCCACGAACCACTCCTCGATGCGGCCCCAGGCGCCCGCGAGCCGCGGCTCGCGCGCGAGCTCGGCGAGCGCCCGCTCGAGCCAGGCGCGCTCCACCTCGACGTCGGCGTCGGCGAACAGCACGCATTCCCCGCCGCAGGCGGCGAAGCCGGCGTTGCGAGCCGCCCCCGGCGTGAACGCGGGGCCCCCGGCCGCGCCCGCGGTCCGCAGCGCGCGCCAGGATCCGGCGCGCGCGGCCGGCGGCGGCTCGCCATCCGGCGCCGAGAGCACGAGCACGCCGCGCCACTCGCGCCCGGCGAGCGCGGCCTCGAGCGCGGCGAGCGTGCGCGGCAGGAAGCGCTCCTGGCGGTAGCAGGGGATCACCACGCCGAGCGTCACCGCCCGGCCCCGCGCGCGGGCGCCGCCCCGGGCGTGAACGAGGAGAAGCCCAGCACCTCGTCGTAGACGGCCTCGAACTCGTCCACGACCGCGCGCCAGGTGTAGCGCTCGCGGGCGCGCAGCGCCGCCGAGCGCCCGAGCCGCCAGGCGCGGTCCGCCGAGCGATGCAGCCGCTCGAGCGCCTGGGCGAGCGCCTCCGGGTCATCGGGGGGCACGAGCGTGCCGTGCACGCCGTCCTCGATCGCGTCCGGCACCCCGCCCACCGCGCTCGCCACGATCGGCCGTCCCCGGGCCATGGCCTCGAGCAGCACGAGCGGCAGGCCCTCCCAGCGCGAGGGGAGCAGCACCGCGTCGGCGGCCGCAAGCAGCCCGCCGACGTCGTCCAGCTGGCCCACGAACTGCACGCGCGGTGCGAGGCCGCGGGAGAGCGCCTGCTGCTCGAGCCAGCCGCGCCGCGAGCCCTCGCCCGCCACGGCGAGCGTGAAGTCCATGCGCTGCGCCACGAGCCTGGCGAGCGCCTCGAACAGCACGTCGTGGCCCTTCTGCTCCTCGAGCCGCCCGGCCACCACCCACAGCGGCTTGAGCGGCGTGGGCAGGAAGCGCTCGCGCCAGCGCTTCGCGACCTCGGCCTCGCGCTCCACGTCCGGGGGGTCGGCGCCGTTCGGGATCACGAGCACGCGCCCGGGCTCGATGCCGTAGTCGCGCACGAGAGTCTCGACGATGGCGCCGGTGACCGCCGTGACCGCGTCGGCGCGCGAGAGTTCGTCGCGCTTGAGCACGCGCTGGCCGCGCGAGTGCGAGCGGCCCACGAGGTGCTCGGTGACGACCAGGCGTGGCACGCCCGCGGCGCGCGCGAGCAGCGCCAGGTAGCGGTCGGCGGCAGGCCACACGTGGTGCACGTGGAGCAGGTCGGGCTTGAGCCGGCGGAGCCGCGTCCAGGTCGCGAGCATGCCCTTCACGTCGAAGCGCCGGTCCACCTCGGCGACCCGGTCCACGGCCACGCCGGCCGCGGCGAGCGCCCCGGCGAGCTCGTCCACGCCCGGGTCCGGCGAGAGCCACACGTGTACGCGGAAGCGCGCCGTGGGCAGCCGCGTGGCCAGCTCCCACACGACGCGCTCGGTGCCGCCCACGGCGCGTCCGCTCTCCACGAGCAGGAGCCTTATCGTGCCGGCTTCGCGCATAGCTTCCGGTACGCCTGGATCAGCGTGCCCGCGTTGTGCTCCCAGGCGAGCGCGTCCAGGAATCGCCGCCGGTTGAGCGCGCCGAGCCGCTCGCGCAGCGGCGCGTCGTCGAGGAGCCGGGCGATCTTCGCGGCCAGGTCGTCGTCGCGGTTGGGTTCCGCGTAGAGCGCGCCCTCGCCGGCGCTGGCGCGGTGCTCGCGCAGGTCGAAGCACACGACGGGCTTCGCGCACGCCATGTACTCGAGCACCTTGTTCATGGTGCTCACGTCGTTGAGCGGGTTGCGCGGGTCGGGGCTCACGCACACGTCGGCCGTGGCCAGGATGCGCTCCACCTCGTCGTCGGGGATGCGGCCGGTGAAGTGGCAGACGCCGTTCAGGCCGAGCGAGCCGGCGAGGCCGCGGAGGTCCTCGAACGAGTCCCCCGCGCCCACGAACGTGAACGCCACGTCGGAGCGTTCCCGCGACAGGATCCCGGCCGCCCGCACGAGGTGGTCCACGCCGTCCTGCGGGGCCATGACGCCGAGGTAGGCCACGAGGTAGGGCTTGCCGCGCTTGAGCGCCGGGTCGGGCTCGCGCACGGTGGCGAAGCGGCGGTGGCTCGGGCCGCTGCGGACCACGCACACCTGGTCGGCGCGCTTGCGCCCGCGACCGAGCGCCACTTGCCGGTAGGACTCGTTCGTCGAGACCACGAGGTCGGCGCACGTGAACTGCATGCGTTCGAGCCACTGGAGCGCGCGGTGCGGCAGCGACCCCGCTCGCCGCTCGCCGAAGCGGGCGAGGTAGAGCTCGGGGCAGAGGTCGTGGTGGTCGAACACGAACTTCACCCCGAGCGGCTTGAACGGAAGCGCGATGGCCCAGAACGTGTCGGGCGGGTTCGCGGTGTGGATCACGTCGAAGCCGCGCCGGAACCGCGCCACGAGCGTGAGCCGCGCGGTCTGGAGCCAGCAGTAGAGGAACTCCCAGACGTAGGAGAGGAAGCCGCGGGTCGGGGGCGGCGCCGGATAGCGCCACAGGTGGATCCCGTCCAGGACCTCGTACGGAGCGCGCCCGCCCTCCCCCATCGGGCAGATCGCGGAGACCTCGAAGCCCGCCTCGCGCAGCGCGTTCAGCTCCATCCAGACGCGGCGGTCGAACGGGAGCGTCAGGTTCTCGGAAAGGTGGAGGACCCTACCAGGCGAGGCCATGGTATTCCCCGGCCGTGACCGAGCCGGGCTCGAGCGCGGCCACCAGGTCCACGACGACCTGGCCGGCGCGGAAGCGCGGGCCGAGCGCACGGTACTGCGCCGAGCGGTTGCCGATCACGACCACCTCGCCGTGCTCGAGCACCTCGTCCACCGTGGGCCGCAGCCGCTCGGGCAGGTAGGGCAGCTCGGCCTCGACGAAGCGGCGGTTCGCGCCGAGCACGCGGCCCATGTCGAGGCTCGGGTCGTGCAGCCACACGTCGTAGCCCTTGCCGACGAGCGTGCCGATCACGCGCAGGATCGGGCTCTCGCGCAGGTCGTCCGTGCCGGCCTTGAACGACAGGCCGAGGAAGCCGAGCCGGCGGCGCCGGAAGCGCTCGATCAGGTGCACAGCCTCGGCCGCATGCAGCTCGTTCGAGCGCAGGATGCTGGCGAGCACGGGCAGGTCGAGGTCGTGCCGGCGCGCGCGCGAGTTCACAGCGCGCAGGTCCTTGGGCAGGCACGAGCCGCCGAACGCGAACCCGGGCGAGAGGTAGGCGCCGGAGAGGTTGAGCTTCGTGTCGCGGCGCATGAGACGCATGACCTCGTGGCTGTCCACGCCCTCGCGCTTGCACAGGCGGCCGAACTCGTTCGCGAACGCGACCTTGAGCGCGTGGAACGCGTTGTTCACGTACTTGAGCATCTCGGCGGTGGGGATGGACGTGGCGATGAGCTCGCCGCCCACGCCGCCGTAGAGCCGCCGGAGCGCGGCGAGCGCGCGCCCGCAGCCGGCGCCGAGGATCGTGTAGTCGGCGCCGAAGAAGTCGTCCACCGCGGTCCCCTCGCGCAGGAACTCGGGGTTGTACGCCACGCCGAAGCCGTCGCCCGCGCGCTTCCCGGAGGCCTCCTCGAGCACCGGCGCGAGCTCGCCCAGCACGGAGCCGGGCAACATCGTGCTGCGCATGACCACGGTCACGAAGCGGTCGGCGCCGCTCAGCGCGCGGCCCACCTCGGCGCAGGCGCGCCGGACGTGGCCCAGGTCGAGCGAGCCGTCCTCGGCGCTCGGGGTGCCCACGCACACGAGCACGATGTCGGCGCCGGGCATGGCCTCGGCGACGGCGGTCGTGGCTCCGAGCCGCCCGGCGCGCACGGCGCGGGAGATGAGCTCGCCGAGGCCCCGCTCCACGATCGGGCTCTCCCCGGCGTGGATCCTCTCGACCTTGCTCGCGGTCGTGTCCACGCCCACCACGTCGTGGCCGCGCTCGGCGAGGCACGCCGAGCACACCGAACCCACGTACCCCAGGCCCATCACCACCACCCGCATCGGCTCTCCCTCCGGGGACCGGCCCCGGCTCCCCACCGCAGCGGCCGCGTCAGGGACGCGCGCCGGTGTCCTGCCGCCAGTGCCACACGCTCACGCCGCCCGCGCGCCAGCGTTCCTCCGGCCGCACGCGGGCGTCGAGCCAGCGCGCGAGCCGGTCCTCCGGGTCCAGGTCCTCCGTGCGACTCGCGATCACCCACGTGCCCGGCGCGACCGCGAGCGAGTCCCGCATCCGCGCCGCCATGCGCTCCGGGTCCGCCGCGAAGCCCAGCCACCAGCGCGAGACGGGAAGCCCGCGCCCGTACCACTCCACCGGCTCGGGCGCCCCGACCGCGAGCACGCGCTCGCCCGGCGCGAACCCCGCGCGCACGCGGGTGAGCGCGGCGCGATAGTCCTCGCGCCCGTAGGCCGGGTCGAACGCCATGCGCCCGAGGGCGAGCGCCCACAGGAGCCCCACCGCGACGGCGAACGCCCGCCGCGCGCGCGGGCCCAGGTCGGCGAGCGCCGCCGCCACCGCCAGCATCAGGACCGGCCACGCGACCGCGAGATACCGGGGGTGGAAGACCTTGAAGTTGTGGGCGGCAAAGTAACTCACCACGAGGATCGGCGCGACGAGCCCCAGCAGCGCGTCCACGAGCCGGCCGCGGCGGGCCAGCGCCCGGCCCGCGAGCACGAGCAGGGCGCCGAAGACGAGCCCGCCGAGGACGACCTCGGGCAGGTGGGCGCGCACCGCGCGGGTGGGCCCGGAGCGCAGCTCGCGCAGCGAAGGACCCCCCGAGTAGCCGGCCAGCATGGCGTGGAGCGAGAACGGGACCGCTGCGGCGTGGAACGTGCTGCCGGCGCGGAGCGGCGCTTCCGCCTCGGGCGCGCGGCGGCCGGGGGCGAGCCGCGACCAGTCCCAGATGCCGCCGATCGCCGGCAGCCACGGCAGCGCCAAGAGCAGCGCGCCGCCCGCGACCAGCGCGAGCGCGCGGCGGCGGGCCGGCCGCGTGGGCCCGGGCGCGAGCCAGAGCCGCAGGTGGAGCGGAACGAGCAGCGCGAAGGAGAGGTTCGAGAGCGTGCCCGCCGCGGCGACCCCCAGGTAGCGGAGGACTCCGCCCGCGCCGGCGCGGCGGTGGAGTCCCAGCAGCAGCGCGGTCGCCGCCGCCGAGGCGAGCATCGCGAACGCGTAGTTGCGGCACTCCTGCGAGTACCAGACCGCGAATGGCGAGGTGGCCGCGAGCCACGCCGCGGGCGCGACCGCCGCGCGGCCCGCAAAGCGCCCCGCGAGCCAGGCGAGCACCGGCACGAGCGCGATGCCGGCGAGCGCGCTCGGCAGCCGCACGACCCACTCGGACGTGCCGCCGAGCGCGGCGGCCGTGGCCACGGCGAGCGTGTGCAGCGGCCCGTGCACGTTGTCGAGCAGGTCGCGCCAGGCGAGGGCCCCCGGCAGGCCGGCCGCGCGCAGCGTGAACTGCTCGTCGATCCACAGGCTCTGGTACCCGAGCCGGTGAAGGCGGAGCACCGCGCCCACGAGCGTGGCCGCGACGAGCGTGCGCAGCAGGACGGGATCGGTCGGGGTCGGGCGGTCGGTGCGGTCCTGCGGATCCTCTACCCGGAGGCGGGGTCCCTGCGCGGAGGGACTCGCGAGCGCTCCCGTCAGTAGGCTCCCTCCCGAGACAGAACGGCCGGGATCGTACGCAGCAGGATCTTGAGGTCCAGCGGCAGCGACTGGTGACGGATGTACTCGAGATCGAGCCGCATCCACTCCTGGAAGCCGATGCGGCTCCTCCCGCTGATCTGCCACAGGCAGGTGATGCCCGGCCGCACGTCGAGGCGGCGGAGCTGCCAGGGCTCGTACTGCGCCACCTCCTCGGGGATCGGCGGCCGCGGACCGACGAGACTCATGTCGCCGCGCAGCACGTTCCAGAACTGCGGGATCTCGTCGAGGCTGGTGGTGCGCAGGAAGCGCCCGATCGGCGTGATGCGCGGGTCGCGCGCGATCTTGAACACGGGGCCGTCGGCCTCGTTCAGGTGCTCGACGTGGTGCCGCCGGCTGTCGGCGTCGCGCACCATCGAGCGGATCTTGATGAACGTGAACGGCCGGCCGCCGCGGCCGATTCGGGTGGAGCGGTAGAAGACCGGGCCCTTCGAGGTGAGCTTGACGAGCACCGCGAGCACGAGCAGCACGGGCGAGAGGACGACGAGCGCGAGCGCGGCGCCGAGCACGTCGAGGGAGCGCTTGCCGAGGCGCAGGTAGAGGCCCTCGGGCACCGGGGTCTCGAACGGCAGCACGCCCGGCAGCGAGGGAAGCGTCGGCGCGGCGCTCGTGCGCCAGGGCCCCGCCGCGGCGGAGCGCGGGCGGACGTGGCCGTTCGCCTGGCCGCCGGCGGGCGGGCGGACGCGGGGCGCCACGGGCGCGTGCGCCGTCACCGCGTGCAGGTGCGCCGAGCGGGGCTTGGCGGTATCGGGCGGGGTCTCCACCGGCGACGATTCCTCGGTCTGGATGGTCGGCGCGGCTGCCCACGTGGTCCCGGCGGTGCCGGGGTCGTTGGCGGACGCGAGAAGGTCGGGCTCCATCACGGCTGCTCTCAGTTGTCGTCGCCCACCAAAAAAGCCACGTGGCGGAACATCGCCCCGAGGCTCTCTAGGACACTCGCGTCAGCTTTCCCGCACGGAACTGGGAGTGATCGAGTACGAGCGACTGGGGGGAAACCAAGATGTCGTATCCTCAGAAGCTTGGCCCGGTCAGCCGGGCTTCCCGGTCGTCTCGCGACGACCCGAGGTAGAGCTCGTGTACTGCACACCCAGTTATCAAAGGTTCGTCGCGTGGGCCTCCGGTGGGACCGAGGGTGGATGGGTGCTCCGCTCGCCATGTTAGCAACGGCGTGACGGGGGATTCAACCTCGGATTTCGCGTCGCCGGCCTCCCGGCCCCCCCGCGGCATGCGGGTTACGCGGTGCTGAACCGCGGTGGCCGGCGGACCCTCGCGGCTCGGGTCAATTGGCACCCCGTTGCGCCACCCGACCCTGGCCGCGCGCCGAGGTCGGCCCCGGGTCCGGCGGTTCGTCGCGGCGCACGCCGTAGAGCGCCATCGAGATGGCGTACAACTGATAGGGCCACTTGAGAACGCCGCCGCGGGCCAGGGTGCGCGCCAGGGCGCCCCGCCAGCCGCGAGCGCCGAGCCGGGCCAGCAGGTCCAGCCGGTCGAACGGCTCGAGCCCCACGCTGCGGAATGCACGCTTCATGCCGGCGAATGTGAACCAATGGATGGCCGGGTGCTCTGTGAAGTTCACGAGGTCCCGGCGGTGGGCCATGATCCAGGCCAGCACCCGCCGCCGAACGGGACCCGGAAGCCAGGAGTAGAACGGGAAGCCGTTCACCTCCTGCTGGAGCGGGCACCAGCGATTCGTCGTGTACATGACGAACAGCCCGCCCGGGCGCAGCACGCGCGCGGTCTCGGCGAGCACCGCCCGCCAGTCGGGCACGTGCTCGAGCAGCGAGTTGTTGAACACGACGTCGAAGGAGCGGTCCCGGAACGGGAGCCGCGTCGCGTCGCCGCACGCCCAGCGCACGTGGAGCGGCCCGGCCGCCCGGCGAATGCGCTCGCGGCCGGCGACGAGCAGCGCGTGGTCGAAGTCGAGCCCGGTGACGCGGAAGCCGCGCTCGGCCCAGGCCAGCGACTGGTGCCCCGAGCCGCAGGCCAGGTCGAGCACCTCGAGCGGCCGGTCCGCCCGCGCCCCGAGCAGCGGGCCGATGCAGCGCCACTCGGCTGCGAGCAGCGCACGCCCGCCGGCGTCGTCGCGCTCGCGCAGCGTGTGCTCGATGAAGCGGCACCGGTCCGTGGCTCCCGCCGGGCCGCGCGGCGGTGGCATCTCCCCGTTCACCCCCGCTCCCGGCCCGTCCCCTGCTCCCGCTGCCAGGCCACGGTCCGGCGCAGGCCGTTCTCGAGCGTCGTGTCGGGGATCCAGCGCAGGGTGCGCCGCGTCTTCTCGATGTTCACGACGCGCCGGCGGATGTTGTCCACGTCGCGCCGGTTCGTGTGCTCGGGCGCCACCGCCGCGCCCACGATGCGGATGAGCGTCGCGGCCAGCTCGTTCACGCGGGTCTCGACCCCGGTGCCGACGTTGAACACCTCGCCCAGGGCGCGGTCCGACTGCGCCGCGAGCACGGTGGCCTCGACCGCGTCGTCCACGAACGTGAAGTCGCGAGTCTGCTCGCCGTCGCCGTGGATCACCGGCGCGCGGCCGGCGAACAGGCTCTCGATGAACTTCGCGACCACGCCGCAGTAGGGATTCGCCGGGTCCTGACCCGGGCCGTAGACGTTGGAGTAGCGCACCGCGGTGGCGGGCACGCCGTAGCTCTCGAAGAAAGCCATGCAGTAGTTCTCGCCGCCGAGCTTCGAGACCGCGTAGGGCGTGAGCAGCGACAGGTGGTCGTCCTCGTTGATGGGCAGGTGGCGCGGGTTCCCGTACACCGACGTGGACGACGTGTAGACCACGCGCCGCACCCGCTCCCCGGCGGCCTTCGCGGCCATGAGCACGTTGAGCGTGCCGCCGATGTTGGTCTCGAAGTCCTCGCGCGGGTTGCGGGTGGAGACCACGATGTTGCGGGCGGCGGCGTGGAACACCACCTCGGCTTCGCGCACGAGCTTCTCGACCGTGCCCGGGTCGCACACCGAGCCCTGCACGAACTCGACGCCCTCGCGCGGCAGGTTCTCGAGCCGGCCGGTGAACAGGTCGTCGAGCACCGTCACGCGCGCGCCGCCCCGCAGCAGCCGGCGCACGAGGTTCGCGCCCACGAAGCCGGCCCCGCCGGTCACGAGCACGCGCGTGTTCTCGATCTGGATCATGCGGGACGTCCTCCCGGAAGGGTCAGTGACGGAGGCCGAGGCGCAGGTAGACGAGCGGGCGGAGGATGCGCCAGCCGTCGCGGAACAGGCGCATCTTGGTGGTGCCGCGCCCATGATAGCGGACCGTGACCGGCGCCTCGCGCACACGGTAGCGGGCGTGGACGACCTGGAACAGCAGGTAGGGCTCGAGCTCGTAGCGGTCGAGCCAGTCCTGGTCGAGCCGGATGCCCGGCGCGTCCAGGAGCGCGAGCCGGAACGCGCGCATGCCGTTCGTGCCGTCCGTGATCGGGAAGCCGCTCGCGAGCCGGAAGAGCAGCGCGTAGAGACGCGTGAGCCAGCGCCGGTCGGGCGGGATCCCGGGGGTCGCGCCGCCGGGGAGCCAGCGGCTCCCCTGCACGAGGTCGGCCTCGCCGGCGAAGAGCGGCACGAGGACGCGCGGCAGCTCGTCGGGCTCGTGCTGGTCGTCGCCCGAGAGCACGGCCGCGAACTCGAGCCCGCGGCGCTTCGCCTCGAGGAGCCCGGTGCGGATGCCGGCGCCCACGCCCCGGTTCCGCTCGTGCCGGATCACGAGATCCGCGCCCGCCGAGCGCGCCTCCTCGCTGGTCGAGTCCGAGGAGTGGTCGTCCACGACGATCACCGTCCCGGCCCAGCGCCGCGGCACCTTCCGCACCACGTCCCCGATCTTGCCCGCCTCGTTCCAGGCCGGCACCACGACCGCGACTCGGGCGGGGTCGATGAGCCCGAGGCGCTCGGCGGGCGGGTCGGGAGGCTCCTGGGGGCGCGGGCGCATGCGGTCACAGGCTAGCACAGCGCCCCGGAGCGCCGGCCCCGCCGGGACCGCGCCCGAGGCGCGCGGCCGGCCGCGCATTGCACCCTGCACGAGCCGGGCGTGGCGCTCGCGGGTCGGGCCTCGCGCGGCTTGGCGGTGCCCGTGCGCGGCTGATACGCTTCTCGAGTCCCTGCGCCCCGCCCCGTCCGCCTCCGCGGGCCACTTCGCCGCCCGCGCCGATCGTCCGCGACCTACCCCGACCGGATGCGCCAGAACCTCAAGATCAGCCTCGTCATCCCCTGCTACAACGAAGAGGACGGCGTCCGACAGGTCATCGGCCGGTGTCCGAAGGACGTGGACGAGATCGTGGTCGTGGACAACAACTGCACCGACCGCACGGCCGAGGTCGCGCGCTCGCTCGGTGCGGTCGTGGTCGCCGAGCCGCGCCCGGGCTACGGCGCCGCCTACAAGGCGGGCTTTCGCGCGGCGACCGGCGACCTGATCGTGACGCTCGACGGCGACGGCACCTACCCGCCCGAGGCCATCCCCGCGCTCGCGGACGAACTGGTCGCGCGCGGCTGGGACTTCCTCTCGGCGTGCCGGTTCCCGCTCGCAGACCCGCGCGCGATGGGACTCACGAATCGGCTCGGCAACTGGGTGCTCACCGCCACCGCCATGCTGCTGTTCTTCACGCCGATCCGCGACAGCCAGTCCGGCATGTGGGTGTTCCGCCGCGCGCTGCTCGAGCGCCTGCGCGTCACCTCGGACGGCATGCCGTTCAGCCAGGAGATCAAGCTCGAGGCCATCCTGCGCGGCTTCCGCTTCGGCGAGTCGCACATCCGCTACGGCGCGCGCATCGGCGAGGTGAAGCTGCAGAAGTGGCGGGACGGCTGGCGGAACCTTTCGTTCCTGTTCCGCAAGCGCCTGGGGCTGGTGTAGCCGCGCCATGTGCGGATTCGCTGCCTACCACCACCCGGACGGCGCCACGCCGGAGCGGGCCTGGCTCGAGGCCGCCGCCGCCTGCCTCCGCCACCGCGGGCCGGACGACGAGGGCTGCCTCGCCGAGCCGGGCGCGGGCTTCGCGTTCCGGCGGCTCTCCATCGTGGACGTGGCCGGGGGCCACCAGCCGCTCGCGAACGAGGACGGCACGGTGTGGATCGCGTACAACGGCGAGATCTACAACCACGCCGAGCTGCGCCGCGAGCTGGAACGCGCCGGCCACCGCTACCGGACCGCGAGCGACACCGAGACGCTGGTCCATGCCTGGGAGGAGTGGGGCCCGGCGTTCGTCCAGCGCCTGCGCGGCATGTTCGCGCTCGCGCTGTGGGACCGGCGGCGGCGGCGGATGTTCGTGGCGCGCGACCACCTGGGGATCAAGCCGCTCTACTGGACCCGCACGGGGGGCGCGTACCTGTTCGCCTCCGAGGCCAAGGCGCTGTTCGCGTTCCCGGGCACCACGCGCCGGCCCGACCTCGACGCGGTCGTCCAGCACCTCACGCTCCGCTACGCGGCCGCGCCCCGCACGCTGTTCGAGGGCGTGCAGCAGCTCCCGCCGGGGCACTCGCTGTGCATCGAGGACGGCGAGCCGCGGCTCGAGCGCTGGTGGCGGCCGGCCTGGGAGCCCAAGCTGGCCCTCGACCCCGGGGAGGCGCTCGCCGAGGTGGAGCGCCGGCTCGAGGACGCGGTGCGCAGCCACCTCATGAGCGACGTGCCGCTCGGCGCGCTCCTCTCGGGCGGCGTGGACTCGAGCCTGGTGGTGGCGCTCATGAGCCGCATGAGCGACCGCCCGGTGCAGACGTTCTCGGTGGGCTTCGACGCGCCCGGCCCCTACAGCGAGCTGCCGTTCGCGCGCGAGGTGGCGCACCACTGCCGCACCGACCACCACGAACTGGTCGTGGGCGCCGGCGACCTGCTGCGCGAGCTGCCCTCGCTCGTCTGGCACCAGGACGGGCCGGTGAGCGAGCCGGCGGCGATCCCCACGTACATGGTGTCGCGCCTGGCGCGCGAGACCGTGACCGTGGTGCTCACGGGCGAGGGCGGCGACGAGCTGTTCGCGGGCTACCCCAAGCACGCGGCCGAGCCGTTCGCGCGGCGGCTCGCCCGGCTGCCGGCGCCGCTGCGCGACGTGCTGCTCGCCGGGGTCGTGGACCGGCTCCCGTTCCGCTTCCGGAAGCTCCAGGTGGCGGCGCGCAGCGCGCGCTTCCGCGACGAGCCCGAACGGCTCGCGGCGTGGTTCGCCGGCTTCGTCGGCGTCGAGCGCGACCGACTGCTGGCGGGCCCGCTCCGCGAGCGCGGCGCGGCCGGCACGCGGCCGTTCCGCGAGGCGCTCGCCGAGACGCCGGCGCGCACCGCGCTCGACCGCATGCTGGACGTGGACCTGCGCCTGTGGCTCGCCGACGACCTGCTCGCCAAGATGGACCGGATGAGCATGGCGGCCTCGGTGGAGGCGCGCGTGCCGCTCCTCGACCGGCCGCTCGTCGAGTGGGCGCTCCGGCTCGGCGCGGAGCACAAGGTGCGGGGCCTCGAGGGCAAGGTCCTGCTCAAGCGGCTCGCGCGCACGCTGCTGCCCGCGCGCGTCGTGGACCGGCCCAAGGTCGGCTTCACGGTGCCGCTCTCACCGTGGTTCCGCGGTCCGCTGCGCGAGCTGCTCACCGATACGCTGCTCTCGCCGCGCTGCCTCGAGCGCGGCTGGTACGCGCCGGGGCCGCTGCGGGCCGCGGTGGACGACCATCTGCGTGGCCGGCGCGACCGGGCGCGGGAGCTGTGGACGCTGCTCACGCTCGAGCTCTGGCACCGGACGTGGATCGACGGCGACGGCCGCCGGCCCGAGGCCTGGCGGCTACCCGCGCGCGTCGTGGCGGGGGCGGCGTGAGGCTGGCCCTGCCCCGCTCCCTCGGGCATCATGCCGCCGCCGGCGAGGGGAGCCGCCCATGAAGCTCGTGATCCAGATCCCGTGCCTGAACGAGCAGGAGACGCTGCCGGTCACGCTCGCCGATCTGCCCCGCAGCCTCCCGGGCGTGGAGGCGATCGAGACGCTCGTCATCGACGACGGCAGCACGGACGCGACGAGCGAGGTGGCGCGGCGGCACGGCGTCACCCGGGTCGTGCGTTTCGCCGCCCGCCGCGGGCTCGCACGCGCGTTCGACACCGGGCTCCGCGAGGCGCTCGCCATGGGCGCCGACGTCATCGTCAACACCGACGCCGACAACCAGTACGTGGGCGCCGACATCGCGAAGCTCGTGGAGCCGATCCTCGAGCGGCGCGCCGACATGGTCGTGGGCAGCCGGCCGATCGGCTCCATCGCCCACTTCTCCGGGTTCAAGAAGCTGCTCCAGCGCCTCGGCAGCGCGGTGGTGCGCGCGCTCTCGGCCTCGGACGTGCCGGACGCGACGTCTGGCTTCCGCGCCTACAGCCGCGAGGCCGCGCTCCGGCTCACCGTGCTCACCGGCTTCACCTACACGCTGGAGACGCTCATCCAGGCCAGTCAGAAGAACCTCGCGATCGCGCACGTGCCGATCCGGGTGAACGGCAAGCTGCGCGAGTCCCGGCTGTTCCGCGGCATGGGCTCGTACATCACGCGCTCGCTCGGGACCATGGCGCGCGTCTATCTGCTCTACCGCCCGCTGCGGTTCTTTTTCACGCTCGCCGCGGGCTTCCTGCTCGCCGGACTCGCGCTCTTCGTGCGCTTCCTCTACCTCTACCTAACGACCCCCGGGCAGACCGGCCACGTCCAGTCGCTCATCGTGGCCGGCGCGCTCGCCGTGATGGGCACGCTGCTGCTGGCGCTCGGCGTGCTCGCCGACCTCACCGCGATGAACCGCCGCCTGCTCGAGGAGCTGGTCGTGAACTCGCGGCTCGAGCGCCTCGATCGCGGCCGCGCGGAGCGGGGGACCGGATGAGCCCGGCGCACCCGGCCGCGGTACCGTGAAGCGGGGCCGGCTCGGCGTCCTGCTCCAGCTCTTCGCCTCGATCGTCCTGCTGGCGTTGCTCGCGTGGCGGGTGCCGTTCGCCGACGCCCGCGCCGCGCTCACCGACCTGCGACCGGCCACGCTGCTCGCCTGCCTCGCGCTCACGCTGCTCGCCTACGTCGGGCGCGCCCGGCGCTGGACGCTTCTCCTGCGGCGCGGCGGCGTGGCGCTCCCGGCGCTGGACGGCTACCGGCTCACGCTGGTGGGCACGTTCTACGGCCTGTTCACGCCCGGGCGCCTCGGCGAGTTCGCGCGCGTGATGCACGTTCCGGCGCCGCGCTCGACCACGCTTCCGTCGGTGATCTGGGACCGCGTCGCCGACGTGATCCTGCTCGAGCTCCTGTGCGTTCCGGGATTCCTGCTCGTGCCCGCCTGGCGCGGGCCGCTGCTCGCGGGCTTCGTCCTCGTCGTGCTCGGCACGGCCTTCGGCGTCGCGCTGCTCGCGAGCCCCGTGCTCGCGAGTGGCGCCGCGCGGCTCCTGCCCACGTTTACCGCCCCGCTCCGGCGCTGGTCCGAGCACTCGCACGAGATGCTGCGCGGCGGCGTCAGCGCGTCCGGCCTCGCCTGGGGCGCGTTCTTCTACGCGCTCACCCTGCCGGCGGCGTGGATCCTGCTGCGCGACCTGGCGCCGCAGGCCTCGCCGCTGCTCGTGCTCGGGCTGCCGCTCCTGCCGCTCCTCGGCAACCTGCCGATCGCGCTCGGCGGTCTCGGGCTTCGCGAGCAGGTGAGCGCCACGGTGTTCGACTCGCTCGGGGCGGGCGCGGCGACCGGCGTGGTGTTCTCGCTCGCCTGGTTCCTGGTGGTCACGCTCATCCCGGGCCTGCTCGGTGTGCTGCTCTCGGCCGCGATCCGCGCCGGCCGGCGCGGCGCCGGGCCGGAGCGCGTCCGGTGAGCCGCGCGCCCGCGACGCGGGCGCCGTGGTGGAGCGCCCCCCGGACCTGGATCGGAATCGGCCTCGCCGTGCGGCTCGTGCACGTGCTCGGCCTCGGCGACCGGACCTTCTTCGGCGACACGCCCGAGTACGAACAGCTCGCGCTGCGCATCCTGCACGGCGTGAGCGCCGGGGAGGCCTCGCCGCGCGCTCCGGCCTACCCGCTCTGGCTCGCGCTCTCCTACGCGATCGGGGGCGAGGAGAACCACCGCGTCGCGCGGCTGCTGCAGCTCGGCTTGAGCGCGCTCCAGATGTGGCTCGCGGTGGGGCTCGCGACCCGGGTCGGGAACCGCGCCGCCGGGGCGCTCACCGCGATTCTCATGGCGCTCGCGCCGACGCTCGTGTTCGTGACAGGGCTCCTCTACCCGACGCTCCTCTACTCGACGCTCCTGCTCGCGATCCTGGTCGTGGCCTGGGACCTGGCGACGCGCCCGGGCGTGGTGCGGGCCGCGCTCCTGGGCGTGCTGGTCGTGGCCGGCTGGCTCACCGACATGGTCATCGTCGCACCGCTCGCGGCCGTGGGGGCGTGGCTGCTGGCCCGCGTGCGGCACGCGGGCGCCGCGCTCGTGCGCGCGCTGGCCGTGAGCGCCGCGACGGTCGCGCTGCTCGCGCTCCCCACGCTGGGCATGCTGCGGAGCCAGGGCGGCGACCGCGTGTTCATGGGCAAGGCGCAGGCGGTGCTGCACTTCGCGCGCACCGACCCGGAGATCTCGCGCCCGCGCTGGATCCGCATCCCGCCCGGGACGGCGTTCGAGGCGCTCTCGCCCCGCGCGCTCGTGGCGCGCGAGTGGCGGCTCCTGCGCGAGCGCCCCGTCGCCTACCTGCTCGACTACGCGCTCGAGTTCCTCCACTTCTTCCAGCCGCTCCCGGACCGGGTCACTTCCCAGAACCGCTTCAACCGCCTGCCGGTGCTGCTCGCCGGGGCCGTCTGGTTCGCCATCGTGCTCGTGCTCGCGATCGCCGGGCTCGCGCGCGGCGTGGGTCCCCGGCACGGGCGCGCGCTGGTGGCCGGGGTGGTGCTCGCCACCGCGGCGTTCTACGCGTTCTTCTTCACCCAGACCCGCTACCGGATCCCGGTGAACCCGCAGATCGTCGTGCTCGCCTCGCTCGCCGTGGTGCGCGCGTTCCCGAGGTTCTCGGCGCTGCTCGCACCGGGCCCGGAGCCGCGACCGCGACGGAGCGGGGAGTGAGTCTCCCCGGGCGCATCGGGCCCGTGGCGGCGACGTTCGCCCTGGGCGCGGCGGGGCTGTTCCTGCCGGGCCCGGCTGGCGACGTGGCATCGTTCGTCTGGCTCGGCGTCTTCCCCGGGCTCGCCTGGGTGCGGCTGCTCCTGCCGGGCGCACCGGCCGCGACCCGGTGGACGCTGGGCGTCGTGCTGGCGCCGTTCGCGGCGAGCGTGTTCGGCTGGGCGCTCCTCCAGGCGGGGCAGCCGCTGCCGGCCGCCGCGCGGATCGTGGCGATCGGGAGCTGGCTCCTGTTCGCGGGCGGCGAGGCGCGCACGCTCGTGGCCACGACGCCGGGGCCCGCGGACGCGCCGGGATCGCGCGCCCCGTGGGCCTGGTCGCTCGCGGCGGCGGCGTTCGTGGCCCTCCCGCTCGCCACCTCGGAGTGGGTGCGCGTGCGCAGCGACACCTGGGTGCATGCGGGGATCGCCTGGGAGATCGCCGAGCGCGGCGTGTGGCCCGAGGATCCGCGCTTCGCGGGCCAGCCGCTCTCCTACGTCTGGTTCTACAACCTGTTCGTGGCGCTCGCCGGCGCGCTGCGCGCCGAGCCGCGGCCGTTCACGACCATGGCCACCGCGAACGTGGTGTGGATGGGGGCGCAGGTGTGGCTCGCGTGGCAGCTCGCGTGGCTCGTCTGGCGCGAGCCACGGGCGGCGCGGCCGGCGCTGCCGCTGATCCTCACCGGGCTCAACGCCGGGGCGCTCGTCCTCTGGCCGCTCTGGTTCCTGCGCGCGTTCCGCGGCGAGGTCCAGGGGGCGGCCGAGGTCGCGCGCATCTGGTACGGCGCCGCGTGGGACCGCACCGACGTCCTCTACCAGCTCGGGGCACCGTTCGCGTGGATGGTGAACCCCTGGGACAAGTTCACGATCGGCACGGCGCTCGGATACGCCTACCTGCTGCTGCTCGTGACGCTCTGGGCGGGCGGCCGCTGGCTCGCGGCCGCGGGCGAGGAGCGGCCCCCGGGAGCGCCGCCGGCCTGGCGTTGGCTGCTCGTCGCGGCCTGCGCCGCCGCGGGCACGATGCTGTTCCACAGCGTCGTGGGGCTCTCCGCGATCCCGGTGGGGCTCGCGGCCTGCGCCGCGCTCGCGCTCCTCGGCGCGCGGCGGCGCGACCTGGTCGAGCCGCGGCGGGCGCTCGCGCTCGCGGCGGCGCTCGCGGCCGGGCTCGCGCTCACGCTGCCCTACTTCCTGGCCATGGCGGGCGCATGGGAGGCGGACCGCGCGGGCTTCCGCCACGACTACCTGCGGCCCGGCTGGCAGATGCCGTGGACGCTGCTCACCGCCTGCGGGCTCACCGCGTGGGCGGCCGTGGCCGGCACGCGGCGCAGCTTCGCCGAGCGCCGGGTCGCGGGCGTCTGGCTCGTGGCGTGGGCCGCGGCCATGCTGGGCTTCGCGCTCATCTTCCACCTGCCGGAGTCGAACGAGGTGAAGTTCGTGTGGCAGGTGTTCGCGCCGCTCGCGATCCTCGGGGGCGCGGGCCTCGCGGGGATGCTCGCGTCCTGGCGGGCGCGGCTCGGGCGGGCCGGCGCCGCGCTCGCGGCGGGCGTGGCGTTCGTGCTCCCGTCGGCGCTGCTCCTGTACGGCTTCCTCGCCGACCCCTCGGCCGCGACGGCGCCGGAGACGCGCCGCGGCCCCGGGGAGCGCGAGCTCTACGCCTGGGTGCGCCGCGCCACACCGACCGGGGCGGTGTTCGTGGACCATCGCGCGCGCGACGTGCTGCTCGTGGAGGGACGGCGCCGGCTCCTGGCCGGCACGCCGCACGGCCCGGAGCGCTCTGCGTTCCCGGCCGCCGAGCTCGCGCGCCGCCGCTCGGTGATGGACGACCTCTACGGCCCGGCCGCCCGGCTCGACGAGGACGCCGCGCTGCTCGGGGGGCTCGGCGCGCCGATCTACGTGCTCTATCGTCACGAGGACTTCCCGGGCGCCGCGCCATGGGCGGCGCTCGAGGCGGACGGCGCCCGGTTCGAGCGCGTCTACACCACCGCCACGCACCGCGTCTACCGCCTCCGACCATGATGCCCACGTTCCCCCATCGCGCGGCGTTCTCGTTCGACATCGAGGACTGGCACCACAGCGAGCTGCATCGTGTGGGCGACGCCCGTCCGGAGGAGAGCATCGTGGAGCGCGGCACGCTCGCGATCCTCGACCTGCTCGCGCGCCACGGCTGGCGGAGCACGTTCTTCGTGCTTGGCGACGTGGTGCGCGCCCACGCGGGGCTCATCCGGCGCATGGTGGCCGAGGGACACGAGCTGGCCTGCCACGGGATGTCGCACCGCCCGCTGTGGCGGGCGACGCCGGAGTCGTTCCGCGCCGAGCTGCGCGAGTTCCGCGCCGCGGTCGAGTCTGTGCTGGGCGACTTCCCGGTCATCGGCTTCCGCGCGCCCACGTTCAGCATCGACCGCTCGAACGCCTGGGCGCTCGACGTGCTCGCGAGCGAGGGCTACCGCTACGACAGCAGCGTGTTCCCGATGAAGGTGAAGCTCTACGGCACGCCGGGCGCTCCCGTGAGCATCTACCGGCCGTCGCGCGACGACCTGCGCCGCCACGACCCGGCCGGCGCGCTGGTCGAGTTCCCGGTGGCGATCGCGGAGATCCAGGGCGTGCGCTTCCCGGTGGGCGGCGGCTTCTACCTGCGGGCGCTGCCGCTGTGGGCGTTCCGCGCCGGGCTCGACTTCATCCTCCGGCACCGGCCGTTCGTGCTCTACCTGCATCCGCGCGAGGTCGCGCCGGAGGCGCGCCGCCTGCCACTCGACCCGGTGAACGGCTTCATCACGTACGTCAACCTGCGCACGGTGATCGCGAAGCTTGAACAGCTCTTCGAGCGCTACGAGTGGACGACGATGCGCGACATCCTCGAACGCGAGGGCTGGTTGTAGGGCTGCGGCGGAGTCAGGCGGCCTCGCGAACGCGCCTGGTCGGGCGCGGGTCCGATCCCTCGGGCTTTGCACCGAGTTTGCTTGACCTGTTCACGAGCTGCCGCCGACGCGGACTCGATGCTCCCCCTGCCTTCGCACGCCAGTGTGCGCAGGTTCCGCGCGCTGCGCGTGAGGCGAGGTTCCGCTCGAGAATCTCGTCGCGGCCCGCGTTCGGCGACGCACGGCGCGCTGAGAGCGTCGCGAACGCTCATGCGATGATGCGCGCTCGCGCTGCCCTCGGCGCCCGCCCGCCCCCGTCGAGGAGTGCCCCATGCGCCGCCACGCGCTGTCGCA